>VMHT01087374.1_pt1 | contig 13350 bp, 16 predicted proteins | sample 4693611 | NCBI WGS metagenome assembly VMHT01 (sample SAMN12280063, study PRJNA550983) | marine metagenome | isolation source: seawater sampled from same location over 5 years 0.02-0.2 micron viral filtrate | place: USA: collected off the coast of southern California halfway between the port... ... | reverse complement strand
CGTTTGTTGTAAACTTTGGGGTTTACAGCGCGGAAAGTGTCCCATGCCTTTTGGAAGGATATTCCAGCCGACACCGCTAGCGCGGTAACGCCGCAATTCGGGCCTTTGCGCTGGTCGGTTGGGTTTTGAAATAGCTGGTTAAGTTTTGTCATGATTAAGCCCCCGTAAATGAAGAGGGGTGAGCATGGCGCAAGCGATAAGCGCGGCCTGTGCTTTCGTCTGTGATAAGAAATTCTGCTGGGTCTAAACGTAAATAGCGGCAAATCTGAACAATGATTGCTTTTGCTTGGTCGTTTGTGTGCGCCTTTGCAGTATCGCTTGTCACTGCAAAGCGAGCTGTAGAAAGCTCGGTAATATCTCGAACGGTGTTTTTTATAATAAGCATTTCAAGCCCTCCTCAAAGCTAAGATTCTTTAGCATTACAGGAAAGGATTGCCGCTTGTCAATGGGGGAAAGCAAAAAAAATGCAAAAAAGTTTACAGGCTGGCAATAAAGCTATATTCTGCAAGGGATTGCGGATGCGTTGCTGTTGCTTGGTTTTATGGGATTGGATGCCTTGAGAAGTATATTTGAACGCGCACAGTTTACAGTTCTTCCCACGCGGCATAGCTATAGCATACTGCCAGACGTGCAACACGCCAAGCTTTATTGTGCAGTGCAACAGAGCATTGTGCATTGCAACATGGTGCAGAAGCGCCACAGTGTTGCAGATTTGCCGCCACAATTAATGGCAGGGGGGGCTTGCTTTAGACCCGACACCCCCAAGGTCGCGCGGCCCACTATATGTATGTTAATAGCTACTTAACGAGACACAGACATGACTAAACTCACAAAGCAAAGAACAGACCTAATCCTCGCTGGCTTGGCAGACGGGCATAGCATTGCTGATGTGTGCAAGGGCATTGGCATATCGAGGACGGCTTTCTACAAGCGTATGAAGAACGATTCTGAGTTTGACGTAGCTGTGAAGCAAGCGCAGCAGTACAGCGCTGAGAAAGCTCTGGAAGAACTGGACAAAGTATTTGACGATGCGCTGCACCGTAGGAAGGATTACGATACTGGGGTGTTGCGAGACTATGCGCACCATGTGCGGTGGAAGGCCAGCAAGATATTGCCGGAGCGTTTCGGAGACCAGAAGAACCGAGCTGGTGTTGAGATAGGCGATGGTACTGTGAAGATACTGTGGGAGACAGACTAATGAAATGCCCTAATTGCGAAACAACAATGATACATGGCGGCGACCACGATGACGAGGATATGGACGGGCGTGAATACATAGCTAGTAATCTGAGCTGCCCCAACTGCGATACATTTATGCTTATTTACACGCCTATAGAGGACTCAGATGGAAGTAAAGATACCTTATAAGCCTCGTCCTATTCAGGGCGATATGCACAAGGATTTGAAGCGCTGGAACGTGCTGGTCATGCACAGACGCTTTGGCAAAACTGTTTGGGCTGTTAATCACATGATAAAACGTGTGCTAACTAATCCGCTACCTAGGCCCAGGGTTGCTTTGATTGCCCCCACCTTTACGCAAGCGAAGCGTATCGCATGGGATTATGTAAAATATTATTCTGGCGTGATACCTGGCGTTACCTTTAACGAGACTGAGCTGCGAGCTGACTTTCCTAACGGCGGTAGAATAACCCTCTTATCAGCAGAAAACCCAGATAGCTTGCGTGGTATTTATTTAGATGATTGTTTCTTTGATGAGTATGGTATGCAAAATCCAAGGGTATGGGGGGAGGTTGTGCGACCCGCCCTATCCGACAGGCAGGGGTCGGCTACTTTTTTAGGTACACCCGCAGGGCATAATCATTTTTTTGATATGCTAGCGTCTGCGAAGAAGGAGATGGCGGAAGGCTCTGAAGACTGGTATTATAGAATATGTAAAGCCAGCGAGTCTGGTATTGTGAAGCAAGAAGAGCTGGCGGCAGCTCGCGCTTCTATGACTGAGGAACAGTACGAACAAGAGTTTGAGTGTTCCTTTACCGCAGCCATAATAGGTGCGTACTATGCTAAGTTGCTATCCGATGCTGATGATAACGGACGAATTACGCGAGTGCCGTATGACCCAGCTTATCCTGTGCACACTGCATGGGATTTGGGTATAAATGATAGTACCGCCATTTGGTTTGCGCAAAGCTTTAGAGGTGGCGCAGTAAATGTCATTGATTATTATGAAAGCTCTGGAGTGGGCCTCGACCACTACGCAGACGTGTTACGGCAAAAAGAGTACAAGTACGGCGACCATCTTGCGCCGCACGATATCGAAGTGCGTGAGTTGGGTTCGGGCAAAAGTAGACTGGAGACGGCATACACGCTAGGGATTAGATTCCGCGTAGTTCCTAAAATGAAAGTTGCAGATGGAATAAATGCAGCTAGAATGATGTTACCCAAAGTGTACTTTGACCGTGACAAGTGCGAGGTGGGGTTAGAATGTTTAAGACAATATAGGCAAGACTGGGATGATAAGAGACAAATTTTTAGAGACCACCCGCGCCATGATTTTACGAGCCATGCGGCGGATGCCTTTCGTTATTTGGCGGTGGGACTACAAAATAGAGATATGGCGGTTAAAGCTCCACAGATGGTGGCAGAGAATGATTACAACCCATTTGCGGTTTAAGTAGAAAAAACCTATAATACAAGCAGTATTTTATTGACAGGAGATATCTATGGGATTCATGCGGCCCAAAACACCTACCCCTCCACCACCTCCTCCGCCACCTCCAGTGGCAGAGCCAGAGGACATGGAACGTTCTGTTGCCTTGGCAGAAGAAGAAACGACTCGCCAGCGCCGTGCGCGTAGAGGGCGTGGTTCTACTATTGCTGCTGGCGGTATGCTTGGCAGCGGCGCAACGCCTACTGGTACACCAACCTTATTGGGGTAAATTATGAGTGAACTCACCAAGTCTCTTATTAGCCGCTTTGAACACATCAAGGGGCGTAGAGATAATTGGGATACACATTTTCAGGAACTAGCTGATTTTATGTTGCCCCGTAAGGCTGATATTGTGCGCAAGCGCAGTAGAGGCGAAAAGCGTATGGAGCAGATATTTGATGGTACAGCTCTTCAGGCTGTAGACCTATTATCAGCTTCCCTTCACGGTATGCTAACCAGTGGGGCTACCCCGTGGTTTCATTTAGATATGAAAAACGCCACAGTCGGTAGAGATGATGATGTGCAAGAGTGGCTAGAAGATACCAGCCAGCGCATGATACGGGCCTTTAACCAGTCAAACTTTGAAACAGAAGTCCATGAAATGTATGTGGACTTAGTTGTGTTTGGCACGGGCTGTATGTTTATTGAAATGGATGAGGGCAACCTTCGTTTCAGTACACGGCATATATCTGAGTTTTATGTAACTGAGAACCAATACGGGGTTGTTGATACTGTTTTTAGAAAATACAGCATACCAGCTCGTCAGGCCGTACAGCGGTTTGGGATAGAGAATGTTGGTGAGTACATTTCAAAGGTGCACGAAAAGAAGCCGGACGATGAAGTAGATATTCTTCATGCGGTGCTGCCTAGGGCAGAGCGTGACACTCGCAAGCGTGATAACAAGAACATGGCCTTTGCTTCATATTATATTGATATGGAGTCTAAGAAGCTAATGTCTGAGTCTGGCTTTGAGGAGATGCCGTACATTGTACCGCGTTTCTTAAAAGCAACAGGCGAAGTTATGGGTAGAAGTCCTGCAATGGTTGCTCTTCCAGATGTTAAGATGCTGAATCTTATGTCGAAAACAATCATTCAGGCCGCACAGAAGCAGATAGACCCACCACTGCTCGTTCCCGATGACGGGTTTATTCTGCCTGTGCGTACCCAGCCAGGGGGCTTAAACTTCTATAGAGCTGGCACAAGAGACCAGATTACGCCGTTACAGTCTGGGGCAAACATCCCGATTGGGCTTAGCATGGAAGACCAGCGCCGGATGGCTATTCGTTCTGCCTTTTATGTAGACCAGTTATTGTCGGGCTCTTCACCTAACATGACAGCTACGGAAGTTATCCAGCGCCAGGAAGAACGTATGCGCGTTATTGGCCCTGTTCTCGGCAGATTAATGAACGAGATGTTGCGTCCAATGATTGACCGTGTTTTTGCGTTAATGTTGCGTGAGGATATGTTGGCTCAGCCGCCAGAGATTATCCAAGGCACAGATGTTGATATTGAATATATTTCACCATTGGCCCGTGCGCAAAAGTCCAGCTCTCTTAACAGCACAATCAAGGCCCTTGAGGTTCTTATGCCTCTGGCGCAAGCGCTTCCTGTTAATGACCACATCGACCCTGATGGCCTTGTGCGCCATATTACGGAGTCGCTTGGTGTGCCGAAGACTACACTACGTTCCCAGCGTGAAGTAGACGAGACCAGAAAGCAAAGAGCCGCAGCCGAACAAGAGGCTATGGAGCGCCAAGCATTAACCCAAGACGTATCTGATGCAGCTCAAGCTGCCCAAGCCGTGAGAATGGTAGGGGAATAATCGTGAAAGAAATTGAACAGCTTAGAGAGATGTACCGTCAAACCTTTGAAAGTGACAGTGCGTCAAAAGTGTTAACGGATTTGGAGGCTCGCTGTAACTGGCGGTCTTCAAGTTATGTAGCTGGCGATGCCAATGCTACAGCTTTCGAAGAAGGAAAACGTGCTGTTATCCTTCATATCTATAATATGTTACAGGAGTAATTATGTCAGAGGGAAACATCGAACAGGTAGCCCAGCAAGAAGCACCGCTGCAAACGCCAGCGGAAGTTGCTTCCGGCGGGTCTGGTGACGATTTTTTACAGATGATACCAGAAGAGCTACGTCAAGACCCAAGCTTAACGCCTATAAAGAATGTAGAGAACTTGGCTCGGTCTTATGTAAACGCACAAAAGTTAATTGGCGCAGACAAAATACCTATGCCAGTAAACCCTTCGGATGAAGATTTAGACCGTATTTATGGCAGACTGGGCAGACCTGAGACCCCAGATGGTTATGAAATACAAGCTGATGGAACTGTTGTTACAGAAGATGTTGCGAGTAATTTCAGTGACATAGCACATAAACTCCGTCTTAATCCTCAGCAAGCGCAGGGTATTCTTGACTATTATCGCTCAAGTATGGAGCAAAGCACTGAGCTTATGGGTCAAGAAACTGAGCAAGCAAAGCAGCAAAGTGAAGCGGCTTTGAGACAGGAATGGGGCTTGGCTTACGACCAAAAGGTTCAGTCTGCTGCAAAGGCAGCGCAAGAGTTCGCTGGTGAAGATGTGTTTAATTTGCAACTAGCAGACGGAAGTTCTCTAGGAAATAATCCTGAATTTGTTAAAGCATTTGCAAAAATCGCAGAATTTAGGCAAAATGTAACCAGTGAAGATACTGTTGCAGAAATATCACAATCAAATGTGATGACTCCTGCAAATGCCCAGTCTGAGATTGACGCGATTATGAACGACAAGACTCACGCTTACTGGGATAGAAGAAACCCAACGGGTCGCCAGAAGGCGGTTGAACGGGTACAGTTTTTAATGGAGCAACTTCATGGATGAGTTGTCTCCAGAAGGAATACGTCTTGAGTGCTTACGGCTCGCTGTTGAGTTTGGTAGCGCAAGAGATTTAAAAGAACCTGACACTCTGGCAGAGAAATACTACCAGTTTGTTATGCAGGGTAGCGAGGAAACTCGTCCTGAAGACAATCGGATAGACGATAGCCCTACGAAGGCTCAAAAGTCTAGGCGTGTCCGTAAGGGTAGCACACCGCAATAAGCACAAATGTAAACCTGTAGAAAAGGAGGGACATTATGTCCTTACAAGTAACTACGGCATTTGTACAACAGTATTCTGCTAACGTGCAGATGCTTTCACAGCAGATGGGTTCTCGTCTGCGTGATGCGGTGCGTGTTGAGAATATGGTTGGCAATAATGCCTTTTTTGACCAAGTTGGTAAGGCGACTGCGCAAAAGCGTACAACTCGTCATGCTGACACTCCACAGATTGATACCCCCCACGCTCGCCGTAGGGTGTCTCTTGTAGACTACGAATACGCTGACCTGATTGATGACCAGGACAAAGTTCGTATGCTAATTGACCCGACATCAGCTTATGCGCAAGCAGCGGCTGCTTCTATGGGTCGTGCGATGGATGATGAAATTATCGCATCTGCTCTAGGCAATGCTTTCACAGGAACGACTGGCTCGACTTCGACAGCTCTTCCGGCTGGTCAGCAGATTGCTAACGGTGGTGCTGATATGACTCTAGATAAGCTGCGTGAAGCTAAGAAGAAGCTTGACCTAGCTGATGTAGACCCATCAATCCCTCGTTACATCGCTGTAGGGCCAGACCAGATTGAAGCGCTTTTGGGTAGCACAACTGTTACTTCATCAGACTTTAACACTGTTAAGGCTCTTGTTCAGGGTGAGATTGATACCTTCATGGGTTTCCGTTTCATTGTTTCTAACCGTTTGTCTAAATCTGGCGACATCCGTTCATGCTTTGCATGGGCAGAGGATGGTCTTGCTCTGGCAGTCGGCAAAGATATCATGGCTCGCATTGACGAGCGTAGCGACAAAGGCTACGCAACTCAGGTGTACTATTGTATGTCTATTGGCTCGACTCGCATGGAAGAAGAAAAAGTTGTCCAGATTGACTGTGACGAAGCTGCTTAAGGGAGAAATGAATTATGACTACTAAAGATTCAACCCTCGTAGCAAACTTTGAAGCTACTCCTCCTGTTGCAAACGATGCTCATAATCTGCATGGCGTTATGCGTGTAGCCCAGGGCACTATTGCACTAGCCACAACTGACTCAGACTCAGGCGACATTGTGATGCTTGCACCAATTCCAAGCAACGCTTCTGTACCTTCCATTCAGGTTGGCTCAGACGCGCTTGGTGGCTCATGCGCATTTGACATCGGCATTTACACAACTGCTGGTGCAGTTAAAGATGTTGACGCATTTGCAAGTGCTGTTGCTGATGGTGCTGGTATGGCTGAGGTTCGCTTCGAAGCTGCTAACATTACCACTGCTGGTCAGCAAATGTACGAACTTGCTGGTGATAGCGAAGACCCAGGTGGTTTCTACTACGTTGCGGCAACAATGACCGCTGCTGGTGGAACTGCTGGAGATATGTCTTTCATTATCCAGTACGTTGTAAACTAAGCAAACCATTGAAGGGGCGGCGCTTGTCGCCTCTTCTTCCTTCGGGGGAAGGCAAGGGGATGCAGTTTAATGGCGATTTCCGCTATGATTTAAAAGTAGGTCAGCTAGAGGAGAGGTGGTTGGCTGAACTATTGCAATCGAAGACCTTAGAGGTCAAAAGAGATTTCAAGGCTTCACAGACTGGTCGAGTGTTTGTGGAGTTTTTTTGTAGGGGAAAGCCCTCTGGTGTTGCCACAACTGAGGCAGACCATTGGGCATTTGTACTTAATGATGGTATTGTTATAATACTACCAACTGAACGCTTAAAGGAGCTGGTTGTAGAAGCCAAGGAGAAGGGTAAGACCATCTCAGGTGGTGACAGCAACGTAAGCCAAGGCGCGTTAATAAATCTTGAGAGGTTAGTGAAGTAATGCCTTCCGTTGTTGATATATGTAATGAAGCTATGGATTTGTTGGGTACAGCAACTATTATCTCGCTGACACAAAACTCCAAAGAAGCTAGATTGTGCAACCGCAGATTTGATACTGTGCGGGATGCTGTGTTGCGAGCACATCCTTGGAATTGTGCAATCGTCCGGCAGCGGTTAGCTAAGAATACAACAGCGCCCGTATTTGGTTTTGCAAATGCGTTTACATTGCCAACAGAGCCTTATTGTTTGCGTGTGTTATCTTTGTTTACATCTAATGTGGATGGAGATATTGCGCCGTATGATACGCAAGCCATGTTTAAGATTGAGGGCAGAAACGTACTAACGGATGAGGATATCTGTAGGATTATCTACATAGCCAGAGAAGAAGACACAGAGCTGTACGACTCTCTTCTGTCTAACACTATGGCCCACAGATTAGCCGCTGACCTAGCATATAATATCACGGGCAGCACAAGCGTAGCTCAGCAAATGTTTGGGCTGTACGAATCTCGTTTAAGAGAGGCTAGGTCTATGGACGCTATCGAGGGCAAACCAGACAGGATTATCACAGAAGACTTTACGAACATAAGGTTCTAGGCTATGGCTCGCGTATCCACCATTCTTACCAACTTTCGGTCTGGGGAGCTGTCACCACGCTTAGAAGGTCGGGTAGACTTACCTAAGTATAATGAAGGTGTGCAAACCTTACAGAATATGTTGAGCTTTCCGTCTGGGGGTATTACGCGCCGCCCAGGAACATACTTCGCTGGTCGCAGCAAGGATGGTGGCAAGGTGCGGCTTATTAGCTTTGAGTTTAGCGATGAGCAAGCCTATATCCTAGAGTTTGGTGCTAACTATATTCGTTTCTTTAAAGATGGCGGCATACTAACTGAGGCTACCACGGCTATTACAGCTATTACACAAGCTAACCCTGCTGTAGTTACAGCCGCTTCACATGGCCTGTCTAATGGCGATAGAGTATTTATAACCAGTGTTGCCGGAATGTCTCAGGTTAACAACCTTGAGTTTACAGTGGCTAACTCCACAACAAACACTTTCGAGCTGTCTGGTATCAACAGCACGGGTTTTGATGCCTACACATCTGGCGGAGCTGTAGGTAAGATTGTAGAAGTGACTACGACTTACAGCGTTACTGATATCTTCGAGATTAACCACGCTCAGTCTGCTGATGTTGTATTCTTGGCACACAAAGACCATGAGCCAGCTAAGCTTACAAGAACCACAGCAACATCATTTACTTTGACAGACATAGACTTTGTAGATGGCCCGTACCTAGACGAAAACATAACTAGCACCACTCTGTACGCTTCTGCTGATACAGGCAGTGTAACTATCACGGCTTCCGCAAACTTATTCACAAGCGCGGATGTGGGTAGACTTATTAGATTTAGAGAGGTGTTGGAGATTACCTACTCTGAATGGGAGGCCAACACAAGCTATGCAAACAATGCGTTTATTAGATTTAACGGTCACGTTTACAAGCAAGTAACAGGCAGCACCCAAACAACAAACAACTCTCCGCCCGTACACACTTCCGGCACAGAAACTTACGGAGCTGTGAATTGGGAGTATAGGCATGACGATACAGGCCATGCAAAAATAACCAGCTTTACTAGCGCCACATCTGTTGATGCAACCGTTCAGACAGATGATGGCGGCATATCTGTTCTACCGCATCAAGTGGTAGGCTCTAGCAACGCCACTACAAGATGGTCATTAGGCGCTTTTGGCGGAGACCAGGGCTTTCCAAGAGCGTTAGCGTTTTATGAAGAAAGACTATTTTTTGCTGGAACTACTGGACAACCGCAAACAATCTTTGGGTCTGTGTCTGCTGACTTTGAGAACCACACCCCAGGAACGGAAGATGATTCCGCTATCAATGTTACCATTGCCTCTGATAAAGTTAATGTTATCAAGCACTTGATGCAGGGCCGCTTTCTACAGATTATGACTACGAGCGCTGAGTTCACCATGTCCGGCGGCGGTAACGCTGTTCTTAGCCCTACTAATGTAAACGTGCTGCGCGAAACAACCTTTGGCACATCTGACATCACACCCATACGAGCTGCATCCTCGACCATCTTTATCCAGAAGGGTCAGGAGAAGGTAAAGGAGATTACGTTTAGCGAGGCGCAAGACGGACTAACAGGCGTAGAGTTATCTATCCTAGCTGACCATATTACCAGAGGCGGCGTTAGCGACATGGTGTGGCAGCAAGAGCCGGAGTTAATTATCTGGTTTGTGCATACTGATGGACGTTTAATTGGCTTAACTTACGACAGAGCAAATGGTGCGGTTGGCTGGCATACCCACACGCTAGGCGGCACAAACGCTATTGTGGAAAGCATCGCCTCTATTCCTAGCGGGGCGGAAGACCAAGTTTATGTTTCAGTAAAGCGCACAATAAACGGCGCTACTTATCGGCATATTGAGTATCTAAAGGCTATTAACTTTGGTGATGATGTCGGAGATGCTTTTTATGTGGACGGTGGCTTAACATACTCAGGCTCGGCGACAACGAGTATTAGTGGTATAAACCACTTAGAAGGTGAGGAAGTAGCTATTTTAGCTGATGGAGCTACCCACGCAAACAAGACAGTGACAGACGGCAAGATAACACTGGATAGAAGCGCCTCTAAGGTGCACCTGGGGTACAACTACACATCATTGGTAGAAACCCTGCGCCTAGAGGGCGGCGGCAATGACGGGACTTCTCAGGGCAATATTAAGAGAATCCACAACGTAACCAGCCGCTTTTTAAATACGGTAGGTGCAGAGGTTGGGCCGGATACGTCTAACCTTGACCGCATACCATTTAGAAACTCTAGCATGGCTATGAATACTGCTGTTCCATTGTTCACTGGCGATAAAGAGATATCGTTCCCGTCCGGCTACGACAATGATGCGCGGGTAGTTATCCGGCAGAACCAGCCATTGCCTATGACTGTGCTTGCGATTATTCGGAGGTCAAACACATTCGATGTATAATTTAGTGCCTTTTGATGAAGAGCATATTCACTTTATAGAAACAGACTATGAGTTTCCGCCGGAAGCACGGGCTATGTTTAATAATCACCACGCTATAAAAGGGTATAGTTTATTTAACGACGACCTAATTATGGCTGCTGCTGGGGTGCATATATTATGGGGCGGTGTGGCAGAAGGTTGGATAGTTATGTCTAAGCACGGGTACAGCACCCCTAAGACTGTTGCTAGATATACAGACAGGTTATTTGACGGTATAATGGCAGATAACGAATTGTGGAGAATACAAGCAAGCGTATCCGCTAGTGACACAAAGGCACTTAGGTTTGCAAGCTGGTTAGGTTTTGAGGATGAAGGTCTGATGAAAAAGTATGGCCCAGATGGTAGTGATTACCGCAGAGTAGCGAGGTTTGCGTTATGTTAGAGGTTGCAGCAGCCGCATCTGTAGCAAGCGGTGTTATGGGCTACAAAGGTGCTAAGTCAGCGGCGAAGGCTGATAAAGCAGTCACCGAGTATGAAAATCAAGTAAGAGAAAATGAAGCTGTATTACTTCGCAGAGAAAAGGCTGACCAAGAAAAAAACTTGCGGCAACAGTCTGACAGATTAGTTGGGCAGCAAAGAGCTGCTACCGCAGCCTCCGGCATACAAATGTCAGGAAGCCCACTACAGGCACTTGCTGATAGCTATTTCAAAACAGAGCAAGATGCTTTGAGAATACAGTATGCTGGCGATATTGAAGAAACAAAAAAAGAAGCAGATATTGCTTTGAATACAGCGGAAAGCAACGCTCGCCAAACTGCGTTCAAAATCCAAGGGTATCAATCTTTACTACAAGGCGCATCGCAAGGCGCTACATTGTTAGGGTAATAAAATGCCGAGAATACCGTTATACAATCAAGGGCAAGGCCAAACAGTTAAAATGGCAACAGGCCCATTATCAAGAGGGGTTGATAGAGGAGCTTTTACTGCGCCAGGCCGAGCATTGCAATCATTCGCAAGCACTGCTGGGAATATTGCCTTTCAGTTTGGACAAGCGGAGAAAAGAGCCGAAACAGACCGTGTGTATAATGAAAAGTTAACTCAATACAGCGCTGCGGCTGATGAACTTATTACAAACCCTGCGAGCAGAACTGTGCAAGGGTTTCAAATTGAGTCTGGAGAGTTTCGCCGCAAAGCATTGGAAGATGTCAATGGCATGGATGGCTTAACAAAAAGTCAGAAAGCGCAAATTACATCTGGCTTGGGAAAAGTGATAGACAGAAAAATAAGTGTTGGGAGAGGGCGCGTTTTTGATAAGCAGCAGTCAGAAAGAGCAGGGGTAATGAATCAGGGCATTGAAGCCCTTATGTCAGATGCTGCTGACAAAGGTATGCGCGATGTTGTTCTTAAGGATATAGGTGCGTTAATAGACTCCGCTGAACAACAGGGCCTGAACATCTCCTACGACATGAACTCTGTAAATTATGAAATAGACAAGCTAGACATTCTTGCTGAGTCAACTCAAGACAATATACCGCTATCTTATCACAAACAAAAAAGAGAGCAGATATTAAATGGTGAAGGCATTTACTCAAAGTACAACGCAGCGGAAAGAGAAACTTTAGCCGGAAAAGTTGGCAAGAGAATTAACTACTTAGAGGGTGAGGCAATAGCCGAAGCAAGCTCTGCTGCTAAAGATTTGTCAGCAAGAACATTGGCCTCTGGTGATGACTCTGGCTCTAGGGAGCTTGTGGCTAGACTTAAATCTCTAGGCCAATTTCAAGCAGCAGAAAACCTTGCTTTCAATACATTAGTAAACAAAAAAGTTTTTAACGAGTTTGACTCTATCAGGATGGCAAACCCTGTTACTGTCGCCTCTACCCTTAGAAATGCTGAGCAGCGTTGGAGAAGCTCTACTGGAGACCAGGCCGCAGAAAACTTGGCTGTTTACCAAAAACTTACTGAACAAACAAACGCGATGAAAGAAGCGATAGCGGCAGACCCCGTTGACTATATCGAGTCCGTTGCTGGGAAGGCTCTATCTCCGTTAGAAAGAGTAGAAAAGCAACGTATGCTTGGGTTGCAAGACTTTCAAATTTCACCATTTAGCAAATCTGAATTTACCCAATTAAAAGTTGAGCTTGAAAACTTAGACGCGGTTGAGTCAATACAAAGACTAGGACAGTTTTTTGCTCCGTATGCTGAGGACAAAGAAATGGAAAACATGGCCTTACGTCAGGCTATGAAAAATGGCATGACGTATGCGCAAAACATTGCTTTGGCTGACCCACTTAATCCGCGAGCAACAGACCTTTTGAACGCAGAAAAAAGAGACCAGACGCAGATTGATGCCACGCTCAAAGCCATGAATGAGGACAAGGCCACTATTCGGGCTGCTGTAGTGGGCCAGCTAGACGATTGGTCTAAAAGTGTCATAGGCGGCACAACTGACGGGTATTTAAATAGGATGGGTTCTGCTGGAAGACTTGCCGCAGTAGACGAAACTCAAAAGGCTGTTGTAAAGTTAACGGAAGTTTATGTGACTGCTGGCATGGACGTTTCAGCGGCAGCAAAAGCGGCAAGCAACATGATTACAGAAAAGTACGTTTTTGAGACTGGCAGAGGTGGCAGTAGTGTTCGTATGCCGTCCACTATTTCGGAGCAATCTAGTCAAGTAATGAAAGTTTTAGACCAAAGATTGTTTGAGGATAAATACCTAGAAGGCACAGTAATGCCTAACAAGCCGGATGCTACTTCAGAAGAAACAGCCCAGTACATAAAGGAAATCCGTTCCGAAGGTCGCTGGATAACATC
>VMHT01207716.1_pt1 | contig 13354 bp, 16 predicted proteins | sample 4693611 | NCBI WGS metagenome assembly VMHT01 (sample SAMN12280063, study PRJNA550983) | marine metagenome | isolation source: seawater sampled from same location over 5 years 0.02-0.2 micron viral filtrate | place: USA: collected off the coast of southern California halfway between the port... ... | reverse complement strand
CTGAAATAGAGTTTGAATATTTAAAAAAATTGGATTTATTGGATAATATAGAATTTAAATATATTGAAGGTTATTTACCATTTGAAGAATTCGCAAGTATAGATTTTGAATGGGAATTAATAAATAATAGTAATGGATATGAATTTAATGTAAAATATAGATTTACATTAGAAAATGAAAAAAAAAATTTAGAAAAAACATTTAGTGGTATTATAGAGAGTATTAATACAAGTTCTTATTTTGCTATTGTATTTATGGAATTAGGAGAATATTATGAAGACCAACAAGATACAGAAGAAGAAGAAGAAGAAGAATATAAAATTAATACAGAAACAGTAATGAAACCTTGTGAAGCAGAAGTTCCAGTAAGACATTTAAAAAATATTAATACAGTTGATTAATTTAATGTGTATTAAAATTTAAAATAATTTAAAATAATTTTTTAAAATTGAACTTTGTTAAACATTTTTTAATGGCGAATTGTGTTTTAAAATATAACAAGAATAATATGTATAGTGGTATTAATATCTATAACAAATTAGATAAGGATATTCAAGAAATCATAGATAATTATTTAATACAAATGATAAGAGAAGAAAATGAAGATTTTTATTTTCAAGATAGTAATTCCCCAATAGAATATAGAAGATTTATTAGTGATTTTAATTTACATTATAAATTTAATAATCCAATTATGAAAAAAATATTTATGAATGATAAAAATTGTTATTGTTATATAGAGGGTGATAAAATGGAAGGAGGGTTAAGATTACTTATAATGTCTATAATGGATAATTGTTTAAATAGTAATTCATTATATGACGAGGATAATATAGAAGCAATAACAGACTTATTACATAGTTCAGTTGATACTGTAATTAGTGATATGTTTAAAATTGGATATTTTAATGGTATTGATATACATAATATGGATATATTTGAAAAAATATGTAAACAAATGAATAGAATACCTTTAGAAGTTATAAATGCTGTTATAACATTTCAAAATGAAGTAATGGGTGAATTAGATATATCTACAAATGATAAATTAGATTTTGCTAAAATATCTGCTTGGTTTGTAAATTCATATTTAAGAGGAGAAATTTTAGATTTAGAAGAATAAAAAAAAAAAAAAATATAAAATTTATTTTGATAAAATAGTTTGGTGTAAAATTTAATGGGTAAACTGGGGTGTTTAACCAATTTCATAATTAGTAAATTTTATATCTCTATCATATGTATCTATTTCGTAATCGATAATTTCATTCCAAGACCACATATTTAATTCACTCTTATAATCTAACTTTAAAAATTTATAAATAAATTCACGTGATTTTTTTGGATTTTTTATTTTTTTATTTATTATTTTATACAGACGTTTAGTGCCTCCCTTGAGTTCTAATATACCTTTTAAAAACATAATATAGAAAAAACAAATATCGTCTTCGCCACTACATAATTCATTTGTTTCAATTACTTTTCTCATTAAGTCATTTTTTTTAATGTCTTAATATAATCTGTAATAGTTGGTTCAAGTGCTAATAATATTTCTTTACAAATCAACATATATATTTATAGTTTTTTTTTTTTAAATATGAAAAAACATTTACGACATACTTTGTATAACGCCCGTTTGTCCTTCTAAATTATACATAACGTCGTGGACTACATACATATCACATAGACAAGCATTTTCATTTGCTCCGTCTCCAGTAGTAGCATAGAAAATTAATGGTAATCCAGCACCAGCAAGATTTTTCCCAGCATAAGCGGAGTTATAACTGTCTAAATCTATCGTAAACAATCCACGTGATACAGCACCTGCTTTTTCAGTCGCGGCGGTGAGATAATAATTAGATTGTTGTTTGTAAACTCCAGTAGCGTCATTAGTAAAATTAGAGAATTGTTTAGTATCAGCACCTCGTAAATCACTTGAATAATAACCAAGTGCTAATTGTGTATTCGCCATTAATTCACCTGTATCCGTTGAGGAACATTTTATTTGCTGTGCTGGCACACGCATACCTCCAACACTGAAATTATATTCACTTATAGCACAATTAACAAAACCACTAACTGACGCTGCTGTATTTTCTGTGATAGAAGCATTTTGTCTAATAGAAGTAATTAATGCTTTAACACTTCTTTTTCTTGTAGAGAATGTTAAAATTTTAGCACCCGTTCCAGCAGGTAATGCTTGTTGTGTATTATGAACTCCTACAGAATGAATTTGAATTGGAACACCGCTTCCCATAGCAGAACGGAACATACTTGCGAATTCCGGACCTGGTCTTAAAATTGGAAGGTGTAATTCCCAGTTAGACGCTTCAAATCCACTTACGCTATTATCTGCCCCGCTTCCAGCAATCATAGCAGTAGCATTAGCACATAAGGTTAGTGATAAATATGTCGTTCCTTGAGTATAACCTAACGGCATATATCTATCAGCATTGAAGAAGGCACTTGCTGGTCTATGAGTAATGGTTCTTGTAGAAGCAGACGCAAGTTGAGTAATGCCTGATTTTTGTAAATTAGCAAGTGTAGTGCCTGTTTTGAAGGTCATTCCCTGTGGGTTGCTATCAAGACCAGCACCAATCATTTCGTGGTCTACACTTTCAAGAACACCTTTATTTTTATTTGCTTGTAGTGTAGCAAAATAGTTATTGTAATGGATAGTTTCTTCCATTAAAGCACCAGTGCCTCCAACCACTCTCCAATTATCTATTATAGAAACACCGCCAACGATTGGGTCTAAACAGAGAGTTTTACCACTTGTATTTTTTAAATTGAATTTAATGTATGCTCGTTTAAGGTCAACAAAACATTCACTCGGCACATTCAGTGGAAGGCGGACTTCTTGATTTTGATTGAATACCGCCCCATTCGAGGGGATACATACTACATAAGATAAATCTAATTGAGGTTGAGGCATAGAAGGAACTTCGCTTAATCGCATTTCAAATGGTGTGGTTGCGTTTTCGTTTTCCATTATATAATTTATATATAAAAAAAATTCTAAATTAATTTAATTAAATATAAATAAATTAAATTAAAATTAATTAATTATTTTAGGCATATTTAAATTATTTATTTTATTAGTTTTTGGAAAATATACACACATAATCATATACCAGTCTTTATGTTGTAAAATAGTTAATGGTGTTCCGTCTTGGTCTGTTAAATTAATTTCTATTTGTCCTTTGAATAAATTAGCAGAACTTTTATATACATTAGGATTAGTTTGAAAATCACTATAAGTAAATGTTGTATTACCCACTGGAATAACTCCTAATATATTTGAACTACCCATATTATTAAATCCTTGCCTTGCTGTTTGACTTTCTACTGTATTAGGCAATATTACATTAGACCTTATTTGTATAAGGTTAATATTTGCTGTTGTAAATTCAGCAGAAGTTCTTTCTATATTAAAATAATTTATTTTAATTAAACATTCTGTTTCATTTTCTAATTCTTGTGCGTTTGGTGTTTGGTCTAATACAGAACCTATATTAAATATACATTTACTATTATCTAAATTTCTCACAGTAAATGCTCTTGCGTTCGCTGCGTTTCCAGCGTTTGTTTGAACTGATAGTGTTATTGCTGTATTACTAACTATACTTGCTATAGTCGTTCCTACTGGGATATATGTATTATCTGCGTCTGCTATAAACATTCCTACTCGCATTGAAGCGGTTGAAGCAATATTTGTTATATTTATTGATTGAGCGTCCCCAGCATTAAAATTACCAGCACTAACAATACTATTTTCAGTTATAAGACTATCATTGCTATTTAAATGAACTTCAAAATAATTACTGGGATTTTCCATTATATATATTTATATTATATATTTTTATTATACTTTTAATTGAGATAAATTATTTTGAAAATAATTATTTAAATCTTCTTGGTCTTGTATATTTTGATATAAATTTTTATAATATGTATCTACTTTATTTTGTAATTCTAATTGTATTGTTTGGTGTTTTTTTCTTTCTTCTCTTATAAGTTTTGGTGCTTTGAAAAAACTAATCATTAAATTTATTTCCCAGTCAGCATTCTCAAAATTTACTCCATTACTTTCTTCTTGATATGTTATTAATACGTCAATACTATTTATTTGTTTTTGTATTAATTCACATTTAAACGTTGTAGGTGGGTCAAATGTAAAAAAACTATTACGTCCTAAAACAACTGGTATTTGTGCTATTATATTTGAATATTTACCACTACTACTTTCTATAATTTTATTATTAGATAAATTTGGAAGTCTAATAAAAATACTATTTCTTGTATCTGTTATATCTACTGCTCTATCACTTGTAATTCCATTAGTTGTATTAATAGTATGTGATTTTTTACTAAAACCTAAAAATCTTCTACAAGTATTATCTCCATTAAAATTAAATGTTGTATTCTTAACAGTTGGATTACTATTTTTTATATTTAACAAATTATCTATTTCGTCATAAGAAAATGTATAGGTTAATCCATTCATATTAGATAAACTTTCTGCTTCCATTAATTCTTTTATTTTATCACTTAATTCTAATATACTATACGACCCACTTGGTATTGTTAATGTTGTTTCATTAAATCCAGTTTCACTGAATGTTATAGTATTATTATTATTATTGTTTGATAAATTATAAAATGAATTTGGAATTGTTGCTGATACTAATTCAACAGCAAGGATTTCGTCTTCTTCTGCTATTATATTAGAGAATAAATTAAATCTACCACTATTATTAAATGTTCCTTGACTTGTGCTTGTTAAATCTCTACTACGTATAGTAATATATAAATCACCCTGTGTTTTTACAAATCCGTCCATATATAATATAGTATTTTTTATTTTTTATATTTTTTAATATCCCCCATTTTCCCCCACCGATTTTGGACTAAACTTTTTTTTGAGAAAATATTTTTTATTTTTTTTTTTTTTTTATATAAATTTAATATGTTGAAGAACCACCACCACCACCAGCATTATATCCTAATTTAATAGTTGGTTCGTCTCCAAATCCACCAAATTCTTTTTTCTCTTGTTGAAGCATTTGTTTACCTCGTTTATAAGCGTCTGTATTTTCTACTTCTTTACTTTTTTCTACTTGTTCTTGTTTTGTTTTTAATAAATATTCTACTTGTTGATACTGTGGATTTGGTGCTAAAAATTTATGTCGTTGAGACCATTTTTGTCTATATACATTATAACTATCAAATACTTTTTTTTTAGATTTAAACATTTTTTCATTATAATCTTTGTAATTTAATAAATTACCAGCATATACTGGGTCATAATTTGGATTATTAACATATCTTTTTACTTCTACTATTGGTGCTTTTGTTTTTGGTGGTTTATATCCCGGTTTTTTTATACTTGAAAAATCGGGTTGTCTACCTTGTTGTTTTGCTAAATCTATTTCGTCTTGTTCTAATTTTATATATTGTTCCATATTACTTGCTATTTTAAAATCACCTTTTGGTGTAGATATAACTTGTTGTTGTGGTGGTTGAGGTGGAGGAATATTTACTTGTTTACTTGGTGCTAATGTAGAATGATTTAATTTATCTTGTTGATTAATTCCTTGTTTAGAACTATCCTTCATTAATATTTGTTCTTCTGCTATCACTCTACCTTGTTCTAACATTTGATATTGTTGTTCTATTTTTTGTTTTGTTTGTTGTTGTTGTAATTGTTGTAATAATGCTTGTATAGGATTAGTAGCATTATGCTTAATCATATTTGGTTTCGCAGTATACATATATAATATTATGATATTATTTTATTATATATATATATATATGATAAAAAAATTAAGAAATACAAATAATAAAAAAAATAAGGAGGATTTATATAGAGAAAAAAAAATGGAAGTAAATAAAGAAATAATACAAAATTTAATAAATAATAATAATACAGAAATAAAAAATATTAATAATAATATATGAAGGTTGGTGTTCCAGTAAAAAGTGATAGAAAAAATAAAAAATTTAAAGTATTAACTCCTATGGGTAAAATTATTCATTTTGGAGAAGTTGGTTATCAAGACTTCACACAGCATAAAGATAAGAAACGTCAAATATCTTATTGTAAAAGGAGTGCTGGTATAAGAGATAAACAAGGTAAATTAACAAAGGATAACAAGGAAAGTGCTAACTATTACAGTAGAAAATTTTTATGGAATTGTTAAAATTTAAAAGTTTATTTTATTTTATATATTATATGGTGTTAACAAATAAGCAAAAATTTAATATAAAACACGGTTTACCAAAAAATAAAAGTCATTCTATTAAAAGTATTTCTAATTTAAGTGGTTATACTGAAGGTTCATTAAGAACTGTCCTATCAAAAGGACGTGGAGCATATCATTCTAATCCTCAATCTGTGAGACCACATATTAAATCCGCTAATGAATGGGGGAGAGCGAGAATTTTTGCCTCTATTAATCCAACAACGAAAGCACATAAAATAGATAAGATACATTTAAAAAAAAAAAAATAAAGTATTTAAAATTGATTTGGGTTTATTATATATTATATGCCGACATTAAAAATACCCATAAAGCATAAAACAAAAGGAAATCATACTATGTTAATTGACGAAGAAGATTATGATAAAATAAAAGATTTAAATTTAACATTAAATTTTACAAGTAGTAATACTACTTATTATGCTAAATCAAGAATATATGAAGTTGAAAAAATTTTAGATAAAGCAGAAAAATTTTGTGGAAGAACAAGAAAAAAAGTTTTTAAATATAAAAAAACTATAAATATTCATAGATTAATAATGGGATTAGGTGATTATAAAAATGATAAAAGAGTAATTAATCATATTGACGGAAATGGATTAAATAATACAAAAGAAAATTTAGAAATATGTGATATGTTGTATAATTCACAATCTATTAATCGTGTTAATGAAGCAAAATCTAAAAATTATTATTTTGAAAATGACCCTAAAAGAAAATGTAAATGGAGAGCATATATTAAAATTTTTGGTGTAAGAAAAAGCAAGAGATTTGAAACAGAACAAGAATGTATTGATTATATAGATAATTTTGAAAATGAAAGAAGAGAAAAAATATATAATCATAATATATATGGCGTATAAGAAGAAACCTAAAAGTATTAAAATTACAATTAGAGAAAATAAACCACGAGCATTAAGAAAGGAAGAAATAGAATTATTTAAAACACATAGTAAACACCATTCAAAAAAACATATAGAAGAAATGAAAAAATTTATTAGAAGTGGTAAAGGGTGTTTCAGTGATAGTCATAAACACGCAATGAGAAAAATTGGTAAGTAAAAAGTTTATTCAATAAAAAAAATTTATTCAATAAAAAAAAAAAAAAAATATAAAATTTATTTTGGTAAAATAGTTTGGGTCAAAAAACGGTGGGTAAAATGGGGGACTTAAATATATTTTAAATCTTCTAAATGTTTTTTTGGTTCATATTTTTCTACTTTATAATTTAAATCTTGTTTAGTTGTTTTAGCAGATTGTCTCATTTCTTCTAATTCTTCCTCTGTAAATTTATAATCCAAATGTTCTCGTGCTACCCATTCCAACATAAATTCAGGAAAACGATAATCACAACTTTTAAATAAGTAATCCATATAATCTCTTATTTGAATTTCTTTACTTAAACCACTATTTTTAATTTCTTGTAATTTAGTTTGTTTTGTTTTAACAAATTCTAATCCAGTATTAGAATTCATTTATATATATATATATAATATTATTTTTTTAAATTATGTAATGTTAAACCAAAAACGGAATAATATGGAATTATTTTTTCTAATTTTTTTGGATTAAGTTTTTTTTTCTTACGTTTTTTTTCTATAGTGTTTACCTCTTTAGGTTTCGCCATATAATTTTTCATAATATCATTATACTCACTCATTATGTATTTATATATAATATAATATTTTAAATATATGAGAATGCTTGAGATATTTTGTGGAACTAAAAGTATATCAAATGTATTTGAAAAAAATGGTTGGGAATGTATTACACTTGATAATGATAGTTTATTTAAACCAACTATACTATGTGATTTTAATGACTGGGTATATACTAATTATGATAAAGATTATTTTGACTATATACATTTTTCTCCTCCTTGTTTTTTAATGTCCCAACAACAACAGACTTGGTATAATAAATACAAGGGACGTGGAGAGAATAAATATTTATTTACTCCAGCATTACATAAAAAACAATTAGAAGAAATAAATGATAAATTATTAAAAAAAATAGTAGAAGTAATAAATTATTTTAATTGTTATTTTACTATTGAAAATCCCTATCACACTAAATTTAATAATATATCAAAACGAAATATATTTGATTATCCTTATACATTATGTAATTATTGTATGTATGACTATCCATTAAAAAAACATACTATATTTTATAATAATTTTAATCTTCAATTGAAACTATGTGATAGTTCACATAAACATATGAAATGGGGTGATTTTAAAGGAGGAGGAGGAGATAGGACACATAGATATAGAATACCAGTAAAATTATGTGAATATATCTATGAATGGATAAATTCAATCCCCCAATTTACCCCACCGATTTTGGACTAAACTATTTTGTGAGAAAATATTTTTTATTTTTTTTTTTTTTTTTAAGGCATTAAATCGTCTACTTCTTCTATTTGTAATTGACTTCTTCTTCTATTGAAAAATGCTTCACCTTGTATTTCTTCTCTCATTCTATCAGCACTACTTCTACTTCTAACAGAACCCATAGAAGCAACACTTTCCATTGAAGCGTCCCTTCCAAGTGTTAGTGCTAATGGTAATAATGAAGAACTTGTTTGTGGTCTATCACCAAATGTAAATGGTTGCTCGGCAATTGAAGTTAACATAGTAGGAACTGGAACTATGCTTTCAAATTCACTTACTGGTTCAATTTCTTTTGATAAAAATTCTTTAAAAAATTCACGTTTTTTTGCTGGTGGTTTTGGAACAGCACTTGTATCTAATATTCCTTCACTACTTAATTGTTGTAGAGCGTCTTGAACTCGTTTACTATTAGCATTTATACTTGTATTTCTAACATATTCTCTTAATACTTCTCTTGGAGTTGCTGTAGTAGAACTTAACATTCCTTCACTTTCAACTTCTTCTCTTAATATTTCATTTTTTTTATTTAATCTTTGTATTTCTTCGTCTCTCCATTTTATTTCTTCTATTGTTTCACCTTTTGTTTCTTCAATAAATCGTCTTAATCGTTGTGTATTTTCACTTTGAACTTCTTTTTCTTTTTTTATTAGAAATAAGTTATCAGTTTGTAAATCCATTTCTCTTTGTATTTTTCTTGATTTTTCTTTTAATTCCATTTCTCTTTTATTCATTTCGTCTATCATTTTAAATGTATCTTGTTCTACTTGTGCTTGTCTATTTATTATTTTATCTTCTTGTATTTTTAATCTTTTTTCTAATTGTGTTTGTCTAATATCTAATTTATCAAGTAATAAATCATTTACTTTTTGTTCTTGGTCTAATAATTTACCTATTTGATTATCACTATTTTCTAAAAATGCTCTCCATTCATATATATTATTACTTCTATCCATTTCAGCATAGAGATTTGTTTTTAAGTCAAATTTCTCTTCATTTAATCTTAATATTTTTTTTCTAATATCACTTGCTAATTCAACAGAAATATCTTGTATTGGTAATATTTCTTGTTCTAACTGTATAAATTGGTCTTCTATACTATCAAATTTTTCTCCATATCCTCTGTATTTAGCATTAACAACTTCTCTTTCATAATCAGTTGGATTTCTATTTACATTTTTATCTACGTCTTTTGATTTATCTTTTAATATTTCTTGTTCTTGTAATGTTCTTGCTATTCCTCTATCATTTTGTAATTCTTGTAATCTTGCTATATCTGCTGGAGATTGTTGATTACTCATAATAGTAGTCGCCATTAGTGTTAATAATCTATCAATTGGATTATTTTGAGTGTTTGCTCTTCTATTAGCATAATTAATTGCTCCTTTACCACCAATTTTACTTCCCCAATAAAATTTTTTTCTTATTGGTTCTCTTAATTTTTTACGTGGTTTCTTGGTAGATTTTTTTTGTCTATTAATCGTTTGTTGATTTAAATAATTAATAATATTATTATCCATATATATATTTATAATAAAAAAAATATAAATATATATATATAACATATAATGATACCTCAATCACAATATAGAGGAAAATTGCCTTACAATATATATAAACAACGTTTTCAAACAAGGCAAGTTAACCTACAAGAAGAACTAAAAAAAAAAATAGAAACTGCTAAAAAAAATGTTCCTACAATTCCTACACAAAAAAGCGTTAAAGAAACAGTTAATGATAACATAACAAGTGCTAAAGAACTTGCTAAAAAAAAATTAAAAACTGAATTACAAAAAAAAACTGGATTAAATATGGATAAAATAACAAAATTAGTAGGAGATATTACTGGTAAAGCAGAGACAGAAGCAGACGAAAAAAAGAAACAAACAATATTAACTGGTATATCATTACATAAAGCATTACAACCTACTCACGACGATATAACTGTAGAAGAAAGAGATAGAGCAAAATTATCTAAAGCAGGTAAAATTGCTTATCAAAATGACGACGATTTCCAAACAGCACAAGATTATATGGATAATGAAGGTCTTGGAACGATTGATAGGGAATTATCTACAAAACAAGCATTAGTAGTAAAACGTCCTAATGGAAATGTAGAATTAGCATTTAGAGGAACAATAATGTCTCCAAGACCCGATATGGACGATATGGCGACTAATGTTGCTATTGCGGCGGACAGTGAAGGAACAAGTCCTCAATTTATCGCAGCGAAAGAAACATTAAATCGTGCTAAATTAAAATACGGAAATATAGACCATATATCAGGTTATTCAAGAGGAGGAACATTAGCATTAACACTGGGTCAACGAGAAAATATACCAACAACTACATTTAATACTTATATAGGAGCAAGGTTAGCAAGAGGAAATACTAATACAAATGTAAAACATAATATTATTAGAACTACAGAAGACCCAGTAAGTATTGGATTAGCATTTACTAAAAATAGTAATTTAGAAAATTGGAATGTTAAAACAATAAAAACACGTGCTAAATATCAATCTAATATACCAGTTAAAAATGTTTATGATAGTCATAGATTAGATAATTTTACTGAATTATTAGCACCAGCAGAACAAGAAGCAGCGGAAGAAAGAATTACTGGAGGAATAACACACAACGCAAGGAAACTCTATCAAACTATTAATATTCAAACACAAAAGGAATTATTAGATAATGGTAAATCATTTAGTGATAATATTTGGAAATTACAATCCAAAGGTAATTTAGATACATTTACTGGTGATAATGACGTTAAAGGAACAAGAGAAAATCCAACAATTGCTGGTGGTAGACATTCACCAAATAGTTTAGAAGTTCAAAATTGGAGAACATTAGGAGGGGATTTTACAGAGCAAGAAGCAAGTATATTAAATCAAAATCATTCTACAACTCTTAATAAAATACCAAGTATGCCTCCTACAAAAGATTTATCACCTACATTTCATAGAGATTTATTAAAAAAAAATTTTGAAGAATATGATAATTTACCAGCAAATCACCCATTGAAACAAATTAATCAACAAGCATATAGTAATGAAGAAGTAAAAAAAATAGCAAATATGAATGAAGAAGAAACACAAACACATAATGAAAATTTATTACAAGAACACGCAGATTTACAAACATTACACCAAGCAGTATTTGAACCAAAACAACAAATTATAGGAATAAGCGAATTCGCAAGAGCATTTCACCCAACGCATTTAGGAATTGGATACGCTATAGGAGCAGGCACTAATGAAGCATTATCACAGATACCAGGATTTGATAAACAAAATAGATTTTTACAAGAAGGAGAAGCAGGCACTATTGGTGCTGGTATAACAAGTGGATTTCAAAAAGCATTAGGTGGAGCATTAAGAAAAGTTGGTGCTGGAGTTGCGGCGGACGCTATAGGAACTTCAGCAGTTGCTGTTGCTGGTGCTGGAGCATTATTGCCTGAAATGGCGGCAGGCGGTGTTGGATATATTGCTGGAGAAGAAAGTGGGAAATTAATAGCAAAAGGTATTAAAAAATTAGGTGGAGGAAAAGATTTACAAGACGCAGGAGAAGACATAGGAGGTGGAGGAATTGGAGGTCTTGCTGGAGGATTAACAGCATTTGGAACAGCACTCGCTGCTGACGCCCTCTTCGGCACTGAACTTGGAGCATTTTTTGGTCCGGAAGGAGCATTAATCGGTGGAGGAATTGGTGCTGGAGTAGGCGTATTAGCATTTGGTGGTGAAGAGGCATTAAAAGGTGCTAAAGCACTTGCTCCTATTATTTCAAAGGGTGCTTCTAAAGCGTGGTCGGCATTTAAAAGTATATTTTAATTATAAATAAACCTTGTTCTTAATATTAAATCTTGACTTAAACCCATTGTATATCTCGCTCTTCTGTGTATCAACAAAAATAAAATTATAATTTTTACTAAATACTCTATATAAAATTTCATTAAATGTATCCTTATTCATACTAAAGAATTCGTCATATAACGTCATAAGTTCTTGTTTATTATTACGACAATCAAAAATTGCTAAATGGGTTAAAGCACTACGTATATAAGGTGGAAGTTGATTAAGTTTTTGTGCTGAAATCATAACACTAACAGCACCACTCTCAATTTGTTCTCCAGTTTCCTCGTCATATATAGGTTGCCCTATATGTCTTCCATTATTCATTAATTTTTTTAATACTACTGTATCCGCTGTATTACCTCGTTTTATTTCACTACCAATATCGTCTAAAATTATCAATGTTCTTCCTTCCATTTCAGGTTCATTTTGTAATCTATTAAATATAGTAGGTAAATCTTGTAAACTCTCATAGAAACGGTCTTCGGGAAGACGCGGGCGATTTGCTTGTGATTTAACAGAAGGACTTATTATAAAGACATTAGAAAAACGCCTATTATAAATTCGTTTCTTACCCGTTGATTGTGTTAATGCTTGTATTAAATTGGATTTACCGCTTCCGGATTTTCCTATACACGCCATACGGAATATACTACTTGGTAATGGTGCTGGTATATCTTCTAATTTATCGTCGCAAACATACTTGAATACTTGTGGTTCAATATGATTTTTTATTTCTATTTCTTCTAAATTTTCATTATCCATATTGTATATATATATATTATTATATTTTTTTAAATTTTTTCATTTTTTATAAACGCCCCATTTTCCCCCACCGATTTTG
>VMHT01174673.1_pt1 | contig 13354 bp, 32 predicted proteins | sample 4693611 | NCBI WGS metagenome assembly VMHT01 (sample SAMN12280063, study PRJNA550983) | marine metagenome | isolation source: seawater sampled from same location over 5 years 0.02-0.2 micron viral filtrate | place: USA: collected off the coast of southern California halfway between the port... ... | reverse complement strand
TTGTAGTAGGTGGCATAGGTCTCCGTTGTTGTGGTCTCCCCATCTGAGGCGGTAACTGAGGTGGTCTACCTGCCATACCTGTAGGAGGTGATCCCATAGGTCCAGGCACATTACTCACATTCATACCCCCTTGAGGTTGAACCATTTGCTGTTTTGCCATTACTATCTTACCAAGAGTAGCCATTTCATTAGGTGATAGTCCAGAAATAACTTCTGCTAACTGTACTAATGATACTGATTCTTTAGCCATTATAATAATCCTTTTTTAGTGTTATCTACTGCGACTCTTATGGAAGGTTCAGGTTCAAATACAACCTCTATTTCTTCTTTTTTCTTCCTAATAGGTGCAGATTCTTTCTTTTTTAGTAAATTCTTACGTATTTGGTCTATAAATTCTAGATCTTTACTCATTACATCAAATATTTATTGTTTTTATTCTTTTCAATACTTGATCCTAAAGACAAACCAGCAGATACACCTGTTAAACCAGCGATCTTACCCCTGTTTTTAACTAGTCTTTTACCAGTTTTAGTTCTAGCAAATGTGCTTGACCCAGCTTTTATTCCTTTTCCAAGTTTCAAAGCTGCTTTCATTACTTGTGCGTACATTATTTCTTTTTACCTTTCTTTTTCTTCTTCTTCATTGGTGGTCTACCCTTTTTAGATCCGTATGTTCCTGGTCCGTATGGCATGTTAACCTCCTATTATTGCTATTATTATTATTAAAACAACCGCAGCGACTATCATCTTCGATTTCTTGGTCATATTCGACCATGTCCAATAGGCTGCAAGTGCGTATTCTTGTAATTTATTCATTACATTCTCCTTCTGGGGTACCTACCCCTTCTATTTGTCCGATTAGGGCATTCTCGTCTCTCTTTGAGCCTTTAAATACCAATTCTATCTTAGGTGTGGGTACTATTCTATGTCCACTCATAGCTGAATATGCTTCTGCTTGAGATAGACCGAATGTATCCTCCCCAAATATGACGTTACCTACTAATGGCATTTGATTCTTCTCCTATGATTAGCGTTCAATTAAACCCCCCTATTAGTTAGCTAGCTACTGTTCCGCTAGCTTACGCTGTACCCCTCGCTTAAAACCCTGCCTTAAGCTTTGTGGCATTGAATTGACGCATTGATTTAAATGCATAAGTTGATTGTCTCGATCTTACTTTGTTGACTCAAAGCATCACATTATTGCTTCAAAGCGTCAATACATTTATCTCTGCATTACAAGATCACATTATGTATTTACTGTATGTGATGATGTAATGCTATTCGCTATATCCAATCTGTTGGCTACGCAAGGCAACTCCTGTTATTATGTCGGTCGAATAAATTGATGACGTAAGGATAATTGCTTCGAATCTCTAGTCAACTTGCTTTATGGCTTCGACTCAGCTTTTCTTGCATCATGCTTTCAGCATGTGCATATCAACAGCATAGCTGTTGAGCTTCCTACCATAATGCATTGACAAGAGATATCTGAAGCAATTCTTGGTACGGTATCTTTAAATTAAATATACGTACAAGGAGGTTATTATGTACGCACTTACTATACTATCACTACTCATGGCATTTATGTCACTCATTGCTGTATACGCAGTATGGTATGAGTATGAAAAACTATACACTAAATATCAGGCTGCTGTGGCAGCGCTGAGAAAGAGTAATGTAGAAATAAATAATATAACAAGGAGTAAAATATGACTATAGATAAATCACCAAAGGTAGATATGATTCTAAACGATTATCCTGTTGAGGATCTAGCCGATGAAATTGCTACTGTAAAAGAATTATACAGACTAGCAGATACTAAGACTTACGGATATCGTAATGACTTGGCTAGATTAATTATACAAGAGATTGTAGTATATCTATCTATTGATCACAAACTAACTGATGCTGACAACAGAATCCAGGACCTGGAAGCTGCTGGCGAGCATGATCGTATGGGTATAGATGGACTAGATAACGAATGCGATAAGGTAACTGCTTATCGTAATGAGCTAGCCGATATACAATCAAGTATGAGTCACAAGCTCATAGGCAAAACTAATTTGTTTTATGAGGAGTTCGGTGTAACATTTTCTGAATGTCTAACATGGACAAGCAGTAACAAATGGGGCAGGAATCAATCTGCCCATGCAAAACTTACACAACAATCGGACTTTCATGCGTTCATGATGAGTACGAGTATGTCAGGTAAGTTCAAGGAACAAGCTCAAGCGTATCGTTACAAACTACAAGGACTAAGTGACAAGTTAGCTACTGCTGCTCAACCTGTGAAGCAAGTTGATATGTTTCAACAACAGGTTATTGATCGTGCAATCAAAGCAGAAGATAAACTCGCTAAAATTGAACGCCAACAAATGCAACAACCGTTACTAAAATAACATCAATTAATCCAGTCAGGTATGTGTTCATGCCTGGCTGGTTAATTTTTTTTTATAAACCAACCTTATAACATAGAGTGAAAGGAGGTAAATATGTGGAGAGTACTAAGAACTATAAGTAGTTTAATGATGATCGATAAACTCACAAAGAGAGTAAAAGAGATCACTAATGTAGAACCTAGTCTTGATGAAGCTTTAGAGAGATATTCAAAAGCTCAAAGAACTGTGGTTGAGATGGAGCAAGTGATAGCTCAAAAACATAAGCGACTACAAGAAGTCGTAAACCGTGTAAAATAGGAGGTATATTATGCCAATAGACACGAACAAACAAGCTAGTATGTATGTTAAAGGACATATAGCGAACATCTGGGAAAGAGATAGTGTAACAGGGGAGCCTGTAGTGCCTTACAAAAAGAAAGGCGAGCAGTTTAGAGTATCCCAAGTTATTAACTTGAGTTCTCCAAGACCAGGTCAGACGTTAACTATGGAGCAATTAGATGCTTTGATTAATAACCCTACTGTAGATGTATCTATAGTAGAATCACCAAGAGTTAACAAATAAATTGGTTGGAGGGGAAGTTGATGTTTAGTCGGCTTAAATCCCCTCCCCCCATATATAAAGGAAAATTATATGAAGATAGAAACTTTACTAAAAATTCAGTCTCTTGTCGAGAAAAGAAGTACACCTGTTGACATGTATGAAGAAGAAATTCTTTACTACTCTGATTCAAAGAGTGAATATGTGAACATACTTCAAATGGATTTGGTACATTTTATCAGAGCATATCGTAAAACAAGAGATGCATTGGTTGACTTGTCGAGGCAAGCAGCTGAGAAAGATGGACCCCCTGAGTATATAACAATAAATGAAACAACATACAGAAAGGAAGTATGATGCCAGCTATGATGGAAATGGAAAAAATATCAAAACTTATTGACAAAGTTCACGAAGGTGAAATGTCGATTGAACAAGCATTCAATAAAATACAAGCTGTTGCTGTTAGTTATTTTGCAGACCTCGATAGAGGTACTGAAGCTGCTATACTGCAAGATGCAGATATCCGTAGAGAGATCATGTATATGTTCGATTATCGAAACGGTATACTAGCAGGTCAAGCAGAAGGTGATGAAACACAAGTTGAGGCAGACATAGAGAAGTTAGCCAAAACTATAGGTTTATCATATGAAACAGCAAAAGAAATGCATGAACAACAAACGGAGGAATTATGAAACTAAAAGATAAAAGTGTAAGTAATATTTATCAGACTAATAATTATGGTAATTTTAAAATCAAATACGGAAACAGACCTATCGATAAAGCACATGTAAATAAATTAACGCAATCGATGGCTGATGAATATATTACTAGACCTATATCTGTAAATAAACGTTATGAGATTATAGATGGTCAACATAGGTTTACTGCTGCTAAAGCATTAGGACTACCTATTTATTATCAGTTTGCTTCAGATAATTTACAATCTATCCGTAGGATGAATCAAAATACAAAGAACTGGACTCTTGATGACTTTTTAGCATCTTATGTTGCTCTTGAAGCAAAAGATGAACATGGTACAGGTCCCTATACTATATTTAAATTCTTTAAAGCTTACACTAAATTTCCAAACGCAATATGTTTAATGATGTTGACAGATGATAGATCTGCAAGAAACCAATCATTTAAAGATGGTGAGTTAGAAATACCGAGTGGTCAGTTTGAGTTAGCTAAAAAACAAGCTATGTTGTTAAATCAAATTGGTCAATACTATGATGGCTACAAACGTAGATCATTTATAGTTGCTATGCTTAAATTATTCAAAGATGAGGAATTTAAGTTTAAACATTTTATTAACAAACTAAAACTAAACCGCAGTAAGTTATTTCATTGTACAAATACTGATGAATATATTGATGCAATCGAAAGATTGTACAACTGGGGTTCTCAAAGCAAAGTAAGATTTAGGAGGTCTTAATGAATAAATACAAAGTAACTATACTACATACAGATAAAGAACCTACTGACCATATAGTGGATGGTAGTGATGGTCCTAATTTCAAAGATATGTACAAACTTATGGGTTGTGACATGATTGAGATAACAGGAGCAAGATGTGATAACAAAAATTACGAACTTTACATAGACGAAGAAGGTCGATTAAAAGAAGATAATGAATTGAATCCCATTGCAACAAAGCACTTTATAGAGTGGCTATCACATGAAGGTCGAATGACAATGATACCTAATGTTGTAGGTGTTGCTGCAATGGTTGATCCCAATCCTATTGAAGAAAGGAAATAGTATGAATACACTATTAAGTAAATATAAAGATTATAAGATTGAGAATGAAGATGCCTGTAAAGATATGCCAGGCAGTAATATATTGTGTGGTATTCTACAAAATGAAACAATAGAAACTATTCAAAGAGTTTTTGGTGGTTCACCTTGGTCAGATACACCATATGAATTATGGGAGAGAGTTGCTGACGCAACTGTAAATAAACATAACAATGATAATAAAACAATTAACTAGGAGGTTAATATGGGTTTAGATCAAAGAGCAGGTTACAATGATGTAGATGTTTATGACTGGCGTAAACACGCTAGATTACAACAATACATGCATAATGTATGGTTAGAAAAAAGTGATAATCCTGATGAAGTATTTAATTGTCAAAAATTAATTCTTGAAAAACATGACATTTTGCAACTGAAGCAAATGGTAGAAGATGAAACCTTACCATTTTGTGAAGGTGGTTTTTTCTGGGGACATCAGTTTCAAGAAGAAGCCATGAAAGAATATAAAGAATCCGATCTTAAGTTCTGTGAAGATGCATTGCAATGGATCGAAGAAGGAAAAGAGGTATGGTATGACTGCTGGTGGTAATGTAGTACCAATGAATAATGATAAGAAAACATATCATTTATGTTCATATGGTAATCGCAATATTATACAATCGTCACATTGGGAAAAAGAAATTGATGAAGCTGTTATAATGTTAAATCATTTGAATGAAGATTTTACAGGTTCAAAAGTTATTAAATTTTATAAACTATCATGAGAACGATAATTTTATTGTTTGTAGTATCATGTATAAATGTTGCTACAATATTTTATACATTAAGTTACAACAAAAACAACGAGTGGTGTTCATCTGAGATACAAATCTTGCGTGATCAAATATTCGATATATGGAGCAAGGAGTTTCAAAATGAGTGATATGGATAAATTCATAAAAGCTACTAGTGATGTCATTGGTAAACTTGTAGATACAGCAAAAGCAAATGAATCTGCAAATAGAGCAACCTTTGAGACAGTAGAAGCTATGACTAAAGTATTAGATAATTTAAATAAACGAGTTTCTCAGTTAGAGAAAGAGGTGGAGTAGGTTCCTAAAGAGTTGTATACCTGCTCCACTTGAGGAGTATATATGAAAGAATATAAAACAATACCAGAAATTATGAAAACAATAAATCAAGAAAAATTACATACTATTAATGATGTAGTTTATTACATAGGTGAACCTGCTTACACAGTAAGATTATGGACTAAAATGTATAACATACCTGTTGTACAGAAAAGTAAGAAGCATAATAAATATTGGAGGTATAGTAGTATTAAATACTTACTGAAAATAAAAAGATTGTACAGAGAATTAAATTTGACTCATGAAGGAGTTTACAAAATTATGTACAATTACAACCGCCAAGAATGGCTACAACAACAAATGAAGGAGTATGAATATAATGTCGAAAATGAGTGAAAGTCAAAGACAATATTTTCTAGAAAGAGTGGGCGATCAGGTACACAGTGCAAAAAGAGTACTGGAACTGAAAGAATCTCGAAAGAAAGAACAGATGATAGAGAAAATGTATCCAAAGTATCTAAAGACTATAGGAATACAAGGTCTATTGAATGAGTTTAATAAACAAGAACAACTTTATAAAAAGAAAAAAGATGAATTGTTTAAAGTAGTAGAAAGAATGTGTGAAGCAGAGGATATAAGTACATATCGTATTGATTCATACGAAGAAGTAGTTTCTAAACTTAAACAGTTATGTGCTTTGACAGTTGATAGAGAATATAAAAATACTGAAGATGGTAAAGATTTATTAGCTCTTGATACAGCACATCAGCAAGCAAGAGATATGATCTGGTCTGCTGGTAGTCAATCAGAACATCTGATGAAAGCAATATCAGCTACATTATCAGGTGCAAATATCGATTTGGGTTATAAACCTTTACAGATAGAAAGTAAGTAATATTCGGGTGTGCTGACGAGTACAAGTACAAGCCTGATAGAGATGATCAGTGTAAGCCTTATACGGTTGAGCTGCGTTGGATACCAACAAAGCAATAGTACACAACAAGGGTAAGACCTTGCAGATTTTATAGGATTGGCTTCCCTACATCTCGTTAAATATTTGGTATCAGGATAGGCTATACCTAGATCTTAAATGATCGAACCTGAGAAGCCTGAGTAAATTTATTCCAGGTACAGGCATAGATGAGAAAAAAGCCAATAGATATTCCTTTAGCAAGAAATGATCAGAGGATACAGAACCATATAAATCCAAATGCATATTATGAGTTAACAAGGTATTGGTTCTGGTTAAAATATTCCCCTAGGGATAGAGAGCTGAAGTCGAGTCAGGTTCGCTACTTGGTGACGATAGGCTCTCGCTAAAATATTTGAGTACAGGAGCCAAACTGTTTGGTTACCTCAAATGCTAGTTTGTCTAAGTAGTTTGAATCAGCTGATATAAAACTACCTCTCGGCAAACAGCCAGTGTAGGTTAACGATTCATGCGTATGTACTCAATAGGTAGAGAGAGATGAGTGTAAGGATTCGAAATCTAGAATAAAAATGTACACCTCTAGCGTTTTTCTCTACTGCTAAATGAAAGGATTATTATGATATTATTTATATGTGGAATTATATTAGGCTGGTATCTTACCAAAGCCTATGGAAAAAAAATTGACTCAGTTCTTAGAAGCTTTACTAAGGAAGATGAGTAATTGAGGATTATCAATAAAAAGAGTGGTCATTAGCATATTGGTTGCATTAAGAACTACTCGTTCTTCTACTGTACCATCAGCTAATGCCATACCCTCATTAGTCTCACCAATAGTTTTAAAAATACAATGCATGATCTCATGCAATACTGTATTTGCTTCTTCTACTGGAGGTAATCCAGGTTGTATCTCAATTTTTGATTGCCTATCTAAATATTGACCATAACAATCTGACATATTATCAGTTTTAAAGTCCATAGATGTACGAGCTAATTCAATAGTTCGATAACCTATTTTTATTTCTGAAGGGAGCTTCATTAAGATACACCTATTCTAGTGTACTTTAAACAGTTATATGAGTTAGGAGTCATTTGCAAGTATTTTTCCATAATAATTGAGAATAAATAATCGGTTCTAAACAGTAGTTTAACCAAAACTTTCTTTCGTTGCCATATTGTTGATGCAATTCCATATGGTGAAATGTGCATAATGGCACTGTAAACGAATCACATACTTTAAGACCCATGCCATTAGATTGTGCATACATGATATGATGTGCATGGATATCATAATCAGTTTTACAAACACAACAAGCATGTTGTCTAACATATTCCAGATGACGAGAGCTTCTGTGCCTTTTAGATATACTAGAATCAAATAAGGATTTATCTATTTTTTTGCGTTTTTTAGCCACGAATAGTATTTCCTTTACTTAGTAATCCAAAGTGTACAGCAGCTTCTCCAAGAGCTTCTCTAAGTCTATGACCGCCATAATTTTTAGACCACTTCATAATACGATTAAGATCAGATATAGTGTGACCTTTTCCACACACTAAATCTAATACATCAGCAGATGTTGGTCCTACAGCACCATTGCACCTGGCTAGAGACTGCATAGCATCTAGTTTATGATCAGCAATATTGCCTGAAGATCTACTTCCGTCTATTCTGTCACTTAAATTAGCTACTTTGCTACCTAATTGAGAGATTTCATGGAGTTTACGGTATTTCATACCAGCAGAATATTGAACACTTGTTATCAAGTTTCTGTTGCGTAGAGTGTCTAGAGAGCATTCACGAAGATTCATAACCATTACGTAGCTACCTTGCTTAAGTACTGGTTTTATCTCTCTGTTATCCTCATCTTGCACGAAATAAATATGAATGATTTGTTGAATTAAATCAATAAATATGATTAAAATCAAAGGAAGTAAGTATGAAAACTAACAATCCAATCCTGTCAGATGACTATAGACATAGTGCGTCAAGAGGTAATGACTATGTGTCAAATCCCTCTTTGTGGTTGATGCGTAATTACTTTAACTTACAGTCAGATCTTAACTATAGCATGGCTATGGGAATAGCATCTGAGATTGCAGCACACTATGGTATTGTTGATAATAAAGCTAATGTAAGAGACATAGCTGTAAATCAATTTAAAACCATTGCTGAAGAACCTTTATCGTTAGATGAGGATTATACTAAGAATGGTGTAATACCTAAACAAATGGATAAGGTTGGTGCAATAGCAGAACATTTCCATAAAACGCTTAGTAACTTAAATATGGAGCTACAGGAGTATAATAAAAAATACATTGTAGAACATCCAGATTTAAAACATAAGATTACTTACGTTCCTGACTTTGAGTATGAGAACTTAATTGTTGATACAAAAGCTACGCAACAGTTTCCTACTGATCCTTTCAAATCTAAATTAAATCACATTCGTCAAGTATCTTTATATAGCCTGTTATCAGGTAAAGAAGTTGCTTTGCTTTATGCTACTGATAAGAAGGTTGGTTTATTTACCATACCTGACAAAGTAGTCAAAAGAGAAGGTGAATTTATGATAGATGTTTTTAGCAAAATTGAGAAAACAAATAGTTTATTCGATAATGCTGAACAGTTTATGGAATTTAATATTCTTAACACGGAAGGATACCAATGGGATGAGAACGCTAAAACAATCGCTAATAGGTATTGGACTAAAGCTAAAAGGAGGTAATAACATGGCTTACCAAGCACAACTAAAGAAAGACGCAAGAGACTATTCAGAAGGTGACACAGTCAAATTCTGGATACCTGCAAAAATGAATGAAAATGACATTGTTGTTTATTGGAATTCAAAACTACTATCAGATGGAGCAAATCCTATGGACAATCTTAAAGAAGGTTCATGGATTGAGTTTGATGGTTATTCAAAAAACGGTAAAGCATATACAGCTAAACAGCTAAAAGTTGTAGATGAACTTGCTGCACTTGGTGATGATCTTAATGATTCAAAACCTGCAAAATCTGCAATATCTGATGCTACTGTAAACAATCTATCAGCACAAATTCGTGATGGTGGAATGGTTAGAGTAAGAGCAGTTAATGATGCTATGCAAGATAAAGAAATGCCTTTTTGGGATAAGGTTGCTTATGTCAATCAAGCAGTAAATTTATACTCAGCATCAACAATGACAGAATCAGAGGCTAATGCAGAATATGACGACCAAGGACAAAGAATCCCTTTCTGATGAAATCATAGATCAACTTGATTCTAAGTTTTTTGACAGTTATCACGAGAATATATGCGAGGTAGCTGTCGAGAACTTTAAACGAGATGGTATTGTAGCTACTATATTAGTAGGACATCAAAAGGGTGAAGCAACATTTACTAGATTATTAAATGAAGAACTAAATGATGAAGCACCTTTGCTTATGAAAGAATTATCTGAAAGAGATATTTCTACATACAGCTTTGTTAGTGAAGGTAAAGTTAAAAAGTATAGAAGTCGTACTAAAGTAGACTGCATAGTTGTTTCATCTAATAATAGATCAGGTGATTCAAGAACAACGATTTATCAAATTGTAAATAGAAAAGATAGAAAGCTTAAATTATTTGCTACTGGTGAGGTGCAAGATAATTTATGGAATTACTTATTAACAGAGAAAGGTAGAGTATTACATTGAGTAACAATACATTAGACATGATGGATGCAAAAATAAAGTTGCGTGATTATTTAGATAATGCACCAAAAAAATACTTTGTTGAAGGCACAAGACTTCGTAAAAATAAAACTGAAAAAGTTGATGCTATTGTAGTAGCACATACAGCTGATCAAGCTAAACAAAAGTTTGTTTCTTATTTCAGTATTAATGAATTTATTGCTACTGCTACATCCTGTATCAGAAAACCAGGATACATTGAAAAAAATAATATGGAGAATTATACATGAGTTACGATCCTAAAACATATGAACGTAAAGAAGAAGAAGTTAAGTTTGGTTCTGCTTCTGTTCTTGATGAAGAAACAGCAGAAAAAGCTTATAACTTTATGATTAACAATTTAGATACTAAAGCTAAATATGAAGAACAATATGTACTTTTAGATTTATATACTAAGCCACTTATTGCTATGCTTTCTAATAAGTCTCAAGCAAGTAGTGATGCTGCTAGAACAAAAGATGCACAAGCAGATTCACAGTTTATATCTCATATAGAGAACTTAGCGTTTGCTACTGCAAGGTTTAGTAAGTTTAAAGATTTATATAAGATAGCTGATACTAGAATCCAAATGTGGAGAACTAAAGAAGCATCTTCAAGAATATGAATCCTGATGATGAATATGGTTGGTAATTATTCTATTATTTTGAGTATTCTTTTTCTATCTCCCATGTCTATTTCAATTTCTGCTGTAACTTGTTTGCATTGCATTGAGATACCATCTTGATCCTCACCGATTTGTCGAGTAACAATGCGTTTCTGTTCTAAACAGTCAGCCATACCGCTAGTAGGGACATACTCTATAACCTTTCCATTGCTTATCATTAATATTGCAAATACTACTTCAATCATGTGTACCGTTATTTCTTAATTTGTCTGTTATAGTTTCAAGATCTATTACTCTTTCTTCTATGAATTGAGAGTGCATATCTACTTTATCAATCATTGGTAGTTTTTCTTCTACATCTGTTTTTAATTTTTCATGTTCCTTAGAGAGGAACTCCAATAACATATACTGCTCCTGATCAATAGGCTTTTGCTCTGCTGCTTTAAGTAAGTCAGCTTGCATCAGTTGTAGTTCTGTTTCTATAATATTAAGTCGCTCAATGACTCCAAACCCGAACCAAGCACCCACAAGAATAGCACCAATAATAGAGATAAGATTACGAGCTGGCATTGAGATAGAGGTGTTTTCACTTAATTTCATACCTCATCCAATTCTACAAATTTACCTTCACAGAAATATTCAAATGATTGCATTTCCATACCATCTGTGTTTCTAAATTTTTCTAATAAGCTATCAACAAGCATAACTTTATTATCAAATAAATGTTGTTGACAGGCATCTTCAGAAATAAATTGAATATCTTGTAAGTAACTATTTCTGTATTGATCTCCTTCGTACCACATCATTACTGTTAAAATCCAAATCATTATTTACCAAAGAACTTTGATGCACCTTTAATACCAAATGACGCAGATACTATTACTCCTAAAGTGTACTTGTACCAGTCAGGTGTCATTGCAAGAGCTGCAAAACCTCGTTCAACATACTCCACAGTAAAAGGCAAAAAGCACAAGAGCAAAGGAATTGAAAAAAGGATGGTGAGATATTCGTCTTTCCATGATTCTTTAGATCCTTTGATTGCTTCGACATCCCAATCTATTTCTCCTTTAATTTGCTGTTTAACAATCTCTGTTTCAGCTTCTATCTTAACTAATTTTTGTTTAGCTTTTGCTTTTTTGGTTTCCATGTATCCACCAATAGCTTCACTAGCCACTCCTAAGAGTGGTTTAATTAACATTTGTAACATTTATATATTCCTTATGATTGTAGATAATTCGATTGCTCTTGAGGGCGTTTGATCATGCCATCGAGAATCGATCATTTCATCAGCTGCTTTGTTGAAGTCTCCTTCATTCATAGCTGATAGTGTTTTTTTAAATTTAGATACTCTAGGATACCCCATTTGAAATATCATTTCGATCAGAACACCATGAATCTGACCTGTTTTAGACTCAGGTAAGCCCTGACTATACAAATTAGGTAAATATTGTTCTATGAGCTTAATAGAGGCGTTAAAAGCAATTTTAAAATCATTTTCAAATAACTCCTCTAAATACTCTATAGAATACTTATTTCCTAGTTGAATGTTGTCTTTTGGTAAGATCATGTGTCCCCAGCCAATGGTAGCTATACCAAGTGAGTCATCATAGGCTTTATCTCTAAAGCCTTCATGATCTTTAATTCGTTTTTTAATATCTTCTAAATTCATTTAATTCTGTATGGATCTGTATTTAAGTTAGGTATCTTATCAGGTTGATTGCCTGCAAGAATATCTGCAATATTTTTATTTAAGTAATTAGCAACTGCTCCAATTATAGAATCTTTCCCTAGAGTGTCTGATACTTCTTTTAAAGAACATCCGTACTGTAGAAGTAAAGATGCTAGTTTACCTTCTGCGCGCACTTCTCTATCAAGAGTAGATTCATTAGGTTTTAATTTTACCCATATAGCCATTGGATTTACTCCTGTAGGCGATACAGCATAATCGACTGATGTATTTACAGTTCTAGTGTCTACGATCATCCGTAAATTAAAACAATGCATTCTATTTGGTACTTCGGCTCTCACTAAGTTATTTACCATAATCCTCTAGCAGCATCTCAAGATAATGGATTGCTTTTTCAATATCAGCTTTTCCATTTTTCATGCGGTGCCTTGTTACATACTTAATTACATTTCCCTCAATATAACCTAACTTGTTAGCTGTTATATATTTGGTTGGTTGTATTGCCAATTTGGAATAATGATCTCCATCTATTTGTTTATTAAACGAACTCATGGAGCTATTTTATTCCATCTTCCCCCTTTATTCAAGACCATTGGTAACAATTTTGGTTGGCTATTTATAATTATTCCACAGCCAATAACTGGTCTATCTTTAAATAA
>VMHT01027169.1_pt1 | contig 13354 bp, 14 predicted proteins | sample 4693611 | NCBI WGS metagenome assembly VMHT01 (sample SAMN12280063, study PRJNA550983) | marine metagenome | isolation source: seawater sampled from same location over 5 years 0.02-0.2 micron viral filtrate | place: USA: collected off the coast of southern California halfway between the port... ... | reverse complement strand
CTTGAGCGCAAAGTTAGGACACAAAAGTCTAACAGCAGAGAGTGTATGAAGTCATTTTTCGAAAGCAACTTCTTTTTCAAGTCTTACTTCTACGTGTACAAGAAACAAAAATTCCTGAGAGGTTGGAGAAGGAGAATAGAAACAGATGAGGAATTTGTTGACGAAGAAGAAGAATACGACGAAGAATATGTTTAGGTATATTATACTATGTACCGAGACGTAGATGGAGGAAGAGGCATCCCCGATAACAAAGGCGGCAATAGCAATTTGGCAAACCGTAAAGAAGGCATTCCTGACTGGGTACCATTTCATTTTGGAGGCAGTAATAAAAGATACTATGTTGACTACACTAAAAAAGGAGTAAGAAGTTACAAATCGGCTGTATTACCCCACGACGTATTTAACATGTACGGTCAGTATCTTAAAAAGTAAAAAAAGAACATACACATGTTTTGTTTTCTTAGTATATACAAAAGATGGTTCATACAATAGTGTTAAACAGTACGAATATACAGGGCCAAAACAATAACCGTTTTGTGTACGACTTGGCAGGAACAAAGAGTGTAGAAGGATGCCAAATTGCTCTGAATTCTTTATACATGTACTACTCTTGGACAAACATTAATTCAAGTCCAAATGCAAACAACACTTATAGTATTACGTTTCCTCCACTCGATGTAGACTTTTCTGGTAACGCATTGGATGACCCAATACCTGAAACAACATACACTATTGTTATGCCCGACGGTATATACGACATAGATGCAGTGAATTACTACTTGCAGAACTTTTGCATTGACAATAACCTCTACATGAGCAACAGCAACGGTGAAAATGTTTACTTTTTGCAGCTACAAATTAACTTAAACCAGTATAAAATACAGTTCAATGTGTTTTCAATACCATGTGGTGGATTAATACCTGCTGACTTGTCAATGCCCTTGGGTGGATTTAGCAACAACTCCACAACTGGAAACAATTACCCCAATGGGGCCTTTCCTTCTGCTGGCACTTATGTCGCACCCGGGTGGTATTTTCCAGACAATTTCGACGGCTTTGTAGGATTTTCCTCTCCTACGTACAAGCCTAGTGCTGATCAAAAGTATTTTATACTGGATCAAGCGTATCCTCTTGGTGCCGCCAGTTTCCTCGGCGACCAGGCACCAAACGCTCAGCCAAATGACATACTGTACGTGAACTGTAATTTAGTAAAAAACAACTGGGCAAACCCGTCTACCTTTCTCTACCCAATTGCAGCTGGCGGCAACTCAATAGGAACACAAATAAGAGTAGAGCCACCGGAGTTTTCTTATAACAATATGCAGCCAGGAGTTGCATCTCAACTTATAGTCACCATAACAACTAAAACTGGCGCGGACATAAAAATACTGGACCCAGCGACTATTATAGTTCTTTTAGTAAAAGAGCCCAGCGATAGATTCTTGCCAGTAGGACCGCACTCTATTCAAGGACAACCGTCAGCGCCGAATATGTGGCAAATGTCAAAGGGATCAAATCACACTTCAGCTAACGATCAATTAACTAATTTGCACAGAAAAATAAATAAATACAATTAGGAACCTTTCTGAAATGGAGGAACAATTCTACAACAACCTGAATGAAACGTTAAGGCAGCTATTAGAGCAGAAGGGCAAAATTGACAAGAAAATGATAGAGCCTGCAGACGATGCAGAGGAAAAGCTGTGTACTAGTCTATCCGTTCATCTATCAAGTGCTCTTAAGTCTCTTGCAAAGGTAAGGACAATACAGAAAAAGTATAATGAAGAAATGTAGGGAATCTATATACAATGCCAACTGTCTATAGATTCGGATCTTTAGGAAAGAGAACAACTAACATAGACAGACAACCCGTACAGACGGAGTCTGTCGATATGCACATCGTTAGTGATGGGTCCGGTTTCAAAACCATGGACGCAGGAGAGTTTAAGCAGCTCAGTAAAGACTCAAAACTGAGCTCACACCTACAGGACAAAATCACAAAGTTAAAGGTAGACGACAAGAAGGCTTTGAAGGAGAAAAAGAAGAAGAACAAGCGAATAACTTTTGTCCTTTAGCAATATGAAAATATTTTATGTCTAGGAGATATATACAGTATGAGCGCAGATTCAGTAGTTTACGACATGTCGCAAATGGGGGGTGAGAATACCCCAAGTATCTTCGTACGTAAAGACAACCTCCAAATTATGGACATGCAGAATGGCAACTATGCGGGTAACCAAGTGATTTTCGACACGTCAACACTCTCGAATTCAAATAAATGGGCCGACTATCGCAATGCCAGGCTTAGTATTCCCCTAATGTACACTTTAAGCAGTGATGTTGACTTGACTGGAACTAGTCAAGCAGCGTCAATGATGGGAATGAAGCAAACATTTGCGCACTTAATTCACTCTATGCAACTTGAGTGGGCAGGTACCTCCATTCTTCAATCTACTCCTTTCTCATCATTTTGGTCTGCTTTCCAGTTAGAGACTACTTTCAGTATGTCGGATGTTGTAACTAACGGTAAGACCATTGGATTTTACCCTAACTCCAGTAACTTTGCACAATATACTGCGGCATCTTATCAAGGTAATGGAACGTGCAACAATAACCCTTTGAATGAATTCTCTTCAGATTTTGGATTATCCGGTAATTACGGATCGCTGATGAGATCCATGGTGCAGAATGCAATGATAGGTGACTTAAAAACGGGTGGTGCATCGGAATCTCAATCGTACAGTGAAATGACACAAACTGAGTTCGGTTCAATGCGCCAGACAACATTAGTCAAACAAACCTCTAAAGAGTACTACGCTGCTATCCAGGCGACAATAAGACTTAGGGACATAAGCGACTTCTTTTCAAACCTACCGCTCTTAAAAGGTGTTTATTTTAGACTTACTCTTAACTTAAATCAGTGCACTGTTGCAGCATCTGTTGGTTCAGATGGTAAGATTTCTACTACTCAATCACAAGTAACGAGTCCTTTAGGAGGCGCTGTTCCTTTCATGATAGTACTTCCAAATGAAAATATTAAACTGACAGGTAACGAACAAGTACAGGTAACAGACACAACTACAGGCGAAGTGTCAACTGAGAACAACCAGGTATCCCAAAGTGCCCCAAAACTTTCAGAAGGTACAATGATATTCTCTCTTGTTTTGGGAAATGTTCCGTCATCCTCCTCAGGATTTACATCTACAAATGTGCAGTCTAAACTTAACCAATCGTGTTTCATGTATGTAAATGCTTACACTTTCAACCCCATATTCGAGCAAGCGTACTTATCGAAGCCTGCTAAGACCATTGTCTACGAAGACATTTTTCAGTTTACAACAGCCACAGCAGCATCTGGAAATCAGTTTAATTATTTAATAACCAATGGCTTGTCAAATCTAAAGGGCGTGCTAGTGATGCCTGTTTTCGATTACCCCTCCTCTGCTATTACATCTGAGAAAACCAATCCCATTCCTTTCCAAAGTCCTTACGACACATGCCCAGATACACCGAGTCCAATGGTCCAGTTTACTAACTTTAACGTAACTGTGGCTGGTGCAAACATGATATACAACAATATTCAGTATCCTTTCGAAATGTACGAAAACCACCTTGCCGGTATTAACTCAATTAACGCAAACCAAACCAACGGTCTAACCTCTGGCCTAATTGATTTCTGGCAATTTCAGAGAAACAAGAATTTCTACTGGGTTGATACCTCCAGAATGTTGCCAGTCGACCAGGCAATCCCAAAGTCAGTGGCAGTATCTGGGTTCAACACTTCATCTAGACCAGTCAAACTGTATGTGTTCTGTGTATATGGAGTGGAAATCTCAGTAGACATATTAACAGGAAGCAGAATCTAATTTTTTTTCTTAATTTTTAACTTTTTCGCTATTCTATAAGTCTTTTCACCTGCACATTTAGTAAATAGTACTTTGAGTGTAGGCCTTATTTCAACTCTCGGGTAGGCGGACTGGTCTGCGTATACAGCGTCTAAGCTATACTGAAGTAGGTATCCCTTTATGCAGTCAACCATGTAACTTTGAAAGTGTTCCTGATCAAAATTGAAATTGGCCACAGGTGACTCCAATTTCAACTTAAAGTTCCACTGTGCTCTGGGAACGCAATATGTGCATTTACCGTTCAGTATTGATCGAATTCCCTTTGTTCCGAGGCCGCGGTCGGCCTTGTCCCAACACTCTTCGCATAGCTTGTACATGCAGCTGCTGCACCTGCATGGCGAATATGCCTTACCGCAAGCTGAGCAGGGACCGGTAGGATAAATTTTCATTTTGTGTTTTAATTATGAAAACACAAACTAATCAGTCTGTCTTGACATATGTGTCTAGCATAGCACTTGAGGACCCCATTTTGCTCATCTCTTTCTCAATTTTTTTGTCTATCTCTTTTCTCTCTTCGAGGTATTTTCCGAACTTTTCCGTGAGGTTTGTGTGCCTCATGCTGTTAACTCCTACTTTTCTCTCTCCGAACAATTTTGATAGTCTTTGGTTGACCTTGACAGATCCAGATGCATCGTTTTCTTTGTAAAACGGATTTCCGCGGGAGTCCGTCAACAAGTATTGTGTACCTTCCGGAACAATTTTTGTAAAGTTTTTTATGTAGTTGACTACTTTCCGCGGGACTTTTATTTCTTGTTTCCCGTAGCTCTTTGATGTTTTGTACTTGTTAAAAACAAGGTAGTCTTTGTGCATGTAATTGTCTTTCTTCTCGTCTGCATTGTTTATCTTAAAAGCTAACCAGTCAAGGCTCCGTCTCGGTGGAAAATAAACACCGCTCGTAAGCACAAGTAAAAGGAAATCCTGGTATGCCTGTATATCTTTAGATGAAACAGCACCGTTTTTTTTGTATTTAGACATAACTGCTTTAGCGACCTTCTCCATATCCTTAATCTTCAGCTCTATCTCAACTTTAGTAACCCAATTGTCACGTTGCTTATCTGTCTTTTCGTTTTTAGATATTTCGCTTCTGTATAGATCTAAAGAATCCATCATCTCCTTTCTGTATTCCTCCTGAGCCTTGCCGGAGGAAATGACAACAAGAGCTGAGAGTATGGTCTTTTTTCTTGGAATCGGAAATTCCTCTATGCCGGACACTACCGTTTTGTAATCGTTTAGTTGCTTCTCGGATATATCAGAACTGCCATACACCTGTTTAGACATTCCTCTTAGCACTGATGTGTACGTTTTAATAGAGGAAGGACTGAGAGACTCTCTTTTGCTTTTAATGTACTGCTTTAAACTTTCTGAATCCATACTTATATAAAAGAGATTTACTTTAATCTTTTATATATATTATGAACGAAATAGATACTACAAATATGATGTTTTTAGGAAACGTAGTGCTGACTCTGGAGAGAGACAGTGAGGTAATTTCCTTCACTGGACAAGGCAATGATAAGCTATTAACGGTACAGCACTTGAACGCAAGAGGAGGAATCAGATTCACTAAGAACATGAGCATAAAAGACGCATGTCACGAAATAGTTGACTCATACGTGAACGGCTTCACCATTGGAAAGAACGTAATGCTCAGGAGGGGAATTTACACAGCTTTGGATGTAGCAAAAGGAATATCTGAAGTAATAGAAAAGGATGGTGAGGAATATTAAACCGAAGTCTAGCAGCGGAAACTTGCTGTTTAACCCATCGACTAATATGAACTATATAAGTGTTGTTAGAACTGTCCCAATTGAAACGACAATAACTAACACAGTAACGAACAACGTTCAATTCGACGGCAATATGAACGGAGGTGCAATAACAAACGTGGACTCAGTCTCAATGTCCGTTTTCGATATGACTGTGACAGATACCGCAAACTTCTCCCTTCAGCAGCATTTAGAAGGAACGAGTGTTGTACAAGTCAGTTTGTTTGTAAGCGACGTACTACAGAGAAGACAAAGTTACATTTGCACGTCTGAGTCAGAGACTAAGAAAGTGTTCGTGCTTTTAGCAGATACAGACACAAATCACAATTCGCAAATACTTGCATACGAGTCTGGAATAATAGGAGTTAGTACTTTCGGTCAGGAAACAGTTGCAAAAATAGCAAGGCTTTCATTAGTTTAGGAATATTTTCTAGATGCCATATATATTAGATATGGCAACTAGAGACCAGACTCTTCAAATCGCCCCAGCCGATGGATACACTATCAACCTTAAAGCTCTTAAGGCCATGGACAAAGTATACGTGTCTAAATCTGGCCAAATTGACGGTATGGTAATGATTGACGCTGCAGGAAGTACTACCCTAAAAATTGCCAGTTTGACAAACTCCGACTACAACTTGGGTATTACATACTCCGATGCATCAACCGAATCTGTTACTCTTAGACCCCTTTCTGCACCAGCCAAGCCTGACCTTTACGTGAGTTCCACTGCCGGAGAACAACCTGGATCAGTTTCTCTTTCATTGAGACAATCAAACGACGACTCGTCCGCTTTGGTAGGCGCTGATAATTCACTCATTGCGCTTACTGGCTTCGCCCAATCAGAAGATTTGTCGACAGGTATGTCCGCAGCTGACGCTATTCTTATGGCAGTAGTAACATGGAGAATTGTTTTCCACAACATCTCCACTGGAGTTATTTTCGTTAAGGATATTGCCGCTGCTGATCTCGCCTCAGCAAACCAGACACTGACTGATGCTAACATTGTTAACTACGAAGAACTCGAATGCTCTGTAATTGCTATTAACGCCATGGGTGCATCGCTTTCATCTGACCCATTTAGCGCTCTAGCATCTGACTTTCCGGATGTTGTAGGTGCTTGTACCTTCCCTAGCCAAGACGGAGTTGCGTCAGGAAAAGTAAAGATGATTGTTCCAGTCCCAAGCGACGTTTCTACCTTTGTAGGCTCTTCTTTCCTTTCAAATGACCCAGCAAACGACTGGATTACCTTAACTACTGGCGAAAACACACTAAAATTGCACATTAAGGATGCTGCAGGAGCTGCTCGCACAATTAGTCCTGCACAACCGGAGGAGTCTGAGTTACTAGGTGCTTCTATTGAAGTCGAAATTGACATGGCTTTAGGAGAGGTACAGAACTTTACCGCTAGTTGGGAGAATGCTGTGGGCATTTCCCCTGAAAGTCCTGCATCGGCCACGATTATGTGTATGCACCCAAGCAGTGAACCAGCTCAAGCTTTGTCGTATGTTTCGTACTCAGAAGGTTACGCATTCCAGTTTGGTGATGCCAATGTAAACTTAGGTGCTACCAAACTTACAGTTAGCATTGATCCCATTGCCACTATTATGTCTACTGGTTTGAGAACTGACATTGAAGTCAGCGCTGCGTCGGGTCTTCCTATTAAAGCAGAAACCTTTACTCAAACTATGGGAAGCGGTGCTATCACAAGTGCACTTCCAGGAGAAAACCTTGAATTGTACGCACAGTCAACATCCGCACCAACAGCAACAGCAGCTGGCAGTGCTGGAGAGTCAGTTCAGTTGGACATTCAGGTGCCCCCATCATTTGACTCAATTGACACGACAATGTACCAGGGTATTCATGTATCCACCGGTAACACTGAAGTTTCTGGTATGTTCACACCTGCAGGTAACCAAGATGGCCTTTCTGACATACTCAATGGTCTTGACGCATACGTTACTTCCGAGTACAGCGCGTCTGGTAATGACTTGACTATTAAGCTGTTACCAGAGCCTGTTTCAGTGTATGCTGCATCTAAAATTGCAACTATTTACGTTCTTCTTGACGGTTCTGAAATTAAAGAGTTTGCGGACCTTGACTTATCAGTAAGTAACTCCCTTGCTCTAGAAGGGTTCTTCACTGCTGGTGAAGACTACGGTCATGACGGTGACGCTAGAATTGAAGTGAGAATTAAAAGTAGACAACAGCAGTTAGTTAGCAGCGACGCATCTATTCTTGACCTTTCCTCTGAATCTTTCACTCAGCAAGACGGTGCTAACCCAGGCTTCTCGACTATGTTTGGTAATGGTAACTTGCTCAAAGACCAAAGCGCTGCAGACTCTGCATACCTATCTGACCCAGACAGTTTAGACTATGTTTCACCATGGAGAACATCCGGTGCGCCATCGCTCGCTGTACTTGCTATCGACTCTGTCCACGACAACGCAGCCCAATTGTCCGTATCTATTACCGCCGACAATGGAGGAAGACAGATAAAGCAAACAAGAGCATACGCATACCAAGAAGACCCTGGTACCTCAAAGGAAGTATATCTTGGACAAATCACATACGGAGCTTCTTCTGTATCACTACAGACTATAGACGCTGCATCAGTAACTGGAGGGGTAGAAGCTATTAAAAACGGAGACAACTTAGTAGTGTATGCCGTTCAGACAAACGTATCCTCTGACGATAAATGGTCTGATGAGACGAAGTCTAACTTAGTTGTACCATATGGAGTAAGCTCGTTCGGAAATGTGACTTTAAGTGGAAAAACTCTTTCTGTTACGCACACCGCAAACGGCAGATTCATGACAGATTTCTGGGCTCTTGGGTTAGATTCACATGTTGACCCTAACGATGGCGACCTGTTAAAACACAACACATACTCACCATCTGCTGCTGCAGGAAGCAGGCCTAGATCAGAGAATACAATTATACAAGCTCTTTCTTTCACTTTCGAATGTGACGGGGATTTGTTGAAGTACTTTGTTAGCTCAACATCTGAGCTCGGCACAGCTGATCACAAAACTAACATTACGAGCAACTGAGGGTTTGACGCTGTAACTGAAATTGTTATCTCTAACCAAGAAGTAATTGATAGCGTAGACTCTAGTAGCGGTACTGGAAACATAACAAAGTTGTTTATTGATGATGCTGACATAGGATCGACAGAAGAAGAGCGCAGAAGCAAAACTGCGACTGCAATGGAATATCTCATAGTAAACAACACTAGTGCCCTGAACAATGTAAAATTGTACATTGAAGAGGACGCACTATCAGGGTACGACTTATCCGCTATTGAAACAAAACCGATAAGAGTATTGTCAACTAAGGAAGGTTCGACAATAGACAATTCTATTGACGTAAACAGCTTTGACGAGTCTAACTTGTATGTTCTCATGGACGAAGAAGATGTATTAACCCTACCGACAATTAGCAGTACTGTTGACATTTTGAAAACGTCCTATGACTTGTCTAGCAATGTGTCAACGTACGAAGTTACTTACGGAAGCTTCGTCTACACATACCAGTCGGGAGACACATTTTCACAGGACGGTCTATCCATAATTTTTAGCAGTTTGATAATAACACTTGATAGACCGGTTGAGTCAAAAATGTCGTCGAGACTGGTGGACTTAGCTGACATACTCGTTGACGGCGAATACGTTACCGATACTTTCTTGGTGGTCAACGACTACGTTACGAATCTGAGAGGAGAAACAATAGAGGAGCAGCGTGCGTCCCTCGTCACGGAGCAAAGTGTTTTCTTTGCTCAGTACCCTGACGTTAAAGTAAGGTACACAAACACACAATTTTTCGATACTGACGTTACAATTAACGCTTCAACTTTCGAACAAAACGTAAATTACTGCACTTTTAGCAGTATGCAGTTTTTAGCAAACAGCTACGATGGAGTATACGCAGATCTGCTCGCAGACGGAACAGTAGACGGAGTTAATACATCTAACGTAGACGTTCATCACATAAATATTTTAAGCACATCATCTTGGGGAGCAGCAGCCTACTTCTCCTGGTCGTACAGAACAATGGACATACCTGAGTTCTTCTCTTTTATAGACTTAGACACGCGATTAGCAGCAAGTGGGAACGTACCAAGAGTAGGTGATATGCATATAGGCTGTGCTGACAGCGGTGTATTCGATACATCAACTATCTTATCTTCTGTCACGTTTACGGACAAAGATACTGAAACTATGGAAGCTATGTTCGACAAGCTTATAGAAATAGCGGGGACGACGGGGTCAGAAAAGGTGGACATAGATACACCATGCTCTATTACGAGCAACAGTTTTATACTCACTTCTAACCCGACTGAACCGGACTTTTTCGACGAGTCTTATCCTACTGCAGTTTTTAAGTGCGAAACTGCAATGACGTGTTACAACGTGCAGTACAATAGCACCTTTACTGTAATCAAATCCAACGGTCTATTTTCTGTTAACTTAGACGGAACAGAGCACGTGTTTGCGGAGAACGATGAAGGTATGGCAGGCTCTGTGCACATAAAGACATCAATTAACTACGTTGCCGTGACGATCGGAACATACAGTTTTGCGACGAAAACACATGACGAGATGGTCGTGTCGCTTTCGGGGACAGGAAACGATAACTTCAATAGCGTTAATATTTTAAGATATGACAGGATGTTCTTGACTACTCCAGAAGACTACGGCAAGTACTTGTACGGTGACGGAAGATCAGAGTACTTTGATTACACGAGAGGATACAAAGATATTGTATATAGTGAGCCCGTACGCATAAGATACATGAACATAGGGTGGAACGGATATTATTCAGGAAAGCATGGAAATGTTTTCCTTGTTCTCGGCAGTAACGACGGTACAAACTGGGAGCATTTTATGGATTATAATTGCGGTTTCGTTCCAGGTAAAATTTACACAGGACAAAACAACAGCAACATACAAGGGCCTGCGAACCCTCACATGTACTCTCACACTGTGATAGACTTCGACACGGATAACGTAACGATGATAGGGAATAGGACGACTATAAGATCAATAAGCGGGTACAAGGTAAGGCCGTGGTGGAGAAGTATAGGAGGAAGTACTCAACACCAATCACCGTACGACACAGAAATTCCATACTTAAATTCGTACATGGCCGTATCAAAAACAAACAGAGGTCCCTCCGATTCAATGAATATGAGAACATATACTCTTGAAATAGGACATGGTGACCATGCTCTTAATGGACTGCCTAACAACGGAAGATACTACACGCATTACAGAATATACATAGTGGATGGGTGGATATCAACGACGTTGTTTAACACTGACCAGTGGATATTGGATGTCCGACAATAGTTACGCGGGAGTTACGCGGGAAAAAAAGAGACTAAAAAAATTAATATAAAATTGATATACACATTAAAAAATTTATTATGTATATATCACACAATCATATATCATCATGGACTGTCCTATTTGCTTAGAACCTCTTACTGACCACGTCACCAAACTAAAGTGCGGTCACAGTTTCTGTACGCCATGTATTACCCACATAATAAGCGAAGAGCTAAGGAGCATAGTTGTCGAAAATAAGTTCAACCACAACAGCTTTAAGTGCGCTATGTGCAGGAGCGCATTCTTGCCAAGTGCATACAAGAACTCTGCTGTTATGATTATTCCTTTTCCAAATCACCCACTATACTGGGGAACGACAGTTTGTCATAACGAGCTGTCGTTACCTCTTCTTGTGTATGCAGCCTTTGGTACACTGGTGAACTCTATTATGAACAATAAGGAAAACCATACCCCCTACGTATGCCAGTCAATATACAAGTTGACTTCGAATACTCTTGCTGATATTGCGTACGCGTCTACTTTAATCGAAGACTCAGAAGAATTGAAGGAGTGCAGAAAGCTGTGCCTTGCTCTAATGGTCAATGCTGACAGGACGTTAAAGAGCATGGAGGAAAGCCTTATGGATTACAACGTCGAAGATTTTCATGCGTCTACACAGCTTCCATCAGGATTCGAGCGGATGGTTAGCTCATTTCTTATCTCTACTGCTTCCTTGACTACGAGAGAAATACCTGAGCCAACATCTGAAGGAGTGCAGACATACAGGGATTGGGTCCGCGCAGGCAGACCGTCTTATTCCCCACAGGAAGCAGAGTTTCCAGAGGGCTGGTCTGAAGCTCTTTCTGAAACATGGGAGGATGATGGAAATTGATTATGTATAAAAAATTGACAATGCTGTTTGTAACATTAGACTAGTGTAGCGGTTAAGTCTCTTAATTTCTGAACTACACAGAAAAGGTTAGAAGTCATTCCTAGAGGTCACCGGTTCAATTTCTTAATTAGTTAAAAAAAAATGCCAAAAGAGAGAATGTCTGTAAGCACAAGGGGGTACACAGGGCACTGTACAGAGTTCAGACTCCCCCTAGATCACAGGGCACTTGTTTGGGAGACACCAGAGAACTTAGCATTAGTGATAGAAAAGCTTGTATCAGAGCTTAACGGGGCAAATGAAACCATAGACGAACTAGCCTTGGAACTGAGGGTAATATCAGAAGAGAATGCGGGGGTAAGACTCACCAAGAAAATGAAGGAGAGAATAAAGGAAACGGTAGCGAAGCAGAAGAGAAGAGGACTTAGAGTAGCTTTACTTAATCAGAAATAAGCAAAATCTTTTTTATTATATACGAGTAGGGAAAGCGAAATCATGAATATAGAATATGTTTGGTCCCACGGGGATAGCATAGTTGAGAAATTCCTAACGGCTGAATTTAAACAGTGCATGGACGAGAAATTTCGATTTATTAGTTTGGATGACGCAATGTACTATGATAACAATACCAGGTTCCCTATGATAGGCAAAGACAGCAAAGGCGACACAGCATGCGGATACCACGTCGCTAACCACTTAGAATATAGCATGAACTCGTTTTGCATATTCACGTTTGCCAACGGGAGACCTGTTGCAAAAGCAAAAATGCACATGATGTACAGAACGCACCCAAAAAGAAATACTTTAGAAGTAGCGTACTTGTGCGCAGATTCTCATGACCACTCAGGATTTGGGAAAGACATGATTGCGAAAGTATACGAAGTTGCCGACGAGTGCATGCAAAGCGAAAAGGAATTGTTGCCCAAAAGACAGCCACCCGCAGTATCCCTTTACTCAGTCAACCACGACTTTTACGACAAAGCCACTCCTCTGTCAAAAATAGAAGAAGGCGACGACAAGTATGGTCGTGTTACCCATGTGGGAGAAATAGACGACGAATACAGGTTATGGAAAAAAAACTTAAGGAAGCCAAATAGAAAGCATGAAGTTATAGACTTGACAAGCCCGAAAAGATCTAGGTATTACAGATACAGCAGTGATGACAGCGGTAGCGACGAAGACTTAGAGCCCAGTTGGGGTGAATTATTGGCGAGCAATCGAAGAAAAAAACCATCAAAGGTTATTGACTTGACAAGTGACGACGACATAGTGCTGTCCGCTTTAGACTCTGACGATGACATGGGAATGGCTCTCGCAGAGAACAACGCTGCTATACAGAATGCAGCAAATGGTTCTGGTTTGTTGCGCAAATTAGGGTGTAAGTTTGTACCAAAAAAGCCAACTATAAGAAGAAAAAGGTGAAAAATACATGTTTATATCAACATTAATGGTTATAATTGATAT
>VMHT01110022.1_pt1 | contig 13356 bp, 10 predicted proteins | sample 4693611 | NCBI WGS metagenome assembly VMHT01 (sample SAMN12280063, study PRJNA550983) | marine metagenome | isolation source: seawater sampled from same location over 5 years 0.02-0.2 micron viral filtrate | place: USA: collected off the coast of southern California halfway between the port... ... | reverse complement strand
TTTAATATCCTTTTCTTGTTGTTTTTGTTCTTTTTTTGATAATTTCTTTTTTTGTTCTTGATATTGATTTTTCATATCTTTTTCGATTTTATCAATGTCGTGACCCTCATCTGCTTTATGCCAAAACTCATCAAAAAAATAATTCTCATCTTTTTTGTTTCTTATAACATCAACACCATTTTTCATATTTGGTTTTCTATCTGTTCTTGCTCTTGCTTTTTCTTTTTCTTTCCTTCTTTTTTCTGCTGCTTTTAGAGTTTGTGTTGGTGTAAGTTTTTTTAATTTAAATTTTGGTGGTGTAAATTTAAATTTAGGAACTTTAATTTTAGGGGTTTTGAATATATTTGATTTTTTTGTTGTTTGTTTTTTTTGAATTTGCGTAGAACGACCAGCTTTGATTGCTTTATCTCTTGCATCTTTAGACTGATATGTTACAATTCTACCAGTTTCTTTTGATTTTGCTTTAAAAACTTCAGACATTATCTTCTACCAAATCCCGTTGTTTGACCTTGTGGTTGTTTTGATTTCCATTTCTTATGTTGATTAGCTGTTCTACCTTCGCGAGCCCATTTAGTATTTAACTTCTGTCTTCTTGCTTTTCTATCTTTGGCTCCTCTGTTAGGCATATCTATATCTCCGTTGTAAATAAATATGTGTAACTTATTTTATTACACATCAAATCTTACGATAAAACTAATATCCATTTCTTTATCGTTTTTAATAGGTTTAGCTAATTTTCCAATAGCTATTAAGTCTTGGTGGTCATCAAATAAACCGATAGTAGTTACATAAGGTGAGAACTCTGAACCTGTTACTATGTCTAATAAAGAACCAGTTCCTTTATAACCCTCATCATTGTATGATGAACTCGCTGGCCATGCTGGTCTTAAATTTAAATGTCTTGTTGAGAAACTACCTGACATAAAGTTTGCTGGTAATGGGAAACTACCACTATTTCCAGGTGTTAATGTGACATTTGTGCTTTTTGTAAATTCACCCTTTTCTACGGTACATTGAATTTCTCTTTCGTGAATAGTTTGTGTTCCTTTAAAAGTTACTTCCCAACCATCACTACCACCAGTATTACCCACATCTTTATATGAACCAGTATCTGTAATAACAATTAGTCCGTGACTATACATAACATTACCTACAATACTACCACTTAATTGTGTAGAACCAAGTGATGATTCTGAGGCTTGTGTAAATGATGCTGAATAATTATTGTCGTATAGGTTACCCAATCCATCGTCTTTTAAAGTCAATGTGAATCCTAAACTCTCGTCTGTTATTGTTACTGATTTTGGTTTTATTTTCTCACCATAGAATTTTCTTGGTATGGTGATAATTGATGCTGAATCGTGTAATATTCGTGATGAATAATTGTGTGTAAATCTATTAGGGAAATCTGGGTTTGATGATGATACGATTGCTTTCTTAGGTGATTCTGATTGTTCCCAATGTGATAAATCAACTTCTGAACTATCTACAATATTTAAATCACGATAGAACATATTGTTTATTGTGAAATACATTGGTGATTCATAAAATGTTGCCCAATAAGGATTTTTTCCTACTGATGATGAAAGGGAATTGTATACCCCAAAACTTTGTGAATTTGCTGTTGAATGTTGGAAATTGTGAATACTTCCACTTATTGCACGAATTCCATAAACACCACTCCCACTATCGTTGTTTGAGAATGTAAACTCTTTATGAACTTCAAATGACCTAAGTGATACATCTTCCGGGTTTAAATTTTTGTAGATACCCATTTATGATATCTCCTATTAGAAGTCTAATTTAACTTTAATAAGTGCTTCTCTTGATTTTGATTTTAATACTGGTTGACTTAGTTTTGCTATTGCTAATGGTTCTCCCACTTCATCACCATATAATGCTACAGTCGTAATATAAGTTTTAGGGTCACTTTTAAATGACTCAATTTTTATATCACCAGAACTTGAAACATAAGTTGGATTATTACTATGATTAAATTCACTATTTCTAACTCTACAAAAGTAATGAGTTGAACTTACTACTTCTTCTCTACGAGCTTGGAATAATGAACCAGAACTTAATGCTCCGTAAAATCTTGATAAAGAACTTGAACCAACTGGTAATAGTTCATTAGAACCAGTGTTAAGAGCTAGTAGTGGACCTGAAATTCCAAATGTATCAGCAGAACCTAATATACTTCCACCTAAAGTTCCAAGTTGTGATAATGTTAATGCGTGAGCATTTAAAATAATCAATCCAAAATCTGGATAAAACTTACCATAAGAACCTGTTGATGAACCCATTGAAGCGGCTGCTGTATGAATTGTTGTTGAACCACCTTGTATAGAACCAGTTACAACATTAAATTCTGTTACTCCGTTTGCGTTAATCGGTGCCGTGTTTGTAGAACTATCATCAATTAAACTAACAAAGTGTCCGGCCGCACTTCCAGAGTTACCAAGTTTTATTTCCCAATTTCCTGGGTCAACTTTTTCTCTCATACGACTTCTGTCAATTGATATTGCGAAGATATGTTGCTTTGTTACTTCTACATCACTATTAAATGTAAACAACTCTGTTTCTGGTGGTTGTGTTAAATTTAACATTTGTCCATAAACAACTGCTGTTTCTCTGTTTCCGTCTGTTCCAGGTTTTCCTAATGAACCACTACCACCTTTATGTCCATATAGAATTGAGAATTGTTTTTGTGATGATGCGTCCGATACATCTTTATTAAATACTTGCATATAGTATGCACCATTTGAACCTGATTGAACTGATGATGTGAAAAAGGAAGTCAAAGATGTTGCTCCTTCTGACCAAATTCCTGACGATATAGTAGAACCTACTTCTCTTACTATGTCGTTCTGTTCATCTAATCTACTTTGGTAACTCATTTTTTATCTCCTTAATTTCTTACTAAATCAATTGTTACAGTTTTAGGTTGACCACTTTGTTTACCTACAGCTTTAAGAACAACTTGTCTATCTTGTCCACCAAGAACTGCAGCAGATTTAGCTCTAACACTTACTTCTACTCCCGTAGCACTTGATGTAGATGTTCCACCACCTCCACCACCACTGGCGTATCCTAAACCAAATTCATCATCTTTTGCTGACTGAGCAGCTGTTCTACCACCTACTGTTATAAGAGTTGCATATTGTGTGCTTTCTAATGTCCAATCATACAATTCACTTGGATAACCACTTGTTGTTGCTGTAAATATTCCAACATTTCCAGAATTGATTGTTGTAGCTCCTGTAATTGTTACTACAGCTCCAGTTGTTCCATCTCCAACATCATTCGTTAAAAAGTATTTAACTGCTAATGTTTGGTTTGGAACAGCTTCCAATAGATTCATATTTTCTATTGCAGCTCCATAAAAATTTGAACCATTAGGATGCGTGATATCATACAATCCGTAATCAATCTCGTCATCTGCTAATGCAAATTGTGTAATTTTAAATTTTCCTTCTCCTTGTGCTAATAACTCACGACCTTTTTTAGTTAAGATAGCATCTACTGTTATGGTTGTATTGTCTAAAACTCCCATTATTACTCCTATTTGTGATTAAATTTTGATTTCATTCTGAAACACTTTGGTGTCAATTATAAATATACGAAAACAAAATTTTTGATTAAATTATTTCTTTCTTACTACTTCTAATTTTTTACCCTCACCCACTTGTTTGGATATTACCGCCGTTGGTGATGTTGCACTAACTATAATAGGTAATTCCCCATCGGATGTGGTATCTATTGTATTTTTTACTCCTTCAAATCTACTTCTTCTATATCCACCTAAATAATCTGAAAGTGGTGTGTATTCTGCTTTCTTAAATGATGATGAATACGCGTGTGATAATGAACTTGATAGTGGAGCATATTTTACTGGAATAGAATTTGTTCCCGCTTCTCCAACTGCGGCTGAACTTGTATAAAATACTTCTCTTATTTCACTTCTCTCACTTTCTACTGATGATGATATAAATGGTGAAAGAGCTTCTGTAAATAATACATCTTGTAATTTTATTCCCTCTGTCATTGAACCAGTTACTAAACTTCTAATAAACGAATCTTTATATCTGTTATCATTTAATGATGAAGATAGTGAACCACTACTTATTAAATATAATGAAGGTTCGTGGAAGAAACTTTCAGATACTACTCCAAAGTAATCGTCTCTTGACGAAGTTATTGATATCACTGGTCTTCTAAATGATTGTGTTGCTTCTAATATACCAACATTTATTTCACCCTCTAATACTAAACTCTCTACACTTGGTGATTTACTAATTACTTCTTTTGGTCTTTCTAAAATGTTTGGTTCTACCAATAAACCAAAATTAAATTTAGTTCTTGCTGGTATTACCTTTTTAATTTGTTCATATATAGCTTGGTCATAGTATTTTACCAATCTCATATATTCCCAAAAGTTATTTGTTCCTGTATATTTTTGGAAGTATGATTCTGCTAATTTGTTTAACCCTCTATAAAAATATTCTTGTTCATCTCTTGGGTCTCCAATCTCTTGGTCAAAATCTAAATCAGCTAATGACTCAATGATATCTCTATTTACAACATCTGTTGGTGAAAAGAATACTCCAAGTTTATTTGAGTCTAATGGTGATGTATCATAAGAACTTTCCTCTGTTCTATAATCAACTGATAATTCAGAACCACTTGGTATCCAACTTCTTTCTATACGAACTTTTGAATTACTTAATCCATACCCAACATTTGGCGTTAGTGCTTTTTCTTCTTGTTCAATATTACTAAATGTGTTTGCTGTAAATCCTATTGCACTACCAGATTGGAATACATCGGCTGTAAACGCTTGGTCTGGTGATATATTATTTAATCCAGTTGATGTTGATAAATCTTTGTTATCATCCAATCGTAATCTAAATATCAAATCCGTGTATGATGCTGATGTGTGGTTACCATTAATTGCTTTTGGAGCGGTTGTGTGGTTATTAAAGGCTGATTCTGTAAGTGGAGCGTTCCAAAGTCTTAACTCTTGTAATGAACCTGTAAATTCTACACCCATATCTCCAAATGAACCAGTTGAACCCCAATAGAAATTACCACTTGATGTCCATTGTCCATTTATATGAGCTGAAGCTGATGCATCACCTGTAGTTGAACCACTTAATGTCATTGATGTTGCTGAATCGTAAAGTATTTTACTTCTACCAGATTCATATTGTTTTAAATATAAATTATACTTTATACTTGATGTTGTATCAAATTCTGCTGTTACTTCTGGGTCATACCCACTACTTAATTCTCTTGTAACACCAACTGACCAAAACTCATTATTGAATACTGGGAATAAAGAAGAAGTTACACTCTCTGATACGGAACCTGTTAATGGAAGGGAACTACTTATGACAAATTCTACTTTACCTTTATTATCAGTTGTTGAACCTTCATCTAACAATCTTATTGCAAAATCACCATCTTTGGCTAATAAAACTTGATTAGAACTTGATGCCGCTTTAAATCTAAATTGAATACTATCTGGTGCTCGTAAACTTTTTCTTGAACTTGTCCACCAATTATTTAAAACATATTGACTTCCTTTGAAATCTAATGCTTTGGTAAATCTCTGTTGTATATCAAAGTTTGGTTGATATTCTTTTACATCTGGTCCACCATATTCTTTAATCTTTAATATCGTTGGTGGAATACCATATGCATTAACAAGAGCTTGAATTGATTCTTTTGTTCCTTTTCTTTTTAGGATATAAGGCATACTTGATAAAACTCTACCCCATATTTCTCTTTCGATATCTTTTTCTGGTTCTGTTGAATAAACTTCATAGTTTGATGAAGTTGCTGAACCACTTAATTGATATCCTTTTACATATCTGTGTAAATCTAATAATTCTTTACCTGATGGTTGTTTCCAACCAAACGCATTAGAAACTGCCCATACTAAGTCTTTTGATAATCCTTTTGTTAAATCTTCTCGTCTATCATAAATATCCTCAAACGCTTTAATGTAAATTAAAATATTATCATAATAATGTCCTGTCATATCTAAGAAATCTAAAAATGGTTGATTCTTTGAATCTCTTTTAATATGTTCAGGAACTAAGTTTACTAAACGATTTGGATTATTACTATCATATATTGAAGCTGATTCAATATTGGTATTATACCAAGTGGTTGCAGCTGAAGCTGTAATACTTAATGGATTATGTGGTTTTGATGAATTTTCTTTTGGCCAAGATGTATCAAATTCCAATCCAAATGAACTTGTGTTCGCTGATGAACTTTGGTAATATAAATATTTTTCATAATGGTCAAAGTTATTAGTGATACCATTTTTTAATTCTTCATTCTTTACAATTTCAGAATCATATACCGAAGAAGTTGAAGCAGCTTTTACGGCTAACGAACCACTCTCACCCGAGTAGTATTCGTATCGTTCTAATTTTGTTCTGAAATTTTCTATTCTTTTTTCTACTGAACCAAATGTTGAGTAATTACCATAATCATTATAATCAACATTAATATCTGCTTGATTACTACCACTTAGAATTTCATTAAATAACGAACTCGATAAAAATGTATCATTTGTATATAAATCATCTAAACTTTTTTCTTGTGTTTTAGCATTATTAATAAAATCTTTTGATTGTTTAGTTGGTTGTCTTAAAATTGGGTCACCCAATTCTGCATCATTGAAAGGATATAATCTAATTGTTTCTCGTATTGGTTCTGCTATTTCTTGAACAATAGAAACATTTTGTTTTATTTGAACATCATTCGGAATATTATTATATGTTTTTAAAACAACCGAATAAGGTTCTATTTTTATTGTTTCTGCATCAACTTGTGAATTTACAATAACTGATTTTTGATTATTACCAAAATCAATTAAAGTATCTAAATTTTTATAATCTGCTTTATTTTGTTTTATTGCCCAATTTAAACTTTGTTCATATGTTTTAGGTGAAAGTTCTAAATCTAAATCATCTGATAATGCTTTTTTAGTTTCAATTATGTTACCATCAACTTTAGTAATAATAGAACGAAATTTTGTGTAAACTTTGTTTGGGATATCTGTTGATACTTCTCCTTGTGAACCACCTCCTGCGGTATCCACAATACTATCATCAATTACTTTCCAAGTTCCTGGAATTTTGTAAATTTGTTCTGAAGTCTCATCAAACTCTTCTTCTATAACATATATCCAAGCTTCAACATTCCAATTACCTGTTTTGTTTCTGTAATCTATTTCTAATTTTGAATTTTTACTTCTTGGTTGTGGACGCAGTGGTGTTCCATTATACATCAACAAATACTGATATCCAGTTATTGTAGCTGCAGTTGGGTCATCTGTGGTAACAACTTCGATAATACCTTTACTTGTAGTGTCGGTAATACTAAATACTTGATTTCCATCAGAAAGTGAAAAATTAGGGCCGTATTTTAATTTAAATTTCATTAGTAATTAAATCCTTGTCTTATAAATTCTTCTGCTGGTTCACTTTCTTCATTTGATATCTTGTAATCTGGTATAACTGCAAATAAGTTTGGTCTGTATATTTTAAGTCCTCTTCGTGTTCCATTTACATCAAATTCCAAGTTAAATTCTGCACTATATAGTCCACCGAATCTTTTGTGGTCAGTTGGTATTGGTATTGTTCCTTTTGTTTCATTACCATAATATTTTGGATTGAATGTTGATTCAAATTCGTTTCCAGAAACTAAATCTATACCTTTTATTTTAATTGTTAACTCTGGTGATAATTTTTGTATTTTATCTAAATCAGAAATTGTTGTTGCAATTATGAAAGGGAAACCAAAAGTTTTTGATGTTTTATATCCCATAATATATGCTCCACCTAAGAAAGGCCTTCCAGAAGATAAATTTCCCAAATTTGATTTAAGTTCTGTAGCTATATTAGATAATTTTTTTGAAGCACTACTCTTTGCATCCTTCCCATCGTCTATTGCTAAATCGTTGAAACAATAGTTTCTAAAATCATCTTCGGTTGACAAATTATCTTTATCTCCAAAATTGATTCTACTATTTCCGGCTTTATAAGCACCATATAAAAATTGTTTTGTCTGTGTTGTTGGTAATAAAGTAGCGAGAGTCCTGTTAGTTTGTTGGTTTGTTACCCATTCTGATACAGCACTTGATTGTAAAAATATAGCAAACCCATCATTTTCCGCACCAAATTCTGTTAAGTCCATTATTTCATATGCATCATTAATAATAAGTTCACTACCAATTAAACTTTTGTCTAATGTAATATTACTATTATTGTTTAATACAAACTCAGTAGAAGGTGGTTTTAATGATGGATTATCAAAATTTAAAACATCTTGTCCTATGTCTTTTGGATAAATTGTAGCTTGTTTTTCTGCTAAACTTTTAAATTCTTGTTTATATCTGTCATTTTTAATTGGTAAAGTTGCTAGTCTAACTTCTTTTTTATCAGACGATATATCTTCAATATAATATTTATAATCTAATTCCGTTAATTCTCTTGTAGTTCCTTTTTTAACAATACGACCATCAATTAAAACATCATATTCACCAGTATAAATTTCTTTGTTACTATCAACTAAAACTGTTTGATTACTTCCTGCTATTTCTCTTAAGAAATTAAATTCTATATTATAATCACCCGAAAAATATCCATTTCGTCTTAATATAATTCCAGGATTAATATTAAATTCACCTTCAGTATCTATATATTCTTTTACTTCACCAACTCTTATAGATTCTAAAAAGTTTCCATTGGTATTGAAAATATTCATTTCTATATAGTCTCTTGACGATTCTCCAAATACAGGATTTTCTACCCTTTTCTTTTTACCACTAAAAAGAATATCAAAATCTTTATCAGATATTTGTGATTTGTATTTTTTGTCTAAAAAATGTGTCATTTATTACCTTACATTATAACCCATTGGAACACCCAATGGAATTAAGTCTAATTCTTTCTTTTCAATTAAAATTATTTCGTGTTCAATATATGATGATAGTAAAGTTCCTATATAAGAATTAAAAATATTAAAATTTGGAAATTGTCTTCTACGATTATTTTCCATATAATAAACTTGTAAATAATTATCTACCATTTCTTCTTCTGTGTTTATTTCTGGATTATTCCACCCATTTGGTGCTATTATATCACCATCTACTAATTCTATTGTGTATCCATTTGTTCTAATTTTTGGAACTTTTCTTGATGGTGTTAGAAGTATAGGTGTTGTAATAGTTCCGTCTGAATCTGGTTCATCATTTAATTTTGGTTCTAATAAATTTTCTTGTGGTGAATTAGTTAATTTTATCAAAGGTAAACTTGTTTTTGTAGGAATAAGTTTATTTATTGTTGTATCAACAGTAATGTCAAATTTTTGTCCTTTAACATAAGTTGGATATTGATTTGTTTTTTTAATTCTTTGGTCTGGTGTATCTAATCCTGCTCGTCTAAATGGTTCTTTCAATCTTACTTCATCATCAATATTTTCAAAACTTAAAAGAACACCATTTTCATCAACCATATGTTGTCTTTCATTTTCTTCTTGTTCATCTTGAGATTCTTTTAAATAAGTAAGATATTCATTTTGTCTTGCTTCAATTCTATCTTGATACCATTGATATGTTTCTAATTCTTGTCGTGTGTAAGGCACTTTTTTACCTCGTTACTTTAAATATGTGGTCTTCATCTAAGATGTGTTCTACTCTTGTATTCCCACTACCACTTACAACTTTGTAAAGAAAACGATAGTGTCTTTCTGGTTGAAAAGCATTTAAATCTAATCTGAAATAATTACCTGCTCCATCACAACTTAGATAAGAACCAGTTGAAAATGGTATAATTTCATCTTCACTCAAAGCATCTCTAACTGAATATTGACTTTGACTTGGAATAAATTTTACATTTAAATTTTGAGAACTTGTTGAATAAGTTCTTGTTGGAAATCTTTCACGACCATATACTCTAAATTTAATTTTTGATTTTTCTTTATATTCCTCTCTTAAACCTTTCATATAAATAGTAACCTCATCTACATCATCTGCATCTAAAGTTGATAATGAACCGGTATTAAATATTGAATCATCGTATTCTACTTCCAACTTTGGTGGATATATTGTGTGTGTATCTCTTGAGAAGAATGCGAAATTTCCAAGTCTATCTGTGCTTCCCTCGTCTAATGAAGATGAAGTATTACCAATACTACCTGAACGCTTTACTATAAATCCTTCATTAGCTATTGAACTACTTAACCATTGTTTCATAATATCAGTAACATCCATTCTCATATCTATTGTTTCGTGATTGAATGACTGAGATGCTTCATATTGGTTAAACCAAGTTCCACCTGTATTGTTTGAACCACTTACCCATTGAGTTCCTGTGGTTTCTCCGTCACGATATCTCCAAGAACAACCTTCGGTAGTTGCGGGACTATCAAAAAATCTTCCATCACCTTGAACCCAAGATTGACTTACTGGATAAGCAAATAATGATTGACTTGTTGTTAATTCTGTTGACCTTGCGTCATATAAATTTAAATAGTATCTTGCGTTTTCAGGAATAGTTCCTGCTACAATTGATTCAGATATATTAGTTATATCAAACTTAATTAAAGTTCGTGATACATTTACTACTGAACCATCAGTATTCATATCTTTACGAACTTCTAATATTTCATCTAATCCAGTATTTCTACTTTGTGTAGCACTACCTTCATAAAGTGTTGCGTCTTTTTCTGCAAATGTAAAGAAATGCATTATTGATTCCCTCCTGTATTAGTTCCCTCTACTGAACCTATGATATCTCTTCCAGGATATTTTAATTCAAAAATACTTGGGTCAAGTGAAGGATAAACTATACTGTTTTCTGTAGCTCCAGCTGTATCGAAAGCATTACCACTATATCCCTCAGATACTTTATATGTGTTATCATTATTAATTGTAATATTTGTTACTGATGCTACACCTTCTACTTGTGCAATTTCATATGACAAATCACCTAACATAATTGGTTGATTTATTTGCCATCTATCGATATCAAAATATTCTTCAATTCTGTTTGAAGCTTTTAATAAAACTTCGTCTTGATTGTAATTTGGTTGTGTTAATATCTTATAATTTATACCAAAATTAATAACATATGCATTTTTAATATTTACTGCATCTGTTATTGTTCTAAATCTTGATAGGTAAATTTTTAAATTTTCTTTTACTGCATCATTTACAACTGAAAGTTGTTTATTAGAATTATATCCAAGAACATATAAGTTTAGTGCTAATGGATTAGGTATTCTATTTGATAACTCTGAAATTGGTTTTCCAATATCTTCTTCGGTAATTGTATATGAACTTTGTGGTGTTCCACTTAGTTGGTCGTCTTGAACCATATAAGCTTTTGAAATGTTTCCATATTTGTCTGGTAATGCATATGTTCTAACTATATAATCTTCTTTAGTAACTGCTCTACCTTGTGCTTGGAAATATGCTTTAATGTTTTCTCTCAACTCTTCAACACTTTCTGCTCCCATACCACCACTTGATGCTTCAGGGTTTGTAAATGCTACTGATTGTTTTACAGTATCTAATGTTGTTGCTGATAAACTTGTGGAATCTATAACATAATTAATTCCTTGAATTTTTGTAATGTCCTCCGATGGAACATTATCATTTATACCACCACCATATGAATACTTTATAGTTAATGTAGTATTTGATGGTGCTTGTCCATATGTTTTTGTTTTTAAGAAATTAACTGGGTCAAATGTTTCCAATATCTTTGAAGGACTATCTGGTAAGTTAGAACCAATTGAATCGGGATTTGGAATGATTTCTTCGTCTGCATTATCACTAACTCCAGCTCCAAATCTTAATTCTGTTTTTGCATCAGCTCTTTTGAATGATGTAAATCTTTTTGCTACTCTCTTTAGTTTTAATAAATAAGGAGCATCACTTGCGTATGTTGAAAGTGATGGGTCGTTGTCTGAAGTATTTTCAACCTCATCAAATACCGTATCTTGTGCTAATGAATCAACTTCATACCATTTATTATTATCTGAATCAACACAACTTATTATCTCTACAATATTTTCATTTGATAATTTAATACTTGAGTATTTTTTTGCTGAACCAAAGGTGAATTCTTCTTCCGTAACAACTCCACTTTCAGCTTTAACTTGTTTTTTTAATAAATAAAATGTTGGTGAATCATTACTATCTCTTTCAAAGATTGATGTTATTCTTGGTGAGCGTGTTGTATTGTATTTGAAATTACAATCTTGTATTGTTCTAAATGTTGTTCCATTAGAAGACTCAATTCTTGCTCCTACTGGTATATTTAATGCGTAATCATAATCTGGTTCTATACTTGATGCTGTTCCTTTTGCTGGAACTAATTGAAAAACATCTAAAGTTACATTAGAAGGAGCTGATAATCTTGGTTTATATCCAAATGTTTGTGCCATTGAATAAAGTGTTCTTAATTCTTCTGAATATCCTAGTAAAGATTCTTTAAATTGTGAATCTACATAATATGACATTACATCACCGACATAAGCTGCCATTTCAATAAACATCATACCCGGTGAAGACTCATTAAAGTCTTTGTGTGTGTTTGGGTAATATTGCTTAGAAAACTCTATTAGATTATTTCTAATCTGAGAGAAGTCTTTGTTTAAATATCTTATTTCTTTTTCTATTGTTGGCATTTATTCACTCCTAATATATAGAACTTGCTCCACTTGTTGTTCCTGTTGTATTGTCAAAATTTAAGGTAATAGACTCGAATCTATTTGGTTCGTAATTTAGAGAAAAATCTAAATCAACTTTTGTTTGATTTGGATTTGTTTCATCTTCTGTCACATCTACACTTGATATTACTATGTATGGTAACCAAGTAGACATTGCTTCTTCAATAGCCTCTTTAATTCTATCTGTTAAGTCTTCTGTGTATTGTTCAAATAACAAGTCTCTTAAATCAGAACCAAACTCTGGTTGCATTACTCTTTCACCTTTTGATGTTAGTAACAAATTTTTTATGTTATATCCAGCTTGTTCTAATGTAGTTTCTGTTTGTCCGAATAATCCAGCTCTGTCTCGTGTAAAAGGCAGTTTTAAACCAATACGAATATCTGGATTTAAATCATTTTCTCTTGCACTTGACATTACTTACCTTTCTTTTTTTTATCAATAGCTTTTATTAAATCGGTGTAGTCTCTTGTTAGAGCGTTCTTTAAGTGCTCTGGAGCTGCTTCTGGATTCATACCCGCACTTTGTAAAGTGCTTGCGGCCGCTACTTCTCGTTTAACTTCTTTATTCCCTAAACCACCGCCGTATCCTAACATCTCGGT
>VMHT01030266.1_pt1 | contig 13356 bp, 11 predicted proteins | sample 4693611 | NCBI WGS metagenome assembly VMHT01 (sample SAMN12280063, study PRJNA550983) | marine metagenome | isolation source: seawater sampled from same location over 5 years 0.02-0.2 micron viral filtrate | place: USA: collected off the coast of southern California halfway between the port... ... | reverse complement strand
TAAAAATTTATAATTTAAATTTGAAATAAATTTAATGGAGTTTAAGCTTATTAAGCTTGAAATCTCGGGAGGAAAAATCCTTAGGATTATCAAAATTGCATTAAGAAATACTTTTTTCAAAAAAATCATAAAATATCTTATAAGTTTCCTTATTTTGTGAATTCTAATAGTAAATTATCATAAAAAGCTAAAAGGCTTTGCATTTAGATGAATAGATATATATCATTAGCTGATTAAGTTCATATTTGGACAATAAAAAGAGGTTATTATGAGAACATTTAAAGTTTTAATTTTGAGTCTAGCTTTGGCCTTTACACCTTTATCTTTTGCACAAAGTGCTGGGGGATCAAGTGCTGCAGGATCTGCAGGATCTCTTTCTAGCGGCGTTATTGCAGCCATTGCAGCTGCAGTTTTGGCCGTAGCGGCTATTGTTGATGCGCAAGATGGTGAAAGTGTTACATTACCTGCTCCTGTTGAAGCGGCAGCTGAAGAAGCAGCTGAAGAAGAAGCTGCTGAAGAAGAAGCTGCTGAAGAAGAAACTAGCACTTCGACTTCTACTTCCACAAGTACCAGTACATCAACTAGCACAAGCACTAGCACAAGCACCAGTACCAGTACTGCAACTTCAACCTCTTAATAAATTTACTACTTATTATAAAAAGCCTGTTCAATCAGGCTTTTTATATTTTTTTGTATAAAGAATTGTTATATCAGGATTTTTAGGTGTGAATGATTGTATTGACTTTAATACAGTTCCGTCTGAGTCAACCCAATAAATATTTTTGAATTTCCATGAAATTAGATTTTTAAGAGATTCCTCTTCATAAACTCTTGTATTATGAATCTGATCTAGTACTTTCAGTTTCTCTTCTCTAAGAAAATTGACTCTCGTTTTAACCGGCAATCTAAAGAGCTTAGGGTTATTGAAGGTATAAAAGGATGTAAATATTTCCTTGTGGGTTTCAAAATTACCAATCTCAATGGGGTGATTTTTATCTAATTCAACAAAATCAAGTTCATTGTTTAGTCCCTTGAATTTTATGATAAACCCATTTTTAGTATAAATTTTTACTAAGTTTGAGGATGTCCATTTAAGAATTCCAAAATTCTCTTCCTCAAGAACCATGAGTGTATTTTGTCCATTGCCCAATCTCACTTGAATAGAAGCGTAGGGGATCGAATTGATCTTATCAGCAGAGATGTTTTCTGGCCCAGAGATTAATAAATCTATGGTTTTGAAAAGCTCACTATAGATATCACCACCCGCGCAGGAAGTGAGCAAAATAAAATACAAGAGAAGTAATTTTTTGTAATTATTGATAAAAACCATCATTAAAATAATTTAAAAAGTTTGATGAAGAATTTTCTACAAATCCACTTAAATCAAGTACGCCAGACAACATAGCTCCCCCGTCTCTAGTTAAATTTTTCCAAACAAATCTTGCGTTATTTTTTCTATATTTGCTTGAAACTAAATCCAGAGGAATTGAAAAATATATTCCTTTGTCAAAACTACCCTCTCCAAATTCAAATGCAGAAATGTCTGTTTTTGTTGCAAAAAAACCTATAGTGAAGCCAGTTTTAAAGGTCTTAGACATATTAAGGGTTATTCCTGAATCTCGAGCGAGATACCTACCACCAGAAAGAATCATTTTCACTCCGTCCAGTGGAGTTTCCCAAATAAAATTTAGATGCCCTGTAAAGGTTTCATAGTTTCTAAAGCTAAATCTTTGATTAAATTCTCTTTGTTTTACCCAATAATAATTTGCGGTCAGATACCAAGGTTTTTTAATATCTCTAAATAAGATCTCCCCTCCAATGCCTCCATACATCTCCTCAAATAATCCTATTTTTAATCCTCCAAAAAAAAGATAATCTTGTGAGTAAGTTGGATCAAACATATGAGTATATGAGAATTGTTTGATGACATATCTTTCCTTCAAATATTCCCTCACATCAGACCTTACTTTTGGCAGTCTTGAAAAAGCCTTTAATCTTAATTGATCAAGATTCTGAAAAATGCCAATACCAACAGTCGAATCTAAATAAGAGTTTTTACTAAGGATGATTCCTCCAGCAGCTAAAATACCGATTTGCCCAGAATAAAATGCTTCCGGAGCACCTACATGATTTTTTAAATCAGGCTTTATTCCTCCAACGTATAAAGGAAAGTCAACTTTCCCTTCAAAAATTCTTGTTTCATTATCTTTTGGATAAAAATTTTCATAAAGTATGTATTTTTTGATTTCTGCGAAAGAAATAGAATTATCTAAAAATTGTCTAAATTTAGTTAAAGGAAATTCAACTGATCCCGTCTTCACATTCCCTGTTTGAAAAGTAATTGACACATTTTTTATTTTTCTAGTAGAGAGAACTTCATCTATAATTTGAATTACTCTTTTAGCGGCTAAATTTAGGTTTCTATATTTCGTCTGATCTACAGAAATGTAAAAATTATTTTCTTTTAAATAAATTTCTTGCGTAAATATTTGATATTTAGATAAAAGAACATTGATTGTTCCAGAAAAGACCTCATCATTTGTAGATAAAAGATCAACATCTTTTTCTGAAAAGCTTACTGGATTTATGATCTCATCTTTTTGAATTAATTGTTTGGAGTAATCTGCCTTGTATGAAAGTCCAAATCCAATATCAACTCCACGATGTTTGAATATATTTATATCTATAAAATTTGAAGCAGGAATTGATAAACCAAAACTATAATTAGAATCTTTTCTTAAATTAAATGGATTAGATTTATCATAATCCATTTTAAATCTTAATCCTGAATATTTATTTAAGTAAGAGAAGCCATAAAAAGCGGATGCTTTTGGGCCTTTAAACCATCTTTTAAATTCTATATCTCCGCCTTGCCCAATATCTAATGGTCTAGAAGAGTAAGATTCATCAATATCAATGAAAGGGTTTTTTATACCTGTGTTTTCAGATAAAGACCCCCATCCTAATCCTGCTGTAAAATCAAAATCACCGATCTTCTTTGAGGTTACAAGATATTCTCCAGAAAACTTTCCTGTTCCAATAAAATCTCTAAATCCTATGCTTAATTCAGGAAACCTATCTGTTTCTTCAATTAACTTAATTTTTAAATTAAAACTTTTATCTTTATAAGTTTGATCTCCGGAAAAAGATTTATACGGGCTGTATTTCCTTGTATTTACATCTGCATATCTCAATGAGACCTCCATCCAATTAAATGGATTTGCAGAGATGAATAAAGAATTTATGGGTTCTGAGTTAACTAAATGGAGTTTTAAATTCCCTTCTTTTAGAATTCTAGATGAAGGAATATTTATTAATCCAATTTCTCCATTTAAATTTGAGGTCAAACCAACATCTGAATAAATGTAATCATCTATTGAGCTGTTTGCACATAGAGAAAAAAATAAAAAAAAAAGTAACCTATTCTTAATTGTTATTTCCTAAAGCAGCAATAGCAGCTGCGCTAGTTGCAAAATTTGAAATTATTGGAAAGAGAACCTGTGAAAATACTAACCAATCAAATGGATTAGGGTCTCTTGGAACAATTAAAGAGGTGCCGGGAGCAAGGTCAGGAGAGTTTGGCCAAGTTCTTACCCTTGATGCCATACCATTAGGGTAAATAACCAAGGTTCTATTTCTATCTGCTTCTTCAGAATATCCTCCAGCTTGATCAATATAATCTTTTACTTTGTAGGAAGGATTAAAAGTGAAGCTAGTTGGAGACAGCACTTGACCAGAAACAGTAATAGTCGATGGTCGATCAGGAATGAAAATTCTATCGCCTGGCTCAAGAAGTACATCCCTTTCTGGAAATTTTTCTAGTATGTCTAGATCTAACTCAGTGACAACTCTACCTATTGGATCAATATTCTCTAGGTCAGTTATTAACCTTGAAATAGATGTTAATGCTAAAGTAGGATCACCTCCAACTGAAGATATTCTTCCGCTTGAAATGGCAGTAGCAATGGACTGTTCAAGTTGGTCTGCAGACTTAATAAATGCAATTTTTTCTTTTTCAGCAACAGATTTTCTTGCCAGAATTCCGCCGTAAGGAAATGCATTTTGTTTATAGCCGCCCGCCCTTCTAATGACTTCTGATAATCTATCTCCTTGCTTTACTCCGTAGACTCCTGGATTTCTAAAAGCTCCTTCTAATGAAATTGAGAAAATTTCATTCTGAACTTTTGATGCTAAATTCGCATAAAAACCAGAATTAACTCCTAATTCAGATAAATTTTCATCCTCGGTAGAATTAAGCTTTAGTGAAAAACCCTCGTCAGTATATAAATCGATGTATCCAGAAAATTTATCCGATGCTCCCCCAGCATATGAGAGAAGATCTAAGATAGAGGGAATATTATAAGATGGATATATTCCAGGATTTCTAATTTCCCCAGAAAGAACAGAGGAATTTTCTAGGGCAAATATAATTAAGTAAGGCTTTGATTCAAAAATACTTGGACATTCTTCTATAAATTCTAACTGATCAATCGGCTTTATATCAGGATTTGGAAGGTATTTAGATTTAACAAATTTTATAGATGATGATAGTGATTGTTTAGCCAACATTTGGAGAGATTTGCATTGAAACCTATCTAAATTTCTTTGCTTAAAATAATCAGAAAGTTCTTCTGACTCCTTCTCTTTTAGAATATTTAAAGCATCCGCAACTAAAATAGAGTTTAAGAAACTTACGTCTTTGTTAGATAAGACATAAATGATGTCATTTGGTTGGAGTTTAGTTTTATTTCCATACAAATTTGCCCTTATAAGCTTTTTAGAACCGTAAGTGTTTTCTCTCTCTATTATTGAAAATGGAGCATAAGTTGATTCATAAAAATCTTCTGGCTTGATTAAATCTTCGAGGGAAAGATTTTTCTCAAATGCTACAGACCCTGAGGCAGATGTTTCACCAATTATTTTAATAATATTTCGTGGAGTACTAGGTAAGCTATGAATAAATATTTCATCACCGTCCTTAAGTGAAACATTAGTTATTTCATCAAAAGTATAATTTACAAATATTCTTTCACCATTTTCAGCAAATGAACTTAATGTTATTTTATTTTTGTCAGCTTTATTAGTGAATCCAGATGAAAAAGACAGCAAATCAGTGAAATTTTCATCCTTAATTAATTCATATTGTGCTTGATTTTTTATTTGTCCAGATATGGAAACAGTTTTACCTATAGGATTGATAACAACAGCATCGTTAGATTGAATTTTTATGTCATTTTTTATATTTCCTTTTATGAGTAATTCATAAAAATCTAAAACTGCCACTTCTTTTCCATCTCTTTTTACAGATATATTTCTTAGGGAACCATTTTGGGAAGGTCCTCCAGAAAAAAATAGAACATTAGAAATATTTGATAGAGAACTTACTGTGTAAGCACCAGGACTGAATGCATTTCCTAAAACAAAAATCTGAATTGAGCGAATCTTTGCTAGTGAAATTTCTGCAGTCACTCCGATAAGAGAAGCGCTGATGGCAGAATTTATTTTATTTTTAGCTTCTTGAAAGCTAAGGCCTGAAATCTCTAATGACCCAATTTCTGGGATTATAAGATTTCCTTCTCTATTTATAGGTGCAATTCTATTAACCTTTAAAGAGCCAAAAAGTTGAATTTTTAATTCATCTCCAGGGCCAAGAGTGTACTCCATAGGAGCTGGAGCTAAATCAATAGGAGCAAAGGTAGATGGGGATTCTTTGAATAAATCTAAACCGAAAACTTTATTTGAATTTTGAGAATAAAAATTAGATTCTTTTGATAGGTTTTCATTAGTTTTTAGTTTTGAACTATTAAATGATGGATTATCAAAGTCATACATCCTAACTTCATCAGCAACAGGTTTCCCAGTCTGAATTCCAAGTTTACTTGAGATGCTATCGATCTGGGAATCGGGAAGTAAATTAAGATACGATAAATCCTCATCAGATTGAGTAAAGCTAAATAAAGGCAATAAGATTAGAGAAAGGAAAAATAATTTAGAAAAAAAAGACATTTTAAATTTTTTTGAGGTTTTCAATAGATACAGCCCAACCCAGCTTAGTTCTGCATGCTTCGAAGTAATTATAATCTTTTGGATGATAAAGTTTAAAAGTTTTTTTTGTATCAAAAATCTTCAATCCCTCTTTTTTATATTTTAAATTTTTCTTCCCATCTACAAATACTTGAATACTTGATAGATTTTTACTTAGTATTTTGACTTGTATTTCTTCCTTACATGGTAAAAGCAAGCTGTGAGAAGAAGAACTATGGGAAAACATTGGTAGTAATGAAAGAGCATCCAATTTAGGAGATACAATAGGCCCTCCTCCAGAGTATGAGTAAGCAGTCGAACCAGTGCTAGATGAGATTATTAATCCATCTGCTCTTAAATTATAAATCACTTGATTTTGAAGACTTAATTCAAGTTCCAACATTTTAGTTACAGAACCTGAATGAATTACCACTTCGTTTAGAAAAATCTCTTTTCTTGAATCCTCACAATAAGTCTCATAAATTGGACGGTCCTCTTTAATGTAGTTGCCATTTAAAATTTCTTTTAGCTTTTCAACCTTATTTATTGATAGATCTGTTAAAAATCCGACAGTACCAAGATTAATTCCCAAAAAAGGGATCTTCAAATCGTAAAGACTTCTGATAGAACCTATCATTGTTCCATCTCCTCCAAGAACCAAGATTAGATCTGAATTGGAAGCTTTATTCTTAAAAACTTTATTTAGCTTTTTTATATTTGTTGAAGTGATTAACTGTGAGCTTGAGTCTTTAATTATTTTCTTTACTACACTCAACATTTTGTCAGTACTTCTAGTACCAGAGTAGACAATTGAAATTTTATTAATTTTTTTCATAAGTTGGTGTCCAATTTCTTACAAAATATATAAATAATGTATCTATTATCGCAATAATTACCTTAAAAATGTACTTGGTTAAAGCTATTGATAATGCAACCAAGAAACTTAATTCACCCGCTAAAACCCACACAAACGTATAAATGAAAGTATCTAGCGCTTGAGATGAAATTGTTGATAAATTATTTCTCAACCATAAGTACTTCCCATTTGTAATCTGTTTTAGTCTATTAAATAACCATACATCAAAAGTTTGACTTATTAGATAAGCAGTAATTGATCCAATTACAAAAATGGGAGAGTAAAAAGCCAGAGTTTCTATTGCCTCATGGACTGATTGGGATGATGTTGCTATCTTTGAAGGAAGATAATAAGTGCTCAGAACTAGAGTGAACATTATTACAACATTTGAGATAGCTCCAAGTATAACTGCAATATTTGCTTCAGCTCTTCCGTATTTTTCACTTATCAAATCAGTAGCAAAATATATACCTGAATACATTATAGCTCCCATACTTACTGTAAAGGTTTGGCCAAAAAGTGATAGATCGCTTACTTTCCCTCCTTGCAAATTAGCAAGCATAATTCCCAAAGTGACAGCAATATAAAGTCCTCTTAAACCGAATAACTTAAATAAAATAACGGTTATCGTGAGGTCATAAAAAACTGTAAAAAACCATAAAAATTCAGGATTTTGTCCTAGAAATGAAAAAAAATTCATAAACTTATTATTGTTAGCTTGCGTAGCATAGATTATTCTAAGTGTTTGTACATATAAAAAGAGGTACTTATGTCAGATTTAAATGCTTTTAGAAATGAAACAAGGGATTGGTTAGAAGCAAATTGTCCTCAGTCAATGAGAACACCCATGTCTCAAGGTGATGTTGTGTGGGGTGGACGAAAAGTTGAATTCAAGAATCCAGACCAAAAACTATGGATGGATAGAATGGGTGAAAAAGGATGGACATGCCCTACTTGGCCAAAAGAATATGGAGGTGGTGGACTTAATTTTGAGGAAAATAAGGTTCTTCAAGAAGAGTTGATGAGAATCAAGGCAAGGCCTGCCCTCAATAGCTTTGGTATATGGATGTTAGGCCCAGCTCTTCTAGAGTATGGATCAGAAGAACAAAAAATGGAACATATCCCAAAAATAGTAAAAGGAGAAATAAGATGGTGCCAAGGTTATAGCGAGCCAGGCAGTGGTTCCGATTTAGCTAGCCTTAAAACAAAGGCTGAAGATCAAGGCGACGAATACTTGATTAACGGTCAAAAAGTGTGGACTTCATATGCAGATGAATGCGACATGATTTTTACCCTCGTCAGAACAGGTCCTCTAGAGCCTAAACATGAAGGAATAAGTTTTCTTCTAATTGATATGGATCAAGAGGGTGTAAGTACAAAGCCAATCAAACTAATATCGGGAAAATCTCCTTTTTGCGAAACTTTCTTTGATAATGCTACTGCTCCGAAAGAAAATCTTGTTGGAGGTTTAAATAAAGGCTGGTCTGTTGCTAAGAGATTGCTTCAGTTTGAAAGAAATATGATAGCTGGCATGGGATTTGGTTCGGCAGCCTCGGGGTCTTCTAAGAAATCAGAAGCAAAACCAACTTCCGGTCTAGCAACTATGGCTAAAAGATACGTTGGAGAAAAAGAAAATAAACTTGATGATTCCGGTCTCAGAAATAAAATCATTGATCACGACATGAATTCACAAGCTTTTGCTTTAACTTTAAGAAGAGCGGCTGAAGAGTCAAAAAAATCTAACCAAGGTCCTAGCGCTGCTTCATCGATATTTAAATATTATGGCACGGAGCATAATAAACTCAGATACGAAATTATGCTTGAAGCTATGGGAACAAAAGCTCTCGGATGGGATGGTGCTGAATTTGGTCCTGAAGAACTTGCAATCACAAGAGAATGGCTGAGAACAAAGGCTAATTCTATAGAAGGTGGTACCTCAGAAGTTCAATTAAATGTGATTTCTAAGAGAGTTCTATAACTTCCGCAATAAGATACTTTTAAGGGGGAAAAATGTCACTAGTATTAAATGAGGAACAATCTTATTTAAAAGATACTGCAAGAGATTTTGCAAAAAACAAAACTCCGGTTAGTCACTTCAGAGATGTTAGAGACTCAGAAAATCCTGAGTGCTTTGATCGAGAAATGTGGAAAGAGATGGCGAGCTTGGGTTGGTCGGGAATATTAGTTCCTGAAGAATATGGTGGTTCAGACTTTGGGGTTGCTGGTATCGGTGTTATTTTTGAAGAACTTGGCAGAACTCTAACTCCCTCTCCAATGTTTTCTACTGCTGTTGTTTGTGCAAGCTTAATCAAAGAAGCTGGGAATGAAGATCAAAAAAAAGAGTATCTAACTAAAATTGCATCTGGAGATATAACGCTTGCTTTTGCTTTAGAAGAATCAAGTAGACACTCTCCTACTAATCTTGAAACAAATGCAAAAAAGAATGGAGATTCCTACATTATAAATGGACAAAAAACATTTGTTCTTGATGGCGGTTTTGCTGACTTTTTAATAATTGCTGCTGATACTGGTAAAGGAACTTCTCTTTTTATTACCAATAAAGATGCTAAGGGCATTGATATAAAAGTAACACCTATGGTGGACTCGAGAAATGCTGCCAACATTACTTTTAAAGACTTAAAGCTATCTTCATCTGAGCTAATTGGCGAAGAAAATGGCTCTGATCAAATTATCGAAGAAGTATTAGACATCTCAAGATCAGTGATCTCCGCTGAGATGTTCGGAGGAATCCAAGAGGCTTTTGACGTAACATTGAATTATTTAAAAGATAGAGATCAATTCGGGGCAAAGATAGGATCCTTTCAAGCATTACAGCACAGAGCTGCGATAATGTTTAGTGAAATTGAGCTATGTAAATCATGCGTATTAGAGTCCTTAACTTCATTTGATGAGGGTTCAAATGACATACCTAGATTAGCTAGTTTAGCTAAGGCAAAAATAGGTGAAGTATTTCATTTAGTATCAAATGAAGCCGTGCAAATGCATGGCGGTATAGGTGTTACGGATGAATACGATATCGGTTTTTATCTTAAAAGAGCCAGAGTAGCAGAGCAAATATTTGGAAATGTTCAATTTCACAAAGATAGATACGCAGAATTGACAGGTTATTAATGGCAAACATAGAAGATGTAAGTCATCTATTGGAAGTCATGAAACAACTAAGAGATCCTGTTAAGGGATGTGCTTGGGATCTCGAACAAGATCATGACTCTCTTATCCCATATCTTGAAGAAGAATCACAGGAATTAATAGAAGCTATTGATTCCAAAAACTTAGATAACATCAAGGAAGAACTTGGCGATGTCCTTCTTCAAGTAATTTTTCACTCTCAGATAGCACAAGAAAACGAGGAATTTAACTTCTTTGATGTGGTTGAAAATTTAAAACAAAAGTTAATCAGGAGGCATCCTTACGTTTTTGATGGAAGTAAAAAACATACTAAAGAGGAACAGACGGCTATGTGGGAAAAAATTAAGAAGGCAGAAAAGGGAGGATGAGATTTCACATATAAAAGCTGCATTTTGTTTTCTTCTTTTATGCATCAATACAGCTACTCTCTCAATTTTTCTAATCTTTGCGGGAATTATTAAGATTATTCTCCCAATTCAATCTTTAAAACTTCATCTAACACGATTCATAATCAAAGTTGGTGAATTATGGATAGATATAAATAACCTCTGGATTCAGTTTATTCTAAAACCTAGTTGGATCGTTGAAGGCTTTGAGGAAATGGATAAAAGATCCTGGTATCTATCATTATCTAATCATCAATCTTGGGCTGATATATTTATTGTCCAAATGATTACAAATAGAAAAGTTCCTATGCTTAAATTTTTTATGAAGTTTGTCCTTATTTACGTTCCTGTTATTGGAATATGTTGGTGGGCATTGGATATGCCATTTCTTAAAAGATATACAAAAGATCAGCTAGAAAGAAATCCTTCTCTTAGAGGCAAAGACTTTGTTTCCATGAAGAGATCTTTTAAAAAGTATAGTCTTTATCCGATCTCTGTTTTTAGTTTTACCGAAGGTACAAGATTCACAGATCAAAAGCATAAAGATCAGAATAGTCCCTTTAATAATCTGCTTAAACCTAAAGAAGGAGGATTGGCTGCAGCAATATCAACAATGCCAAGACTCGATAAGATTATTGACTTCACAATTATTTACGAATCAAAAAAAAGGAGCTTCTGGGATTTCTTGAGGGGAAATATGAACAATGCACGAATATTTGTGCAGTCGTTGGATATTCCTGATAAATTCAAAAATGACCTCCTTCATGAAAATGATGAACTAAGAAAAGAATTTAAAGATTGGCTCAATGAAATTTGGCACAAAAAAGATAAACTAATAAATGAAAATAAATTTTAAATATGGTTCTTAAGCGATTATTAATTTTTTCTGCTTTTTTTTTCACTGTAATACTACCAGTATCTGCACAGGAAAAATCTTCCCTTTACATTGATACTTTGAATGAAGTTGACAAGATCCTTGGCGAACATCACTTTTTTAAAAATACCACTTTTGAAAACTCTGACGTCATAGAGGAATTAATTTCAAACATAGATCAACAAAATTTAATTTTTACTAATGAGGAGGTAGATAACTACATTTCCTTGTCTAAAAACAATTTTGATCTAGGTGACGAGGAATTATTAGAGATTGGTTTTGATATTGTTAATGATTACAAAAAACGATTCAAAACTCTTCTTACTCATCAAAGTCAACATATCAATGAACTTAATGAAATTGATTTATTTAGCTCGGAAAGAATTCACAGAAATAGAGAAGATCAAGAAAGATTTAATACTTTATCGATGATTAAAAATTATTATGAATCCTTGGCTAAGAGTGAATTAATCTCAATAATGATTAAGGAAGAAGAATTTGAGAAATCAGTCAATAAACTTAAGAAAAGATTAAATAGAAGATTAAAAAATCTAGAGCAACTTACTGAAGATGATTTATTTTCATGGTTAATGAATTCAAAAACTTCCTTATATGATCCTCATTCAAATTATATGTCTCCCAGGGTGACAGAAGATTTTGAGATTAACATGAGTTTATCTCTAGAAGGCATTGGTGCGATGCTTACCTCAGATGATGGAATTACCAAAATCACAAAACTTATCAAAGGAGGTCCTGCAATCAAGTCAGGATTAATAAAGAATAATGATCAAATTGTGGGGGTTGGCACAAGAGAAGATAGTCAAATAGTTGATGTACGAGATTGGAGAGTAGACGAAGTAGTAAAACTTATAAGAGGGCCTAAAGGAACAACAGTAAAATTAGAAATTCTTCCGTCATCTTCTCCTGCAGAAGCGGATGGGAAAGTTATTGAAATAAAAAGAGATCTTGTGAAATTAGAAGATCAAGCCGCAAAAAAACAAATTATCGAAGTCAGTGATATTGAAAAATCCTATAAGTTTGGGGTTATTGACTTGCCCGCATTTTATATGGACTTTGAGGGATATCAGAAAAATAGGTTTAATTATCGTAGCGCAACAAGAGATGTTAAAAAACTTATTAAGGAAATAGATAATGAAAATTCTGATGGTGTGATTCTAGACCTAAGAGGTAATGGAGGTGGATCTTTATATGAGGCCTACAGCCTTGCAAAAATATTCCTAGGAAGAGGCAATGTACTTCAGGTGATGACTTCCAATGGCTCCATATACCCTCTGGGCCACTCTATTGGTATCCAAAACTACTCAGGGCCGGTGTTAATATTGGTTGATAAAATGTCTGCTTCAGCGTCTGAGATTTTAGCGGGCGCAATTCAAGATTATGGAAGAGGCTTGGTTGTTGGAAGTCAAACATTTGGTAAAGGTACTGTGCAAAGATTGAGAGAACTGCCTTATGGACAACTTAAGTATACTGAACAAAAATTCTATCGGGTTACTGGGGAAAGTACTCAAAATAAAGGCGTCACTCCTGATATTGAATTGCCTTTTGTTTTTAACAGCCAAGAAGTTGGGGAAAGTTCTTACGATAACTCTCTTGAAGAAGATTTCATAAAACCCCTTAGAGTTACAGACTTTAGACAAGTTAAAAACATTAAAAGAACAGATACAAACTCAAAAAATAGGAATAACGCTAATTTTTTGACTTCTTATGTTGATAAGAAAAACAGTCTTTCTGAGGATAGAGAATCAAGAGAGTTTATTGATCTTGATCTAGCCAAGAGAATTGATGAGCAAAATCAATACGAAAGTAATTTATTATCCCTAGAAAATGAGTTAAGGATAAATTTGGACTTACAGCCATTTAAAAATTTTGATGAATATCTAGATGCAGATGATGAAGAAAGAAATAAGAAGTTTAATGATCTGGTTCTTAAGGAAGCAGCAAAGATTTTAATAGATCAAATAGAGTTTAATGCTGATCAAAGCACTAACTTATTAACAGTAAATTCTAACTAAATTGAAAATAGTATCTTTTAACGTCAATGGAAT
>VMHT01086629.1_pt1 | contig 13358 bp, 12 predicted proteins | sample 4693611 | NCBI WGS metagenome assembly VMHT01 (sample SAMN12280063, study PRJNA550983) | marine metagenome | isolation source: seawater sampled from same location over 5 years 0.02-0.2 micron viral filtrate | place: USA: collected off the coast of southern California halfway between the port... ... | reverse complement strand
GAGTAAAATCTGTTAGATCTTTAAATTTCTGTCTAATGCCTTGTAGGTAAATTTGTGAATCTTCTGAATTAACTGAATCCCATTCTTCTGAATTAATTACAAAAGGTTCGTCGAGTAAAAATACAACTTGGGGGGTCAAGTCATTTAATGTTTCTACCCTTTCTTGAACTGAGGGCAGGATTTTAGATAATCTATTAAGTTCATCATCAAATAGCGATCTATTCAAGTCTTTTTCGATTTGATTCACTGCTGTTGTTTCAAAATCTTCTTTATTAGTAGTCCTTATATATAACCCATTTAGCCAGAGTAATTTTTTCTCATCAAATATCGCAGAATTGGGTAATGTATTTTTTAAATCAAATTTATCAATAGCTAATTGATAATCAAACTTTTCAAGATCGTTTCCAGGTGACCAACCTAACAAACATAAATAATTAAACATTGCTTCTTTAAGTATTCCTTTGTCTCTAAAAGCTTCAACTGATGTATCACCATGACGTTTACTTAATTTTTTTCCATCTGGTCCAAAAAGCAATGGTAGATGACAAAAGTCTGGAATATCTGAATTTAGTGCTTTCATTAGTAATATATGTTTTGGAGTAGAAGACAATATATCTTCTCCTCTAGCGATTATTGTTATTCCATAATCTATATCATCTACGGTTGAAGCAAGGTGATAAGTTGGTGATTTATCAGAGCGTAATATTACAAAATCTTCAACATCGGATAAATTAAATGACATGTCACCCCTGACATAGTCTTTGAAATCTATTGAGCCATCTTTTGGAACTTTAAACCTAATGGCACCATCATCCTCGTATGCTTGACCATCAGATAATAACTGATCAGCCACTTCTTTATATCTATCAAAACGTAGTGATTGTCTGTAGTCTCCATGAGGTCCGCCTACATCAATCCCTTCATTCCAATCAATACCTAGCCATTTAAAATTTTGAATAATATCATTCTTAAATTCTTCTGAGCTTCTTTCAGTATCGGTATCATCTATTCTTACTAAAAATGTACCGTTGTTGGCTTTTGCATACAGCCAATTAAATAATGCTGTTCTTGCATTTCCTATATGTAATTTACCAGTTGGCGAAGGAGCAATTCTTAATTTCATTATTTTACAGTATTGATTAAAGTCCCAATTGTCTCAATTTCAATTGTAATTTCGTCACCAGGTACAACTTTAGAAACTCCTTCTGGTGTACCAGTCAAGATTACATCTCCTGGCAAAAGGGTCATAATAGAACTTACAAAACAAACAATGTCTTCGATTGAAAAAATCATATCACGAGTGTTTCCATTTTGTTTAAGTTCGCCATTGACAAAACATTTGATACTCAGTTCTGGATTTTGTTCAAAGTCTGTTTGAATTACTGGCCCTAAGGGACAAAAGGTATCAAAGCTTTTCGCCCTTGTAAAGTTTCCATTAAACGTCCCGTCTTGACCCTGTAATACCCTCTCTGATAAATCATTTGCAATAGTAAATCCTAAAATATGATCTGACCAATTAGCTGGCGTTAAGTTTTTACTAATTTTTCCTATTACGATTGCTAGCTCGGCTTCATGGTCGACATGTTGAGCTATTTGGGGATATATTATTGATTCACCAGTACCAATAACAGATGTTGAAGGTTTATTAAAAAAAACAGGATTACTAGGAGCGCTATAGTCATGTACACCAAGTTCTACGGCATGCTTATGAAAATTCTTTGCAACACCGGTTACCTTGCTGGGTAATACTGGAGATAAGAGTTGAATTTCATCTAAGTGATATTTTTCCTCAGTTGGTTCCCAAACAACTAAAGGAGAACCTTCGTATCTGAGAATTTGGTCTTCAATTAACTCACCGTAAAATATATCTCCTTGAAATTTTGCCCTAACTATCTTCATTATTCAAGTGTATAAGTTTTATAATTTATCTTCTAAATTAGGATTAAATAATTCTGCCAGATGTAACCCGTGAATTTTTTCATCACTACATACTTTAAGTGTATCCTTATCTAATTTACCTAAGCTGTTTTCAGTAATTTGTAATGTTTCAATAACTTTAACAACATCGCTTTTTGTAGGAGCTCTTCCCGACACTGATGCTTGGTAAATTACCAGATTAGTAATTATTTTAGAAATTAATTTACCCTTGTAGTGATCAACCCATAAATGTTTAAACTGCTTAATAAGTTTTAAAGCATAACCGCTATCAGGGCTTGGAATTGAGAAGGCTTCTTCTAATGGAGAGGCCATTTTGTTTTTGTTTGAACCTAATGATCTTGGTACTGGGAGATTTATTTCCTGTTTTAATCCTTGTGAATCTGGAATGATATTTGGCTGTTGTGTCATGTGACTAATGTAAGATAATGGTGAAAGTCACTATCTTCACCATTAACAATTTTTAAATATTTATCTCTTATCAAATTTGTTAAATCTCCAGGAGTACCATTTCCAATATCATCTCCATCTATTGAAACAACCCCAACAACTTCAGTAGCTGTACCAGTAAAAAAAAGTTCATCAGCATTTTTTAAATCTTTAATTGTTATGTTTTTTTCTTCTAATGGAATGCTCAGTAACTGTGCAATCTCTATAACTGTCTTCCTTGTAATTCCTCCGAGTGCACCTGTTTCAACTGGTGGTGTTGCTATCATACCATCTTTAATTAAAAATAAGTTTTGTCCACTACCTTCTGCAACTACATCGTTATCTCCAAGCATAATTGCATCATCATAACCACTATTCACTGCATCAATTTTTGCTAAAGTTGAATTCATATAACCACCAACTCCTTTTGCATAAGGTTTAAAGCTTTGAGGGCTAATTCTTTTCCAATTAGATATACAAACTCTGACACCTTTATTGCCGGCATCATCTCCAAGATAAGCACCCCAACTCCAAGCTGCAACTGACACATATACTGGAACATTTTGTGGTAAAAGTCCCATTTCTCCCTCACCAAAAAATACAAGTGGTCTAATGTATGCAGAAGATAATTTATTCAATTGTACTGAATCCTTTATTGCTTGTGTAATTTCTTCTTGTTGAAATGGGATTGAAAGACTGTAAGCATCTGCTGATTCATAAAGTCTGTTGACGTGGTCAGTTAAGCGGAATATGGAAGTGCCTATTTGAGAATCCCTAGCTCTAATCCCTTCGAATACACCCGTTCCGTAATGTAGGGTATGGGACATAACGCTGACATTGGCATCTTCCCAATTGACAAATTTCCCATTGAGCCATATAAGTTCAGATTTTTCCATTATTAATAACAAATACTACACCTTTTTGTAAATGAAGCTATAAAAAATACTATTATTCAACTGTGAAAAGATTTATTGCATCAGGTTTTGGGGTAGGAATCGCATGGAATTCTTTGTTTGGAGATAAAAAGGGCGGTGGAACAGCGGCATCGCTTTTATTTACTCTAATAATTTATTTTATACAATTAAATGTTCTTGAATTATCTATTTTATTTATAGTTTTAGTTTTGATATATATGTTAACTGTTGATGATCAAGATGCAGATGATGATCCGAGCTGGATAACCCTAGATGAAATAGTAGGAATGAGCTTAGTTTCTGTAGCATCTCCATCAAGATTACTTCCATTGATTGCTGGTTTCATTGTATTTCGTCTGAGTGACATAATGAAACAACCTAGATTTGTAAAAGACCTAGAAAACTATCCTGGTAAGTTAGGCGTACTCTACGATGATTTAGGTGCTGGATTAATGGGTTTGCTGTCTGGAACAATTGTTAACCAGATTATAACTTTAACTCTTTAGAAAGTAGCTCTTTTGCAATTCCGGGGTTAACAGAACCACCAGAGTTTTTTATTACCTGCCCAACTAAAAATCCGACTAGTTTGTCTTCCCCTTCTTTTATTCTTTGAACGATATCTTCGCTATCGTTAATTACTTTCTTAACTAGTTCAACTATTTTTTCTTCATTATTTTCTTGGTACAAGTCATTATTAGTCGCGACTTCATCTACTGAAATATTTTTTTGTAGGATTTCAGATAAAATTGTTTTTCCTGATGTAAAGGAGATTTTATTATCTTTTATCAGTTCTATAATTTCTGAAAGAATTTCAGCAGAAAACCATTCAGGGAGAGAATTAATATCCAATTTTCTCATTTGGCCTTGAAGTTCTCCTGTTATCCAATTGTAAGTACTTGCGTGTTCTTTTGTTTTACTAAAAACTTCGAAATAAATCTCTACAATCCAGCTATCACTTTTTCCTAAAATATTGGCCTGTTCTAAATCTAATCCTGTTTCAATAAGATCATTTCTTTTCTCACTTGGTAATTTAGGGAGATTATTTTTAATTTCTTCAATAAAGATTTCACCTAAAATCATATTTGGAAGATCTGGATCAGAAAAATAACGATAATCAGCACTTCCCTCTTTCGATCTCATTGACGAAGTTAGTTCTTTTGATTCATCCCAATGTCGTGTTTCTTGAATGATTTCTTCTCCGTCCAAAAATGCTTTGGTTTGTCTTGATATTTCATAATCTATTGCTCTTTCAAGTGATCTAAGAGAGTTCATGTTTTTAATCTCTACTTTTGTTCCTAATTCATTTGAGTCACTCGGTGCAACTGATATGTTTGCATCAAATCTTAGATTTCCTTTCTCTAATTTTCCTTCGCTTATATTTAAATCTATTGACAGCTGTCTTAGCTCTTCGATATAAGCTACTGCTTCTTTTGCAGACTGAATTACTGGTTTTGTAACTATTTCAACCAATGGAATACCTGAACGATTAAAATCTAGTGCTGTACTTGTTGCTGCGTCGATTCTTCCAGTTCCACTGTGTGTAGACTTTCCTGTATCTTCTTCCATATGTACTCGTTCAATTTCTACAGAATTTTTTTTTCCATCAAGAATAATTTCTAACTCACCACCTTCTCCAACAGGTAAGTCGAATTGTGATATTTGATAGTTTTTAGGAAGGTCCGGATAGAAATAATTTTTTCTATGAAACATACCTTTTCTTGTTATTTTGCATCCAGTAGCTAATGACAAAAGTGTAATATATTCAATCGCTTTTCCATTTGGTACCGGTAATGCGCCGGGGAGCCCTAAGCATGTAGGACATAAGCTAATATTTGGTTCTTCAGTGTCCAAAACTTTGCATCTACAAAACATTTTTGTATTAGTGTTTAACTCAATATGGGTTTCAATTCCTATTGTTGGCTTTAAGTCCATTATTTCTCCAGGCCTTCTGGGGAAGTATTAAATTCTAATTCCTTTTCAATAATTTCGGAAAAACTCAACAATGACAAATCAGTCGCAGGTTTACTCATTATTTGTACCCCTAGAGGAAGATTTTCTTTACTTAATCCTGTAGGAATGCTTATTGCTGGTAAACCCGCCAAGTTAGCCGGTATTGTGCATAAGTCAGACATGTACATTTCTAGAGGATTACTTGTCTTTTCACCTGCTTTAAATGCTGCAGTAGGTGTGGTAGGAGAAATCAGGTAATCTACATCTTTAAAAATATCAGTAAACTCATCAATCATTTTTTTTCGTGCACGCAGAGCTTTTCCATAATATTCGTCGTAGTAGCCTGCAGATAATGCATACGTGCCTAGAAGGATTCTTCTCTTAACTTCGTCTCCAAAACCTTCTGCCCTAGTGTTTTGCATCATTTCATAACTAGTTTTTCCCTCAACCCTTAAACCATATCTAACTCCATCAAATCTTGCTAAGTTTGCAGAGCATTCTGCAGGTGCAATTAAATAATAGATACTGATCGATAATTTAATTAAAGGAAGAGATACTTCTTTTATTTGATATCCTTGCTTTTTTAAACTCTCTAAAACTTTTGTGACTTCATTACGTGATTCATCTGAAATGCCATCTTCCATTAACTCTTTTATAACTCCAATCTTTGCAGATTTATCAAATGGAATGTTTGATTGCTTATTGTCAATTGATGTAGCATCTAGTGAATCATGACCAGATATGGAGTTGTATATAATTCTGGCATCATCAACACTTTTTGTGATTGGACCTATTTGATCGAGAGATGATGCAAATGCTATCAACCCATATCTAGAAACTGTGCCGTAAGTAGGTTTAAAACCTACAAGACCACAAAATGATGCAGGTTGCCTAATTGATCCACCTGTATCACTACCTAATGCTCCTATTGAAGATCTTGCAGAAACTGATGCCGCTGAACCACCTGATGAACCACCCGGTACATAATCAGTGTTCCAGGGGTTTTTAGTAAGCCCAAAAGCTGAGTTTTCAGTTGAAGAGCCCATTGCAAATTCATCTAGATTAGTTTTTCCGGTATACAAGACATTTTCATTGTTTAATTTTTCAATTACTGTTGCGTTATACGGTGAGCGATAATTTGATAACATTTTAGAAGAACAGGTTGTCAGCTCACCTTTAATATTAATGTTATCTTTGATAGCGATAGGTATACCATCTAACAGTCCTGAACTGTCACCCTTTTCAAATCTTTTATCAGAACTTTTTGCATTTTCTATATTTTTTTCTTCAAACAAAGTTAAGTGTGCATGCAAAAGTGATTCTGAATTTGCTGAAGTTTCAAAAATATTTGAATATAGCTCACTAGGTTTAGCTTGTTTCTCTGTAAATAAATTATTTAATTTTCTGATACTTAGATTTTTTAGTTCCATAACTATTCCATTGAAGGCGGTACAACGAATCTTCCATTTTTAGATTCGGGTGCATTGCTTAATGCTTCATCGTGGGTTAATGAGTCATTTTCATTATCTTCAACTAGTTTTAATTCTTTCTCTAATGGGTGTATAAATACATCTTCAATATTGGTATCTAACTCAAGACTACTTAAGGCCTGTACGTGTTCGATAATAATGCTTAGGTCACTAGTTAATTTTTCCTCTTCATCTGCACTTAGCTTAATAGAGGCTAATTTAGCAATATTTTTAATGTCGAAATCGCTCATTATATATCCTTTAAATAACGTATCAGCAATTCATATGATTCTAATAGTTGTTTTTTACTAATACGTTCATCTGAAGTATGAGCCAGTAAGGGATCGCCTGGACCAAAGTTTAAAGATGCTAATTTAGCTTCATAAAATCTAGCAATATCAGTCCAAGCTTGTTTAGGTTTTGCTTCCAATTGAGTTTTTTTAATAAAATCAGAAATATGAGAATTTTTTATATTTGGCATTGCGCCATTAGAAGTTGATAGAAATGTAATATCTCCATATTCTGAAAATAAGCTCTCTATGGCTTCATGAGCTTGGTTGCTGTTCATTTCAGGTGAATATCGAAAATTTATATTCATAGTTAAATTTCCAGGTATTACATTATTTGCAATTCCTGCTGATATTTTTGTTATCGAAAGGACTTGTTTGTAATTAAGCCCTTCAATATTCAAATCTAAAATCTCATTCTCTAGAACAACTTTTGTGATTTTTGAAACATCATATATTGGATTTTTTCCAACCCAAGGTCTAGCTGAGTGAGCCGCTATTCCATTAATTTTTAGGGTTGCATTTAAAGCCCCCAGGCAACCAAGTTCAATTTGATTATTAGTTGGCTCCATAATTATTGCAAATTCAAGTTCGGAGTATGACAATAAAATTGGCATCAAAATACCTAAACCATTTTCATCATATGGGCCCTCTTCAGCAGTGTAAAATACTCCAACTATATCTTTTCCTTCATTAATTAATGTATGAAGGATTACAGCAACCCCTCCTTTCATGTCAACAGTTCCTCTTCCTGCAACAAAATCGTCATTATCTGATGTGTTAATTTGAGTATCTGAAACAGGAACTGTGTCAACGTGTCCTACTAAGGCAACTTTTTTTGAAGAATTCAAAGGAATTGCAATAATTCCTCCTTCATTTCTAACTATTTCACCATTAAAGTTATTTTTAATTAAAAAGTCTTCAATAAAATTAAGAATTGATTCTTCATCACCAGTTACGGAATTAATTGAAATTAAATCTTCTAAAGTACCAACTAAGTTCAAACGTCTACCCCAAATGTTCTCAGAGCATCATTAAGGGAGGTTTTTTTATCTGTTGAATCTTTTCGCTTTCCAATAATAAGAGCACATGGAGTATTAAAAGTGCCACTAGGGAAGTCTTTAGGTCTGGTGCCTGGAATAACTACAGAGTTTTCTGGTACTTCACCTTTGATTTCTAATGGCTCATCATTAGTTACATCAATTATTGGGGTAGATGCAGTGATTGTAACATTTGCTCCGAGAACTGCTCCCTTTCTAATTCTTACTCCTTCAACAATTATTGACCTTGAACCTATAAATGCGCCGTCTTCAATAATAACTGGCATAGCTCCGGGTGGTTCTAAGACTCCGCCAATACCAACCCCTCCAGAAAGGTGTACATTCTTCCCAATCTGTGCACATGAACCTACTGTTGCCCATGTATCGACCATAGTTCCTGTCCCAACATATGCTCCAATATTTACAAATCCAGGCATTACTACTACACCTGGTTCGCAAAATGCACCATAACGGACTACGCCCGGAGGTACTACTCGAATCTTGAGTTCTTCATAATTTTTTTTTGGTTCGAGCTTGTCATAAAAAAGTAAATCGCCACTTTTAATTTCATTTAAATTTCTTATAGAAAAAAATAACAAAACTGCTTTACGTACCCACTCATTTATTTCCCATTCGCCATTTGACTCTTCAGCTACTCTGATTTCACCTTTATCTAGCGAAGCGACAGCTTCTTCTATATTCTCTATATCTGATTCGTTAATATTTGAACTGTCTATATTAAGAATTTTTTCTTCTAAATTCTTTAAATTCATATTGGTCTCTTTTTATTTCTTAGATATCATTCTAATGTATGAGTAAACAGACTTACAGAATTTGTATTCTTTTATTAACTGCTTTATTATTTTTGGTAATTGCGTGGGGAGTTTCGTTTTATCAAGATAACGATGAAGAATTGATACTACCTGATGCTCTTGAGAATATCTATCCCCTTCCAAATGATCAAGTTCCTCAGCAAGCCTCTTTAGAAATAGATTTACCTGTTGCATATCGTTTAGTGTTGATAGTTGACAATTATATTATCCCTGAAAGCGAAATACAGTATGTTGATGCAACAGGATTATACATATGGAAACCTGGGCCAAATAAGACATTTGAAACTTGGAAACCGGGAAAACATTATGTAAGAATTACTTGGGATACAGTAACTGGGCTTCCAGATTATGGTGAATATAGTTGGGAATTTTCTACTTACTAGTTAATATTTCGAAATCTTTTTCGTTTAATAACTCTACACCTAGTTTTTTACCTTTTTCTAACTTGGAACCTGCACTCTCTCCAAAAAGAATATAATCAGTATTTTTTGAAACTGAAGTGGTAACAATACCTCCTGATTTCTCTATTAGATTTGTTGCTTCTTGCCGTGTGAGACTACTTAGTGTTCCAGTTAAAACAAAAGTTTTGCCATTTAATTTCCCACTAGAAGACTCAACAAATTCATTTAATCTAAAACCAATTTTACTTAATTCGTTTAGCAGTGACTTATTGCTTTCTGTTCCATACCAGTCAATTAAAGAATTAGTGACACTTACAGAAATACCATGAATCTTTTCAATTTCTTCTTTGTTTGATTCAAAAATTACATTTATTGAACCGAATTTATTTATAAGTAATTTTGAAGTTTGTTTTCCAACATATCTAATTCCAAGAGCGGAAAGAACTTTAATAGGCTCTGTATTAATTGATTGTTCAATAGCATCTAATAAGTTTTTTGTTTTTTTCTCCTTCCACTGCGGTAAAGAAATTAATTGTTCATAATTAAGTGAATAAAAATCTTCATATGAGTTTACTAAATTATTTTCAATTAAAGTTTCGACTGTCTCTTTTCCCAACCCTTCAATATCAAGTCCAGCTTTAGATGCAAAATAAATAAGCATCTCTTTTTTTGCAATCACACATTCATAATTTCCAGAACATCTTGGTACTTTCTCATCATTTACAAACTCGATTTCATATTCGCCACATGGACAAGTTTTCTGCATTTTCCAGCTGTGCTGCTTTCCATCTCTTCTTTCTTTGATTGAAGAAACAACTTCAGGAATTACATCACCTGCTCGTCTTACAATTACTACATCATCAATCCTTAAATCTTTTCTTTTAATTTCATCAGGATTGTGTAAAGTTGCAAATGACACCTGTGCCCCACCAACATTTACTGGATCTAATACTGCAACAGGTGTTATTGCCCCTGTTCTGCCAACTTGTAACTTAATATCTAGTAATGTCGTGGTCTGTTCTTCTGCTGGAAATTTATAAGCTAAAGCCCATCTTGGAGCTTTGGATGTAAAACCAATTTTATCTTGTACTAAATTTGAATTTACTTTTAAAACAGCTCCATCAATTTGATATTCATAACTGTTTCGTTTTTCATCAATTTCATTTAGGATTGTATTAATTTCATCAATATTATTTGCAATTTTTATAACACTGGTATTAAATCCAAATTCATCAATCAAAGATATCTGTTCTGAATAGTTGTTTACAGTGCTCCCATCATGTTCTATTAATTGATATGCTAATAATCTCAAATCTCTGGTAGCCGTTACTTGTGAATCTTTTTGACGCAGTGAGCCAGCTGCAGCATTACGTGCATTTATAAATTCTGTAGTGCCCTCAGACCTTAATTTTTTAATTTCGGATTTTTCGTTTGATGTAAGTACACTTTTGTCTTTTTCTAATAATTTTTCTAATAATTTTTTATCTTTTAGTTTTTGATTATTAAATTCCTTAAAGCTTTTTTTGGGCATGTATATTTCACCACGAATTTCAATATCGTTATTAATTTGATTTTTAAGTTTTAGAGGTATATTTTTAATTGTTTTAATGTTATGAGTTACGTCTTCACCAACTAACCCATCACCTCTTGTTAGACCTTGAGTTAAAACTCCATTTTTATAAAACAACGATATTGCCAGGCCATCAATTTTTGGTTCAACTGTAATCGGAAATATATCTAAATCTGTAATCTTCTCAATTTTTTCTATCCATTTTTTTACATCATTTATATTCTCTGAATTATCTAAACTATACATTCTTTGTACATGTTCAACTGTTTGAAAAGCGTTATCAGGTGTACCAGTTACTCTTTGAGTTGGTGAGAATGAAAAAATTAATTCTGAATTTTTTGATTCAATTTCTTTCAACTGATTAAAGAATTTATCATATTCGCCATCAGACATAACTGGAGAATTTTTAACGTAATAGGCATGTTCAGCTTCATTTAATTTTATAATTAAAGCCTCAACATCGTTTTTATTCATTGACATCTTCTAAAATTTTAGTTGAAATCCTTCCTCCACCAACTAATTTTGTGTTTTGATATATAACTCCAAACTGGCCTGGAGCTACTCCTAAAGTGGGTTTAGTCAACTCAACTTCGTACACATTCTTATCTACTTTGTAAATTTTGCATGGTATAACGCTAGAGTTATATCTTGTTTGAATACTGATATTTTCAGTAACAACTTGATCTACAAAAGAAACATCTTCAATTATAAACTTTTTAGTTGTCAGGTCTTGTTTTGTGCCGATGTAAACTTTACTATTTTCAACATCAATTTTTGTAACATACTTTGGCTCACCTTGACCCCCTGGGATACCTTTTCTTTGCCCAACAGTAAATTCATGAATTCCATTATGAGAACCTAATTCATTTTCATTTTTATCAACTATTGAGCCGTTCGAAGAAAAATTCATTCTAGAACTTACAAAATTTCTGTAATCATTTTTTCCCACAAAACAAATATCCTGACTATCTTTTTTAAAGGCAGTTTTGAGATCTAGCGACGCTGCTATTTGTCGAACTTCTGGTTTAGAAATGGTACCAAGAGGAAATTCTATCAGCTCTAGCTTGTCTGATGTAAGCATATGGAGAACATATGACTGGTCTTTTTCTTCATAATCTGCTTTATGCAATTCTTTAGTTCCGTTATTATCAATAATCTTTGCGTAATGACCAGTCGCAACTTTTTCACAGTTTAATTTTTTAGCCTGATCAATAAAATGATCGAACTTCACTGACCTATTACATTCAACACATGGATTTGGTGTAAGACCTTTGGAATACATATCTATAAAATTATCAATAACATTTTCAGAGAATGATGAGGTGTAATCGAGTACATAATAAGGAATTTCTAATTTTGCAGCTACTTTTCTGGCGTCCTCGGAATCCCCAGCAGTACAGCAGCCCGTTTCAGGCATTTCACCATTTGGACCTTCCCATAATTTCATAGTTACTCCTATAACATCATGGCCTTGTGACTTTAAAAGACCCGCAACGACAGAAGAATCTACACCACCACTCATTGCTACTAATATTCTCATGAAATATCCTCAATAGTTGCTAAAACAATCTTTGCAGCTTTAAGTCCGTCACCATTATTGGTGCTCCAGCCAAAACTAAATCTTAAATGACTATTTATATCATTCATGTGAACATTCATTGCTTTTAAAACATGGGATGGTTTTTGAGCACCACTTGCACAGGCCGACCCTCTTGACACTCCCAGACCTTTAAGGTCTAGCGCAACCATTAAAGTTTCTGAATTTATACCTTTGAACTGTATGTTTGAAATATGACTTAGGCGATTTATATTTTCTCCAACTATTTTTATCTCTAATTTTTCTTTTAATGTATCTTCAAAAATTTTTCTTTCTCTTTCTAATAAGATTTTTTCATCACTGAGAGTTTCTTGTTGTTCCTTTAAAGCTGCAGCCAAACCTGCTACTCCTGAAACATTAACTGTTCCTGCACGTCTTTCTAGTTCTTGCTTACCACCATGAAAATAATTTGGAAGTTTATATTTTGAGCTTAAAAACATAACACCTATTCCTTTAGGACCACCTACTTTATGACCCGAGATAGCAGCACTATCTATACCAAGTTTATGAAAATCTAATTTTTCGCTAGCAACTGCTTGTACAACATCAGAATGGAATAAAATTTCAGAATTTATGTCTTTTATTTTTTTTAATATTTCATTTATTGGCTGTACCACTCCAGTTTCATTATTTGCATACATTAAAGATGCTACGAGGGTTTCCTTGTTGCATGATTCTATAAATTTTTTTACATCAACAACACCATCCTCATTGACACCTACAAAATTGACTGAAAATCCTTTTGCTTGAATCCATTCAGCTGATCCCAAGACTGCTTCATGTTCAATTTGACTTGTAACTAATTTGCTGGAAGTTGGAGCATTATTTAAAAATGGGGACTTTATTATCCAATTATCTGCTTCCGTTCCTCCACTTGTAAATGTTATTTCCTTGGGTGCAGCACCAAAAACATCTGCAATAAAATCTCTTGAT
>VMHT01075232.1_pt1 | contig 13359 bp, 13 predicted proteins | sample 4693611 | NCBI WGS metagenome assembly VMHT01 (sample SAMN12280063, study PRJNA550983) | marine metagenome | isolation source: seawater sampled from same location over 5 years 0.02-0.2 micron viral filtrate | place: USA: collected off the coast of southern California halfway between the port... ... | reverse complement strand
ACCTCACGCGCAATAATGCTGCGGCCTTGCGTGTCAATCGGAAAATGAGTTAAATCGTAGACAATCGTACTGGCAAATGTTTTTTCAATCCTATTAATTTCGTATAGCTTGTCGTGATATTCAACCTGACCCTCATTTGTTTCACGACGCAAACGGACACGGACAAGATCGCCAACAGTCAAAGAAGCGTTATAGCTGCGCTCACGCACAGTCAGCCGTAGATGATGCGTAATAAATTTGCGCTGCGCCAAGCGGAACGCACCAACCTTCACTGCATGATTCTCATTCGTGCAGTAACCGCTCATATCAATGGTTACAAACGGACCATTAACAGCTTCGTTTGCATATTTGACTTGAACAGTGCGCACAAGCCCAAAATCAGCCTCAGGCTGCTGACGCCATTGGACGACAAAGCAAACCGGTTCACGATCCTCAAGGCTGATATACGAAAGTTCGAAACCGCCTTTAACAACGTGCTCTTCTGTGAAAGTAAATTCAGGAGTCACTTGAGTCGTCTTTATGGTAAAATCAGCGTTGTAAGGCAATCGCGGCAATAAGCCAAATTTGCCGCCAGAGTTAGAAAGACGCAGCAAAAAATTAACAGAAGTTGATTGCAGCCAATCAAGCAGGTTCTGACTCTTTTTTAGCTCACCATTAAACAAAAACCCATTTACGTCTGCAAATTTTGCTGCTGTGGTCAACGCTGTGTTGTCAATCAAGTCGTCAACTAGGCGATTATTCGTCTGGAATAAATACTTGACGAGATCAACGAAATTGTCTGATGCCCCAGCAACACTATCAACCAAACGCGTAACCTGAAGCCCGTTCCTGATAAAAACATTTACAGTCTTTCCTATATCTTCAGAATCAGCATCATCTAAGTCGTATTCAAAGCTCAAAGTTGTCAGCCCGCTGTATAAGCCAGACGTACCACAAAACACAGGGAATCCGTACTCCTTGTGTCTTATGGCGTAGATAGTGTTATTTTGACCTTTGTAGTATGTGGCTTTTGGGTATTTAACTGACTGGCCTTGATTTAAATTAGCAAAGTTGATAACGTAACGCCCCTGTGCATTAGGAGTGGCAACAGAGTCATGGTAATTGTCGATATTGTTGCCTGGACTCCATGCACCAGCCCTGCCGTTATATGTTTGGTTGAATGTGCCACGCCTGCAAGTTCCGTAAAATATGTCCCTAACTTGCAGCTGCGACATATTCCCCTCGCCCAAAACTAAAAGATACTTAAGCTCAAGTCTTTCAATGGGAAAGCCAAAAACAGTTGAGCCGCCGTCTGTTGAATACGTGTTTTCAACGATTGAATTTGAGAAAAAAGCCTCAGAGATCTTCGGCTGCACCATGACGCCGCCATTTCCGCTCCTAAAGCGACAGAACAGGATTGGGATCGGCTCTCCAGTTTTGAGCGCCTCTTGCTTTTTTTCTAAATCAGGATTCCCATCCGCTGCTTTAACTTGAAGCTCGCCAACGCTCAAGCCGGTCTGCGCCGACAGCAAAAACAAGGGATCTTGAACGCGAATGCTCATAGCTGAATTGGGACACCTATTAAGCGATTTGACGCGGTGCGACTTGGGATCTGCGCGCCAACTGGCGCAATCGTAGAGCCAAGCGAAACTGACAGCTCAGTCAAAGAACTGCTCATTGTCGAAACATAGCCCAGAAAGCTTCCAATCAGTGTTTGGCTGGACTGTGGCGCGCTAACTCCTAAGCGTGAGTCAAATTCATAGGTTTTTAATTCACAAAGATGCTTAGAGGTAAACGCTGCCTGAAAAGCAGAGATTGCCAGAGAGGTGGCAGGTAAAATCAGCTCTATCGTTTGCTCGCCAATAGCTGAGCTTTCGCCAATGCCGTCCCAAGTAAAAGGGAAAAACCTGTAAGATTTTGATGAGATAGTGACTGTCTGGTTGACATAAAAATTTTGCCACAGGTAATGATCAGAGCCCCCCGAGGTGTAAATACGCAAGAGCTGAGATTGTGCTCTATTGCTGCTCATTAGCTAATCCCTGCAAATCGGCGTGCGCCATAGCTGCGACCTCCTCGCGTGACGGCAGAAGCTACATCTCGAATGCCTGCTTCAAACTGCGCCATAGTGACGTAATTTGTGCCGCCTTGCTGCATCACTGGGCCTGTAGTGATGTTTACAGGCCCAGCATAGCCGCCTTCTGCATAAGCAGGAATGGCCCCAGGACCACGAATCCCAGCAAGAATGTTCTGCGCAAATCCTTGCGCTTTGCCAGCTGGAACAATGTACTCAGGCCCAGCCTCACCAACGACTGCCAACTGAGCCCCGTTGACCATCCCGCCTTTTGCAAACTGAGGAATTTGTACGCTTGGAATTGAGGGGATGGCAGGAATGCCGACCTTGCTTGAGATTTTGTTTACGCCTCGGATTAGTGAATTAATTTTGTCAATTGTTGCGTTAATTGCCTTGCCAACAAAGCTAAGAACGTTGTTAATAATGCCTTTAATAAAACCAACAACAGCCTCAAAAGGTGCTCGCATTGCTTCACCAATAGCCGAAAACACATCTTGAAACGGCTGTAGCAAGTTACCCAAAAACTCACCAATTTGATCCCTAAAAGCAAAGATTGCAGCGCCTGCGCCGATTAGCAACGCAGCCCAGCCCACGGGACCGGTGAACACTCCGGCAATAATCGGCAGCAGACCACTGAGAGCGCTGCCAACGCTTACAATCACAGGTGCAAACCCTGCAAGTGTTGCGCCGATCTTCAAGGCACCCAGCGCAACAAAGCCAGCCTTAACTAAGCCGATAACTGGTGCCAAAATACCCATTGCCACGGCTAATGCAGTCACGCCAGCAACAACGCTTTTAACAGGGCCAGGCAGCGCGTTAAATGCGTTCATTGCACCATCAAGGATGCCAACCAATGACTCAAGCGCCGGCAGTAGCGCCTCTGTCAATCTCAAACCAAGATCCCCGAACTTTTCCTGCATCTTTTCCAAACGGTCATTAAAATTTGCAGCTTTATCTGCAAATTCCTGAGTCAAGGAGGTGCCCATGTCGCGGACAGCGTCACCGCCACTGTTGAGCAACGGAATCAACTCTGAACCGATACGGGTTCCAAAAATAGAAGATGCCAGTGCTGCTTTTTCAGACCCATCCGCCATTCCTTGGAAACGATCTGCAATGTCAAGCATCACAGCATCAGCATCTCGGAGGTTTCCGCTTGAATCTTTAAAGGAGACGCCTAAACGCTCAAAGGCTTCAAAAGCAGGCCCTTTGGCTTTCTGGGCGGCCGTGTCCATGTTTTTAGTCAGAGCCGGAAACGCACGTTCAAGGCTTTCAATGCTCGTGTCGCTTAGCTCTGCAACCTTGCGAAACTTGTCTAATGTCGGAGCCGCTATACCAGTCCGCTCCGACAGCTTCGACATTGAATCAGCAGCATCTAGGTTGCTTTTGGCAAATACTGCAATTCCTGCCACCCCTAAAGCCGGCGCCAAAGTACGCAACGCGCCTAACGCACCAGAAGCCGCCCCACGCAAACGGCCCATTGCCGTTGTTGCTTTGTTGGTTTGTCCCGTGACCTTGCCTAGGCCTTTCTCTAATCCGCCAATCTGACTCTGACCAACAACATTCGCCTTAATAGTCAGCGCGGTGGTCATGTCCATAGCCATGGCTATTTCTCGCGCTGATTAAGGGTCTCAACCACTGTAGCTTCAATGATCTGCAAATCATCGAGCATCTTGCGCGGCTCAACTACCTCATATAACTCAAACAACCAACGAACCGCGCTGTAATCAAGACCAACGATCGCCCCAGTGCTAATCCGCCATTGCGTCTGCAGCTTCAGGAACATGCAAACAGCAGGCCAGGCAGCAGGAATCACCTCAAAATCATTGACCCGCTTTTTCTCTAACAGTTCAATGCCGAACAGTTTTGCGTCTTCTGCTGTCTCGTCAATCTCTACGCCGCCAGCCCAATACTTAGCGGCCCCGATTAGTTTCCCCGCTTTTCCTCCACAAGCGAATTGAAATAAGCCTCAATCAAGGTGCCCGCCATCATCGGCAGCTCTAACAACTGCTCTTTCGTGCGGCGTGTAAACGGCAAAAGCTCACCGTCACCGTCAACGATGCCTTCCCAGCCAACCAAGACCTCATCAGCAATGCTCACATCAGAAATGTCGACCTCTTCGCCGTCGATGCGTTGCTGCACTAGCTCTTGAATCTTAGTAATTCGAGATTGAGGCAGACGCTTAAACTCTGCCTCAAACTCTTGCTTTTCTCGCCGTCCTCCTGAAACAGGCAGCCTGTAAACGATCGGCCAGCTGTACGAGTCAGAGTCTTTAAGGACAAGCGCCATTAGGAGAAAATTAAACTGAAATCATTATTGCCTGCTGATGTTGGCGTGGCAATGTATGGCAAAGTTAACATCTGAATGCCGTCCTGATCGCTGTAAGCAGGGCCACCCAAATCGATTTGAGCTGCAGTAAAGGTGGCAATGTTGCCAGCAGTTGTCCCGTGCTCGAAAGTCAAGTTTCCGGTGCTGCTACCGGTAGCAGCCGTGAAAAAATCCTTTGTTGCGATAGTGACGGCTTCGATCACACACTCACCAGAAGGAGCACGGTTCACAATGTCAACACCTTTCGTCCCACCAACTAATTCGCGGTAAATCACTTCGTTTGACAGCTCAAAGCTCAGCGATTGCAGTGCGCCGTTGTAGCTGAACACCTGGAAACTAGACGTGTTGCCGTTTTTGAACACCAGCGGATCAGCTTGGTTGGCAACCGTAGTCGCACTGATTGCGCTGTCACTAGGCGCGTTGTAAATACCAGTCATCTCAAAAGAGATCGACGGAATCTGCCCAACCTCACAGTTCAGACTAAAAGTGCCACGGCAACCAGTGGCCTTATGAAGCACTCCGTCGTTCTTGAAGTAAATGGTGACAGAGTCAGGGGTTGCGTCACTGTTCGGCGCATATGTAACGCTTGTGCTGGCCACTACTGTCTCAGTGCAACGGCAAGCCTTAAGCAATGGCCCATAAGCCGGAGCAGTGCCAGCAGTTCCAGAACCTGTTAGTTCAACTTCAAAGTTGACCACAACACGTTCAGAAGCCAGCAGCTGATCAGATTGGCCCAAAAAAGGACGCACAAGCTCCCGGCTCACAGTCTCAACCTCAAGAGGTGTCACCTCTACGTTCCGCACCTGAATGAAATTGCTTGCTTCAGTTGGTGTCGGGTCGGTTCCGTAACTCGACTCAATTTCGGCCAGAATCAGCCGCTTTCTAGACAGCAGGGGCATGACTCCGCCGGCAGGTTTCCTAAGTCGATCTTAGCAAAGTCAACCAGTGCTGAGATCTGTCAATGTCGTCCTGTATTTAACAACAAAGTTCATGCCAATCACGCCAGCTGGTTGATCAGCATCGATCTGCTCAAAGCTCACAGAACCTGGCTCAACATCGATCGCGTAACCACCTGCCGTCAGGTCATTCATCATCTTGCTGTGTACGTCTTCAACGATCGGATCAGCCGCGTTGTCTGGCACAGCAGAGCGGACAATGATCGACACACGAACGTCCAGGCTCCAGTCCAGCCGGTCAAGCCTCAAGCTATATGCAGGCGTGTCACCAGTTGGCTCAATCACAATCGCTGGCGACTCACCGCGACTCAGCGGCACAACACGGCTGCGATAGATGCGCGTTCCAACCTGCACCGTGCCTGCAAGGCTTGAGGCAATATCAGCCAGGATTGATTCGCGCTTTGTCGTCATGTCTTCTGAAGCGTGATTTCACAGAGCAGCCCATCACCCAACAGGCGTGTCTCTCTCACGGTGTAATTCACCGAATCGACAGTGATCGCATCGTCTGCCGTCAGTGTTCCAAATTCAGAAGCCTTAGCGGTGATCTGATAGTCCGTAGACAGGATCATGCCACCGGCTAAGACTTGGTCAGGCTGATCAAACAAGACCTTTCCCGTCGTCGCACCTGCTGTTGCAGACACCCCGAAAGGATCGTCAAAAAAGACATCTAGGTCATTGCTTAGGAAATCAGCTAGCGCCATCAGCCTTAGGTTTGCGGGTGCGTTTAGGCTTGGCCTCCTCGGCCTTTGCTTCGACAGCTTTGCCCATGGTGATTAGCAAAGCGCCGTCTTTGTCGGACACGTCATAAGTCTGACCAGCCTCAAGGGCTTTGCCAGATGCCATGACGCCTCTTGTGCAGGTGATTTTCATAAGAAAAAAAAGGGACCGTTGCCGGCCCCCTTCCCGTTATCAAGCGGTGGTGATGTCTTCGATGCTTGCGAAGGACTGAGCGTGGCGCACAGCAACATCGAAGGAGATGATGCCGCGAACCGAGCTAAGAGCCTTGGCGAAGTCGTCAGAATCTTCACCCACAACGATCTCAAGACCGTTGCCGTAGAAGCCAACCATTGCTTGGCTGAAGTCACCAGCAACCAGAGCCGAGCAAACGCTGGAAGCGCTGCCCTTGGTCAGGTTGGAGGGAATTGCATTGGTAGTGGCAAGCGGGTAGCCGTTCAGAGTCAGCGGAGTGGGGCCACGGCCAATGGCCTGCAGGTCAGAGTTGAACAGGAAGGAACCGTCAGTAGTGGTGGAACCACCAGCGCGCAGTTTCTTCAGTCCAGCAACAACCTTGGCGTTGGTGACATACGCCATGGCGTTGCCCACCAAGGCGTTGTCTTGCAGGATCTCAGTTTCAAGATCAACCACCTTCTCCATGGTCAGTGCACCACCATTGGTGCCCATGGCGACGGAGCCGATGCCCGACACGTTGCGGATACCGGTGGGCTGACCGGAGGAACCGGAGCCGTTGATGATGGCCGAATCCAGAGCGGCCAGGATGCCGTCGGTCAGGTCGGTGCGGACCAGGCTCTCAATGCCAGGGGTGGCCTGGATGAGGGTTTGGCGGCTGTACTTGGACAGTGCTGCCAGGTTCTTTGGTTGGAGTTGTACCTGGTCGAAGGTGCTCTCACTTTGAGTAATTGCAGTGGTTTCCGACGAGAGGTAATACGTCGAAGCCACTCCTGAGCGGCGAGGAATTGCCACATCACCGACAAGGCCGGTCATGCTGCGAACGCCAAGAGCCATCACCGGGGACGCATTACGCAGAGCCTCAATAAAGTCCTGATCCATGAGATCAGTCTCAACCAAGTTGCCGCCAGTGGTGGCACCAGAGGTCGCATAGGTGGCGCGGGTCAGTGCGCTGAACGGAACGTAGAAAGAACGCTCAGAGCTGGCGGAAAGGCCAGAGCTGCGCATGACCTCTTGGCTCAGTTCGCGGACCAAGCCGGCACCGCGGGAGGACCAATCTCCGGTCAGCATTGCGCGGAGACCGTCAGCAATCTGATAGTTGCTGTGATCACGCTGCTCAAGCTCAACAGGCTTGACAGCTTCAACAGGTTTAGCGCCGAGCTTATCCAGCACGGCAGCGCGGGCCTCATCAATAGAACGGCCACCCTCAATGAGTTGCCGGCCCATGTCTTCAAGTTCGTGCTTAGAGCACAAGGCAGAAATGCCAGCGATGCGGGAACGCTCAGCCTCAGCGGCTTCGGCCCGCACCTGCTGCAGATCAGGTGCAGTGTTTTCCATTTCAGGAACAGTTTGGGTAGGTGCTGCCGGAGCAGCTTTTGCAGGTTCGGAGTCCACTAAGGAACGGCCAATCCCGACCCCCGGATCAGCGGGGATCGAAACGACCGAGACCTCATATGGCCTCCAAGATGTGGCGACAAAATCGCCACCTTCTCGCTCCTCCATTTTGTCAATGGAGTAGCCAAAGGAGACATTTCGAAGAATGCCATCCCGAACATCGCTCAGAACTTCCTGAGCGAATTCATTGCGGCTAAACCGCACTTGCGTGTAACCGCGACGTTTCTTTTCGTCGATGTAGGCACGCTCAACGACCCCGATCACACGATCAGGATCGTGGTTGAACAACAGCGGTGCGCTGTCATTCAGCCGGTCAAGATCTGCTGCGCCTTTTTCGTGACTCAGTATTTCACTACCGAAATAACGCTCAACCGGAAACTCAGAGGAGAACGGGAACTGATATGTGCGCTCCTCAACCTCATCAAAGGTTGTGGCTTCGCTGCGCTTGTAGTTCTTGCCCTCAAGCCAACGCAGTGCAGGGATTTTGGTCAGCGCTGAGAAGCGATGACCAACTTGCACGTCTTGTGCTTCCCAGCCGTCGTCGCCTTCGCGATAAACAGTGATCAGGGCAGCGGGATCATCCTCATCACCGTTAATCGTGAAATCTGAATCCGGCACATTGATTGAGCCGTCACGCTCGATGCGGTCAATCTTGCCTTTTGCTTGGCCGCCAGATGAATTCCATTGGACAAAATCGCCCACAGATAATTCGTCAGGTTCAGCCCGATTCGTGTCCATGCTCCTATCACGAATTGCCTTGATTCTATCTGCTTTACCGGCAGACCACCTCTTTCCTGCATCTCCTCCCCATGCTGCCCATGCAACTCTGCCAGCTGATGGATAGCCATCCTCTCCCTGACTAAAACCTTGACCCTGTTTGTCCACTTCGTGGCGAGCAAACCAAGCATTCATGGCAATCACAGTGTCAGCGCTTAGCTCGTCACCACTCAAAATCTGCGTGGCCCTGCGGGCGGCAACCTCAGTGCCGCCAGCTTCGCCATCAGCCTTCCAATCGCGATAACGCTGTGCCTCCTCCCTCATGCCTTTAGTAGGCATCAGGTCAATCTCAACCCCTTCAATCGTCGCCATCTTGTGTCACCTCCGGCTCGACTACAGGCTCAATCTGTTCTTCCGGGACCTCCTCGGCCTCAGGCTCTTGCTGTTCTTCCTCGCCCGGTCGCTCTGTTTCATCAAAAGCTGGAATTGCACCCATGCCTAAGCCGGGCTGAACACCACCACCGCCATTGACTTCGCTCGGATCAGTATCCAGAACGATGTTCATCTCATCGAGCATTGCCAGCTCTGCCTGACGTTGCTTGAGCAGATCATCAAGGTCGCCGCCTTGCTCAGCCACAACATCGGCAAGCGTCTTGAAGCCGCAGCGCACAGCTGCCTTGTAAGCAGCAACTTCCTTCTGCGGGTCCACGTACCCATAGGCGCGCGGACACCACTTGATTGTCCGGTAACGCTCAGGGCTTGCCTCATAAGCAGGCAGATCAAGGGCACCACCCATCACCGCCATCTCAAGCCACATGTTGAACACCGGCTGATGAAAGTTTTCAATCAGAAAGCGTTGGATTGACCGCCAGTTATCGCGGTCCTCAAGCATCGCCAGCCGGCTGCTGCTGTAGTTCGATTGGCTGTAATCACGGCTCACGCTTTCGTAACTGGTGCCAATACCGGCAGCGACAGCACGCAGCATCCCACGCGTAAACGGCTCAAACTGCCCGTCAGGTGCATCTAATGACGGCACTGTCACAGATTCGCCGGGCTGCAGATATTTGAAGACGCCAGGAGCGAACGAATCAACCCTATCATTGTCGTAAACCTCCTCAGGTGTTCCCAACTCACCTTCAGTGGTGGTTATAAAGCCCATTAGGCTGGACGATGCGCGGGCACGAATGACTTCTGCCTCTTCATAACCAGCAAGATGATGCAGACGCTTGATTGCTGACGCAAACCAAGTCACGCCACGCGTCTGGCCTGGGCGTTCTTGGATGTAGAGATGCAACACCTCATCAGCCGACAACATTAAGTGCCGCTTTGCGGCAGTGCCGCTAAATGGCGCATCCCCAGGATGTTTTTGCAGGAACGCATATTGCACAGCGCGGCCAAACTTATCGACCTCAACACCCATGCGCCATTCATTGCCATTAGCGCTGCTCTTGCCCGTGTAAGTCTCGTCAAGTTGATCTGACTCAATAATTTGAAGCGCAAAAGGAATCTGACTACCGCCAAACGGACGACGAATCACCCTGACAAACACCTCGCCGGATTCGCACATTGCGCCAACAACCATGCGCTCAATGTCGGCAAAGCACAGACGACCAGCCACGTCGCAATAGTTCTTATATCCCCAATACTTCCAAGCCTTCTCAATGCGTTTGTTTAGATCTTCATCAAGACGACCACCGCGCTGCATCATCACTTGTGCCTGCAGCTTAATTCCCGTGCCAATTACGTTGTTCATCACAGCGCGCTTGGCTTGCCGCGCATAATCCGAGTCGCGCACCAGCTGACGTGCACGGTTGCGCAACCTGGCAAGGCTGCTATGCACCTCGGCATCTGCACTCGTCCCGCCAGTCACCCAGCTAGACGTGAGGCGACTCATTGTCGCGCCTTCGTACTGACGCCGTCGCGGACGGCGTGGCTCATAACCCAGAGCCCGAAAAAATCGCGTTGCCAGGCTCATCAGAATCGAACAAAGAGGTTAAAAGGATCGCCTTTGCCATTGGCAATCAGCGCGGCGCGGCGCTCGCGCTGCACCTCAAACTTGAGCTTAGATTCCAAAGCGATCAGGTCTGACATTTCATATCGAGTCAAACTGCGACCTGCAACGCTGTAACTCTTGACGGTATTGCCGTTAGCAATATCTCTGATTGCTTTTGTAACAGCAGCTAAATCCTTTTCAGCCTGAGTTCTGCCGTCAAATGCAGCGGCGTTGCTTGTGTAATCAAGACCGGCCAGAACTTCAATCTGACCAGAAGCAAGCGTTACCGTTTCGCTGCCATACGTTGCAATAGCCTGAAAAAACCAGACACCAGCGTCAAACCCATCAGAGTCTGATGAGCTAATCGTGAACTCCCAACCCAAGCCAAACGATGTGCCAGTGGCTGTGTGCGCTTGACTGTGGGTGTTGGTCCTGAAGTAATACTTCAAGGTCGAGTTACCGCTATCAATCGAGTTGCCAAGGTTGTCCCGGCTTGCATCAACTCGCCATTTGATCGTGTCGCCTGCCCTGATTTTGTCCGGAAGTTGTGTCACGGCTTCACCAGTTACTAACGAACGACGCCGAGGCAGCCGGCTTCGCCTTTACTTCCTTTGATCTTAGCGGCTGATCGAGGCGCTTTTCCAACTGATCCCAAATGGTTCTGCGATCGTATTTCCGATAGAGCAACTGCAAACAGGCATAGCAATAAATCAATCCGTCCCATGATTCATTCCTAGCGCCGCCTTTCTTGACCCAGATCCGCTGCGGAAAGCCGTTTACGAATTTTATCTTTTGCGCTTCAGCCGTAAGCATCTTGAAAAACTCCTCACCAGTCGTTGCGTGAAAGTGCAAATAGCCTTCGCCCGGCTCGGTGTACTTCAAACGGCCAGCCATTGTGTTCTTGATGTTGTGAACGCCAACAGGGAACAGACTTGCGCCCTTCTTTAACGTCTTGCCATTGGCGTTGATGTCCACCCTTGTGGCCTTGCCAATCGGTGGCTTGTCCCGCTGGCTCTGACCCTTGATGGCAATGACGCCATGCGCCTTCCGCTCTCTGGCGTATTGATAAACCTCAGACGTTGCCAAACCGCCTGAGTCCACAGCTGTGAAGTCAGCCTTCAGGCTGCCGCCTAGCTCATGCGGCCAACGACGCATCACAAAATCATCAAGCCGCTTCCAAACCTCAGATCGCGTCGGGTCACCTGCAATCTCGACGTACTGGATCAAGAAACCCTCTTCCTTCCGGCCCCAGCCCCACACGCTGATTGCCAATCTCTCCCCAAGCGTCCCACCGCCACCCTGAACGTCAACGCCAATCGTGACCGCCAGCACCCCAGCCGGCAAAACTCCCTCTTGATAATCCTCACAACGCTCAAGCAAAACCTCAGCGCTCATCGCGCTGCTGTAATCGTCAGACCACGTTTGACCCAGCGTGGTGTTGATCCAGACCCGCAGCTGCTCAGGGTTTGCCTTGGCCTCTAAAAACTCAGCAACAAGATCAGCCCACCTCGCGTTGGGGCTGTAGCTGTACGCAGCCCAAATGTGAAACCCTGCGTGCTTTCCGTTGCCCGGTGCAGTAGCCCGCCACGCACCGCGCTCAACCATCCACCGTTTCTTTGAGTGCGGAATCAACGTCCCGCAGCTCTCGCACGCATAGGCCGCAGTCTCCGGATCGTTATCAGTCCACCGGATGTTTGCCCATTTCAGATATTGCATGTGCCCGCATCCTTCCTCTGGGCAAGGGACGTAATACCTGCGCTGGTCTGACTCCTCAAACATCCGCTCAATGCGGCTGAAGTCTTTCACCGTCGGCGTGCTGCCGGCAATGATTTTGCGGTTCCAGTAATACTCAGTCCGCTTAATACCCAACTTGATCTGGTCACCCTCAGATCCTGCTGATGCCGGATAACCGTCAACCTCATCAAACAACACAACCCTTCTGCTCACACGCCTAAAGCCACGCGGTGAGTTAGCCCCCACAAGCGACAACGTACCGCCTGGAAAATTCTTCTGCAGAATCGTGTTGTTCCCGTCCTTCGCTTTCGACTCACTTATCAAGCCAGCCAGACAAGGCGTGTCTCTCAACATCGGGGCAATCTCTTCTTTGGAGTAGCCCTGCGCGTCCTCCACAGTCGGCTGCACAACCATGATCGGACAAGCGTCCTGATGAACGTAATACCCAATCGCGTGGTTGATCATCTTGGTGTAACCGACACGCGCTGACTTCATTACCGTGATCTGCTCCACAGCCGGATCAGTCACCGCGTCCATCATTCCTTTCTGATACGGCAGCGTGTGCCACCGGCCAGCTTCTGCACTCGATTCAGCAGACAAGAACGCATAACGATCAGCCCACTCACTCAGCGTCAGCTTCTCCGGCGGACGGAACGCCTCTAAAGCTCCACGCATCAGCTCAGCAATGTCAGCCATTAGCCAAGTCCTCCAGGGCCTCACGCACAATCTCCTCAAGCGCCACAAACGCATCCGCCGGGATCTCCGGTATGCGCTGTTTAGCTTTCGACGGAACCGCCATTATTTTCGTCCGCGTTATCGCGACTAACTCGGTCCAAGCTTTAGCCACCTCATCAGCACGCACCAGCTCGCCCTCTTTCTCTGCCCTCTCAAGCTCCATCAGCTCAGCCTTAAGCCATTCAGTCCTTGCCCGGCTTTCGTTGTAGTCCGGCAAATCTTCCGCCGCACGAACAACAGCTTTCGGCTCAGACTGCGGCACCCTCGCGTTGACATTCCGCATCCGACTTCGTGCGTTGCCCCACTGCTCTCTTAGCGTTTCGCCGTCAATCCACTGCTTGCCATCACGGTCAACCGGAACGACTCGCCCTTTCTTAATCGCGTGAGTGATAGCAGCTGGACTAACACCCAACACTGTTGCTGCTTCGCTCTTACTGATCAGCATCCGGCCCTATCGGCTTTTAACTTAAGTAAAACAAGACTAAAACACTAAAAAGCTTGGAGCCATAGTGCGCGCCTCAGCCTTTAGAAATATTGGACGCCGTGCC
>VMHT01114246.1_pt1 | contig 13360 bp, 28 predicted proteins | sample 4693611 | NCBI WGS metagenome assembly VMHT01 (sample SAMN12280063, study PRJNA550983) | marine metagenome | isolation source: seawater sampled from same location over 5 years 0.02-0.2 micron viral filtrate | place: USA: collected off the coast of southern California halfway between the port... ... | reverse complement strand
GAGATTGTTCCTCTAGTCATTCGTCTCATCTCGCCACCACCGAGCAGACAATAGCCAACACTATCACCGACATGTGAATGCTCATTTTTATTGGGCTTATCTTTGAATCTTTCCTGGCCAGCCCCTACAGCTACCCTGGTAAAATGATAACCACCGGATAAAGACTTTCTTAGTCTTAAACATTTTCTATTAACCAAGAACCCAGGTTTGCCTTGTATCAATCTATTCATGGGCATGGCCACAGCTTCTCGTCTAACCTTAAAATCATTAGTGGCAGTCGGCCTGGCTAATATCCCATTGGTTTTTAAAAACTCAAAAGATGTCTGCTCATAGATACCTTCTCTAGATGCACCAGCCGGATCACCCCAAACCATAAATTCATTTTTAGGAAACCTGATAGCCATTTCTGATTTTAGAATATTTACAAATCTATCCAGGCCCATATCAAAGGTGACAACTTCATGCAGTACATGCCATGCTCCATTCGGCATTTTCTGAGCAAAGACTGCCGAGGGTGTCAATCCAAAGTCTAATCCAACTTGTACTGGTATATTCTCATCAACCTCTAGATCAGCCGACATTGTACTATCATCATATTCAGGCCATACTGGTCTGCCTTCTTGAACGTAAGTATACTTGCCTTCAGCATAACATCTTACCCAATCTAGATTCTTACCACCTAGCAACTGATCATAATATCCATTCGGCAGATTATGTAAGTTCTCAGCTTTAGGATTAGTTTTAAACCATTTACCACCAGCCGATATATATCCCTGGGCTTCAGGTATTTCTTTTGGAACATCTTTCAATGGTACTTCAAATACTCCCCCTGGTTGCCGGTAAAAGTTCCAGGCAAACTTACCTTTAGGCCTTTCTTTTTCAGCCACCTTATACAGCCAGTGATCATCATCACATGGGTTGCTATCCATCCATATACCTCGCCAGGTACACCCACCATCGGCCATAGAAGGATATCTTCCTACCCTATGAGACAAACCATCAATAACAGCTTTTGGAAGCTCTCGTGCTTCATTGACGAATGCCCCAGTGAGTTCAAGACTTAACAATTTTCTAGTGTCCTTGGGTTGATCTAATGCAAGAAATATAACTTCACAATCTATACCGGATGCATTCCCCCTGGCCGGCAGTTTCAAATGATGTTTGATCGGTGGTGACCAGTGAAGCCCACCCCAAATATTCTCAGGGAATAATTCTAACCAGGTTTTTATCGTAGTGGTTTTGAGCATAGGATAGCTGTTTCTAACAACAACAAATCTTGAATATCTAATACCATCCCTGGGAGAAGGTTTTTGCTGTACAGCCCTTTTAAACACTTCAGCACAACTAGCATACGACTTGCCTGATCCCACTGGACCAATTAATCCTCGAACAAAACTATCATCCTTTAAGAACTTCCAAACAGTCGGTGAGGTACTAAAATCTAAATTTAATTTATCAGGTTTTTCCATCTGTCGGTCCTACCATGTTAACTTCTATTACACTCGGCTTCTCACTTTCATGTTCCTTATCCAAAATACCAGCACTCTTAGCCAGCATTTGCAGAACCCTTACTTTATCAATCATTTCGATTTCGACCTCGTAATTGTCACCCACTGGTTTCGCTTTAATCTTCTTAATGGATTGAAGTGCATGTTCCGGGATTTCATCCATATTCTTAATAGTAACCTTGCCTTGATCATCCCAATCCACAACATCAGTAACCTTCGCCTGACTAATCGATAGTAGAGCTTCTGCAAGCTTCTCCCTATTTTCAAATATAACATCTGATCCTCTTAACTTTTTCTTGATATCTCTTACTCCACCAAGACTATTCATCTTGGGAACAACTCTACTTTTAGAAGGCAATATCACTCTCCAGGGTTGCATCACTGCTATCAAAACCATTAGCCTGGTCTACAGCCTTATAATCTTTTGGAAATATCTTTACCCATACTTCGCCTTCTTTATCAGGTATAGGATAACAATCTAATTTCATAGAACTCGGAACACCCATCTTGGTAAACAGCTTGCCTATCTTGATCCACTGGGTTTTCTCATTGCCTTCCTTGTCGGTGTAATTCTTAGCTTGAACTAAATCTAATGTTTCTTTATCCATGTAAAACTCCTTTATGAAAAAATGGAAAATATTTTTGTGAGACCCCCACGCTATAGCTGTAGGCCTGGGAGGGGGTAGGGTCGCTTTTGTTGTGCGACATATATTTGTTTGCATATGTGTACATAATTTAGATGACCATCTAGTTCTTGTACATTAAGTGTATCGTGTATTCATTTTATTTACTAGGCCCTTTATTATCTGCTTGGTATCCTGAGGTTTTTTCTTGTTAGTCTGCCATATACTCTTGAAGTAAGCTATCGTGTAAGGTGGTCTAGATTGTTCCTGGTTACATCTATTCAATACCTTGCCAACTTCTTTCATGAATGCATCTATCGTTACTCCAGCTTCTATGATCTCTTCAGCTATTGCTTCTTCTCTTTTGGTCCATCGCCATTGTCCTCTTGTCTTGGTGACTTCATCGAGTGCATGTGAATAGCTTCTTAACAATTCAATAACTTTATCCTTAATAATAATATTATTAGTTATAGTATTATAGTTCTGTACAACATCATTGTGTTGTGTATCGGCACAACCTCTAGTGTTGTATAACTCCTTCTTATTCACAACCTTACGTTGTATATCTTGGGCCTTTAAATAGCCTTTTTCTATGGGTGAAAGTAGGCCACATCCGATCTTATTCCAGGCTTCAATAGTCTGTTTACCTGATAGATAAGTGACCATAGCTTTGTGTATTGTCTCATAAGGAAAGAACTCAGTTTCATCTTTTAAGTAACGCTGGGTAATATCTTCAGCAAGCTTTTCTTGTGCCGGAGATAACTTGACGTACTTCTTTTCCATCTTCTTGAGTGTAGCATCTACCTTATTCTGCTCTACAATAGGATCAGTAGATGTTTTGATAAGCTGAGTATCGGTTACACCTGGATCATATATGATACGATATGTAGCTGTCTTTTTACCTTTCTGACGTAGGGCATTCTCATTGATAATCTTCTTTATATATCCCCAATCAATAAGCTTAACTATCTGCCTGGATATTGCTTGTTGAGATCGGCTTAGTCTTTTAGCCAGGAGAAGCTGAGAAGGAAAGGCTGTGCCTGATTGACCTGATACATAAGAACATAAAACACATAACACCTGGAGTGCTGATGGATTAGCCAGGATACGAATATCAGCTAAAGCTCTTGAAGGTATATTGATGTAAGGTGAGGGTGATTGCTCATTAGATATCCTATACTTTTTAGGGGGCAGTGTGATCTCTTCTCTTGCCTTTAATATCTCCTGGGCTTTATCAATCTTGGGAACATCAATCATATTCATAACAACATCTCTAGTTGATCATCCTGGTTAGCCACAAAAACTGTATCTGAAATAAACCCAGGTAGCTCATTAGCTCGGAGCTTTCTATATAATTTCAAATCTATTTCTTTTACCTGGGCCATTAGATTCTCATACTTTGCATCCATCTCAGCTTGTTGTTTGGCAGTCAATCCATTATCAAAGGGCATCTATATCTCTTTTATAAATGTGCCAGGAAACAATGCTTCGACCAGCTTCTTCTTTAATTTATAAACTGGTGTCTTAAATCCCTTTACATCTTCAACTATGTAATATCCTATTTGCCCTTGAGGTCCGATATCATCGACCATTAGATATTCAAAGTCTGCTTTATATGTGCATATCTTCTTGCCATTTATCTGACATTTAAACTCCGGCTGTAACTTTAAACTGGCTATGATGCCGGCCTTTTCCATCATCTTTAGCTCGGAGTATCTATTGGCTTCTCTTTTACTATCAAAGTAAATACCATCAACCATAGTTCTAATAGCTCTATACTTTGTCATTAGCTTTAACCATCTGATCTAACTTCTCAGCTATATGTAAATCTTCTATCTGTTCCTTTTGATCATCGAATATGATATCGTTACTAATTGACCCAGGTATTCTTTTCCTTAATCCTTCTCGTAATATATGCTCAGTTAATCCAGCCATTGACCAGCGTTCTTTCTTGGCCTGAAGCTTTAACATATCGTAACAACCTCTTGATAAACGACAATAAAAGGGAACTATTTCTATCTCACTATCCATGTGTACATAACCTATTTAACTTTTTTTACATCTAGGACTTGTATATTAGATATCTATGTGATATATGTATATAGGTAAGGCATCGGTCTTACATCGGTATTAACAAAAAAGGGGCTTTTAAATGACTATAGAGAAAAAACAAACTTCAATAAAATGTGATGAATGTGGATATGTAGTGCCTAAAGCAGAAGCATTAGATTTAGAGTTTTGCAATGAGTGTGAAGCCGAATTAGATATTCCAGATCAATGGTATGAGGAGTTAAACTAATGAGAGATTTATTTATTCATCAACAAGGTAACGACTATGTCATAGAAGCTGAAAGTTACACTGCTATCAGATACCTTGATAGTTTATGTGGATACAAGTGGAGAATGCTTTATCACACAAGTGAGGAAGATATCCTGGTTACTTCTGACAAGGGTACAATCAACCAGCTAATAAAAGCTTTATCTTATACCACATTAAAGTTTGATAACTTTATTAAAGAAAACAAACCACAAGAGGGCAAGGTTTATGCCCTTACCGGTGGTCCTGGGGCTAAGTGTATATCAAACGGCAATAGCTGGGCTGATAGTGAGGTGACACAATGAAACTATCATACATAATCATTCCACATGAAACAAAGCTGGGCAGTACTAAAGAACTGCTCAGTAAAACTATTGACGATTTTTATATTGAGTTTGGTGGATGTACACATTACCCAGTGACCGGCATATGTGAAGGACACACTGGAGGACTGCCATGCGAAAAGATCGAGGTTGCAGTACCTTCTGATGAGCATGATGTCTTTATAATGATGGCCAAAGATGTTGCAGTCAAAGCTGGTGTAAAAGAGATCATGGTCCAGGATTATGAAGGCGATATACATTTTATACCAGGAAAGGGAGCAAACTAATGAGGGTTAAGAATACTGCCGGTCAAGAACATGCTGGTGTCTATTGTGCCTATGTGAGGGTATCGACAGACAGCCAGGATGTTGCCAGGCAAGAGATGGAGATCAAGAAGTGGCTCAATGGTGGTGATCACCAGGTTATGTGGTTTAAGGAAGAGGGTGTCTCAGGTAAGATTTCACCTTCTAAAAGACCGGAGCTATCTAAATGTATTGAGACTGCCAAGGTTAACAAGGCTACTATTATTGTAGCTGACCTGGAGAGATTCAGTCGTAGGATGCAAGACACTCTAGACTTCTTTGAAGAGAAGCTGGAGAAGGGCAAGATCAAATTTGTTGTCTGCAATGAGCCTGAGATATCCGAAAGCTGGGAAAGGTTTTCTATGAAAGCTTACTTTGGTGCTATGGAAAGACGTAGGATAGCTGAAAGAACTAAGTCAGGTCTTAGTAAAATCAAACAAGAACTCAGGGAGAAGGGCAAATATCAAACCAGGTCAGGCCGTACTATCACTAAGCTTGGTATTCATGATCATATGGATAAAGCAAGAGCCAGGGCTGGTGAAGTTGTGAAGGCTGAGAGTGACGGCTTTGCTAAGATCGTAGGCCCTACAATCATGAAGCTTCTTAAATGTGGTGATAGCTATAGAGAGATTGCCATACAACTAAATCAAATGGGTGTAACCACTGCAAGAGGTGGTGATTGGTATGCATCTACAGTTCGCAATGTCGTTAAAAGATTGGAGCAACAATGAAAAAACAACAATTACAAAATTATCTTGATATGGAAATGTCTAAAGTCTTATGTGAACTAGAGATAAAGATATACCAGGAAAGACAAGATAGATTAAATTCTAAAATACAAAGATATTTTAATTCAACACCACTTAGAAATGTTTTTGCTCGATATGTGGTTTACGCTTACATCGTTAACGAGTTTTACACTATATCATTTGTTGCTGAAGAACTAAGAGCCACAAGACAATCGATCTCAAATATGGTTGATGAATGTGAAGCTGAAGGCTGGTTGCAAGTTGAAAGATCAGCCAATCGTGTGGCTTTTAAAGGAACTGAGACTATGTATGAAGCATTTGTAGGTTATCTTAATGCTCGAAAAGACCTGGCCAAAAAGGTAACTAAAGGTCGATGGAATGATCTTACAAGATTAGCCGATCTAGTGGAAAATGATTTCACACTCTACAAGCATCTGAGCGATGAGCCACTTGACATTGATTATCAATCTCATCCTGATATTGTAAAGTTTCAGAAAAAGGATAAATCATGAAGGACAAATTTGGTAAAATAATACAGTCTAGGATCCATAAGATAGGCAAAAGAAATATCAACGGCCATAATCTTAGTGATCATTTTCCAACACTTACTGGACCACAAAAAGAAAAGGTAGCCAAAGCTGTTTTAAATCACGAACATTATATGCATTATAAAGGTGCAAGAACAGCAGTCAGAGTGACTATCCCAATTATAAGTAGAAAGAGTATTCAATCAGCTTCTCAGGAACTAAAGAAATTATCCAAGGAGCTACAGTCTATTCATAGAGATACCAGCAAGTCTGTTTTTCAAAGATGCCTTGATGCACAAGATGCTATTACCAGGGCAAACTTTAGTATAAAATCTAGATCAGACTTTTGGTATTTATACGGCATACATGGGCTTAGATAATGAATAATATTTCTAACAAAAACAAACCATTAAAAATCGAACTACTACATTTAGGGGGCATTTTGACACATACTTCTAAGGGTAGTACACACAAACCATTAATCAGAAGGAGACTAAACATGGTTAGTAAACAATCACTTAGCGAGAAGAGCCGTTATAATAATAACAGTTTGTCGCATAATATATATATTGAAAGAAGTATTTTACCTACATTTTGGCACAACCCTCTAGCTTTTATAAAAGTATTTAGGGTACTTGGTTATATCTTAGCATCTATTTTTACAATGGTCTACATCTATTACCTACTACATCTAGTATGTCTAGTTGATGATGCTTGCTTTGCTCTTAATTATGGAGTGATAAATGGCTAAATTTTCAGACGATACTAAGGAACTAGGTGCTTCAAGAGTTCCAGCTATAGTTTTGGGTCAGACTAAATTTTCAACTAATGAAAGAGAAAGACAAAAAACTATTCATGCAAAACAGAATATACCTACCATTGAATCTGACTTTGCACAAGATGCGAAAGAACGAGGTAATTACCTGGAAGAAGCAATCATTGTTTGGTCAATAGATAAGCTTGCTAAGATAGGTGAGGGTGTTGCTGATGTCAGGGTACATGATGTCACTGATGGTCACAGATTACCTGACCTGGGATTGTGTGCATCTCTTGATGCTATTGTGCAGATAGATGGTGAGATCACAATGCAAGACCCTCAGACTAAAGGCCATATGGTTTTAACCGGTATGGGTGCATTAGAAATAAAGACTACAAACACTGATGACTTTCCCAGGCCTGACCAGGTTATTCAGCTACAGACACAGTTATTATGTAGTGGTTTGAAGTGGGGCATCATTGCTATCTTTGGGAAATCACAAAGACTAAACCTTGTACCTTACAAAGCTGACCAAGAACTCCATGCTATCATTATGGAAAAGGTTGCTGAGTTTTGGCAGAAGGTTGACCTGGATGAACCATACCCACCATTAGATAATGGTAAACCTTACACCATAAACCTAGACCATCTAAAGACTAAGAATGAAGTTATTCGTATAGCTATGGATTGGGCCAAGGCTGATGCCGAGGTAAGGGAATGGACTACCACCAGGCAAGAATGTCAGGAAGCATTAGAGCTTGTTATGGAACAGAATGATGCCGAGATAGCCGAGATAGGGGAGTACAAAATACTTAATCCTATCGTCAAAAGAAAAGCACAACCTGAGAAGTTAGTGCCAGCAAAAGATGCATCTTGGTACAGAAGATTTAAAATAGAAAAGAAGGAGAACTAAATGACATTACCAACTTTAAATCCAACTAACATGACTGAAGCTATTGAGTTCTCAAAGTTTCTAGCATCGTCTACTCACATACCAAAAGACTTCCAGGGTAAACCAAATAATATCTTGGTGGCTATTCAATGGGGCTATGAGATTGGTCTAGCTCCTATGCAAGCCCTTCAGAATATTGCAGTAATAAATGGTAGGCCTTCACTATGGGGAGATTCTATGATAGCCGTCTGCAAGGCCCATCCTGATTGGAGAGGTATCAGTGAGACTTATGTAGAAGAAGAAGATAAGGCTGTCTGCCTGGTCAAAAGAAATGTTCATGGTGAGATAGAAGAAACAACTTCTGAATTTTCATATAAGGATGCACAGCGAGCCGGCTTGACTAATAAACCAGGTCCTTGGAAAAACTATACGAAAAGAATGTTACAACTTAGGGCCAGGGGCTTTGCTCTCAGGGATGCTTTTCCGGATGCGATCAAAGGTTTAATCACTGCCGAGGAAGCTCAAGATTACCCTGAAAAAAAAGAGCCTAAGAACGTCACTGATAGCAGTAAGAATACTGATGTGATTGATGATATCAAAAACAAGGTTAAGTCTATAGAGAAGGCTAAAACTGACGTTAAATACATAATGCATTTTATTGGCCCACATGAACCTATTGTTTATGCCAATGCCAGTGATTTCATCATGAAATTTATAGATACATTATCTCAAATCGAGAAAAGCAATAACAGTCAGGACAAAAAAAATATTTTGTTCAATGATCTTAGACAAAAAAATATGGATGAGATCGCCAAGCTTAATTCTTTAGAACAATCAGAAATAGAAATGGAGATGGAGAAGTATTATGTCGCAGACAAAAATTCCGATGACTAAAAAACAAAATCAAATTTTTAATTTTATGAAAGAGTACTATGAAGAAAAAGGTGAGATGCCATTACAATGGGAAATAGCTGATCACTTTAACATTCTTGCAATGTCAACAATACAATTCCATCTCAAAGGCATGGAAGAAAGAGGGTGGATTAGAAAACTACCTGGCCGTAAAAGAGCAATAGCTCTAGAACTAGATGGCATTTAATCTTTCAATTAACCTATCGGCTCTTGCTGTTACTTGTGTGTAATAGCGAGAGTCTTTCAACTGATTACCAGCTTCAATCCAATCTCTATTTTTTACAGCTTCTCGAAACTTAACAAATTTGGATAGACGAGGTCGGCCCATATTGAACATGAGGTTGCCAATGATTTGTTTTACCTCTTCAGGAAGCTCATCAAAATCATCAAACAAAACTTTACATTCACTGATTGTACCCTGGACATCTATTTGGAAACATTGCTTCACTCTTTCTTGAGATACTGGAGTGCCTACTGGCTTACCATATTCTTCATCCCATTCAGTGACTAAATGTCCGATACCAAATGTAGGTAACCCAAGATGATCTAAATAGATTTCATCCTTAGTGCCTTCATCGATTATCAAATCTTCTCTAAGCTTTTCGATATCCATTAGGCAGTCGCTGTTTTCTTTTTCTTTTTAGCAAACATTCTAAGCTTCTTAAAATCAGATGCTTCCATCTTCTTTTTATTGCCTGACATCTTTGCAATTTTCTTTTGTTTGTTTGAATAACTTCCATAACTTCCTGGCATGATCTTATCCTTTCTTTTTTCTAAATAAATCACCATCAGCTTTTTTGACAGTGGACTTCCCCTTCGCATGGGCTTTTAGTCTTGCGACTGCCCATTGATGAGGTGACATTTTAGGTCTACTACCGGATGAGTAGTAAGCTCCTAAACCTCTTTTATAAATCTTGTTTGCTCTTTCTGTTCCAAACATCTTTTGGTATTTTTCAGGTGCTGACATGTTAACCTCTCATTCTTTGTTTAGCTATTCTATCCATCATGGCTGGTGTAAGTTTACCTTCCTTATATAACCTGGCAGTCCTCTTAATCTCAGCTTCTCTAGCTGAAGGGTTCTTTGCACCAGCTACATATTTAACTGGTGTGCCTTTCTTAGTCTTAGGAACTTTGGCAAACTTACGTTTGAACTTTTCTTTAGGGTAGGGCTTCTTCATTTTCTATCCTTTCCCTTTAGACGTTCTGCCGTTCTCATTCCAGCAAGGCCTAGCATTCCCATCAAAACCGGAAGCATAGTTGCTGTATCAGCCTGGGGAATAATAATTCCAAACCCAGCACAAATAGGACTGACTAGAAAATTGACCAGGAAACCCAGCACACATACCCAAGCTGTCGCTGGTCTCCAGGATGACTGAAACCAGTTACCTTTTGCTTCTGCTTCATTAACTTTGATTTGTGCCAGGGCAATCTCTTGAGCATGCTTCTCAGACATTGTTGCTATGTCATGTGCCAGCTTTGCCTTCTGATCTGCATCAGGAATAAACTTATCTAGTAAACCAGTGACTGGTCCTATCAATGCTTGTAACATTCTAACCTCCTTTTAACACTTCATTCAAACCAAAACCCTCTAGCAAAATTAGAGTAAAAAATAATAACAAGATTCCACCAGCTATAAGTTTCCCACTAAAGTTTGTTGATCCGATTTTGATTGCCACGAACTCATTACCTAATATTCGCAGAGACAACTCAAAGGAATTATCACTTACCTTTACACTGCCCCAATCTGATAATGGTTTTTTATCAGTCATTACTTTCCGACTTTCTTTTGTGCTAGTTTGTGAGCTTCTCCGAATGACATTCCCTGGAGCATCTTTGATCTCATCAATCTCATATGATTAGATGTATGATGCTTTGAATGTTTCTTCATCGTATCTTCCTGACGCTTAGTAAGTTCTTTTTTATGTTTCATTAATAGACCCTCACTTTTTTTGGATTAACCTTTGGAACTAACTTGCAAATACACTTGTAAGTTTTCATGCCGTTCTCAGTTTGTAATTGCTGTCCACTTAATTCCTGGGAGTAGTAAGTGCAATCGTTCACAGATTTAAAATAAATAGACCCACTTGATACCGAGCCGAGCATGCATGTCAGAATAAAAGCTGTCATATGAGACCTCTTTTTCTAGCAATGATTACCAGGACTGTGATGACACCACTGAAAAGGGCAGTAATCAAAATACCTAAAACAACTTTTAAAATTATATCCTGGATTTTTTCTGATCTTTTCTTTCGTGCAATAGCAGATTCTTTTCTTCTTTTTCTGGCTTCTGCACAGTGAGCAAGGTAGTCATTATATAAATTTGCACGGCCATATAGTTGCATAAACTCTCTCAATGTTTCTTTCTTACGTCTAATCTCCTCTAGGGCCATGAACTCTTCCAGGTCATTATCTTGCTTACCTAAGAAGTTAGTCCATATACTATTTTTTCTTTTGTGAAGGTCTTGCTGAAGCTGATCTTCTGCACCTACAAATTTTGCTATGGCTGAACCGGCAGATGTAAGTTCTCTACCATTTTCTATAGTCTGTTTTATTATTGCATAAGCACCATTAGCTAATGCTAATGCTTCAAGCATCTCCTCACCTCACTAACAAGCCAATCAAAAGTAAAATTATTGAACCCATCCCAGCATACAAGCCGTTCTCCAGCCTTCTTAACCTAGACCCTAAATCTTCAATGATTGTTTTCAGACTGTTAATTTCACTTTGTAAGCTTGTCATTGTGGGTTTGGACATTACTCTTTAACCTCTTTCTTAGGCCTACCTTTTTTTACCGGCTTTGGTTTATCAACTTGTGCCTGGGGCTTTGGTTTTAAGTGTGGATTTAAATCATATATATGTGCCATCAATCAGCTTCCTCTATTGTGTTGCCTTCAGCTACCCATTCTTGGATTGCTATGTAGTCTGTATTATTTGTTGATATTGGAACAGACCAAACTCTACCATTTATAGTTGCTGTAATAGATTGGTTTTCACCATCTTGTCCTATTACATATTTTGCTTTTGTAATATTCATTTATAACTCCGAGCTTATGTCAATATATCCTTGAGTAGCATCATCAAATTCAGCTTGATAAATAGTACCACTTGTAAATCCAGCACTAGAATGACCAAATCCAATTTTAATACCAGTACATTCTTTGTCTGTAGCTACAGTTGTTCCAGAATTGCCATCATTATGTATAGCATCTAAGTTTTGTGATATACCTGCTACTTGCATATGACCAAAATCACTAACAGATAAACTTGGATTATCTCTCATTGTTACTTTAAGAGGATATGATATATTCATTCTTGAAGTAGACCAAGCTCTGCCTATTCCTATAGGTCCAAAGGTACTAATTGTAGCAAGTCTTTGAAAATACCTCTGACACAAAGCTAGTTCTTCCCCAAATGACCTCGACTCAAATGGTGTGGCTTCGTCTGCAACTTCTAATTGAACTCCAGTGATAAAGAATGTTCTGTCTGTGCTATCATAAAAAGATGTTTGATTATTTCCTAATGCTTTTGTGTAATCTCTATCTTGCCAAGTTTCAGAAGCATATGTTCCACTTGAGTAATTAGCTCCACCATGAAGATACCATATTAAAAACATTCCAGTATTTGCATTATCTCCTATTCCGTAAGATGCACCAGTAACAACATCTCCTGGGATTGTTATAGTTTGTCTAACCCAACTTGTTGTAACTGGAAATTCTTTTGCATACCAACGAGCAGTACCGCCAGATAAATGATATTGAAGTCTAAAAGTATAAGTTGCTGAAGCATTTCCTTTAACATAAAAACTTATAGTTATAGATTTTGCACTTGAAGTATTATAATTTAATTGTTGTAAGTCTTGTCCTTCAATAGAATAATTTAAATGTAAATATTCAGTTACAGCAATACTAGTATCTGCTGTTGTACAAGCTAATTTTAAAGATTTTGAAAAGCCATCAGGAGCATCAGTATCTTGTGATTGAGTAAATCTACCAGATGAGCTTCCAAAATAGCCAAGTCTATCTATTGTATTATAACCAGAACTATTGCCTAATCCTGTAACACTCGTTGCTCTCTGTGCCACTTGCATTGCACCATTGATGACAATATTCCTTCGCCCACCAATCTGACTATTGGTCATTACTTCACCGAGCTTTGCTAATTCTCTTGCTTTGGTCATTCGCCATTCTCCAATGCTGTAATTCTAGCTTCTAATTCTTGTATAGTTTTCACGAGTAATGGCACAAGTTTGCTTTGATCTATGCTTTGCATCACTGCATTACCATCATCATCTACTTCATTGTGTGTGCCAGTAATTGCTTCTGGTACGACTGATTGTACTTCATGTGCTAAGAAACCATCTACTGTAGTATCTGCATCTGCTATAAAGTTAAATCTTGCAGGTTTGAGTTGCTTTAATCTAGTTGTTGCATCAAAAGTATAGTCCACATTT
>VMHT01106198.1_pt1 | contig 13360 bp, 20 predicted proteins | sample 4693611 | NCBI WGS metagenome assembly VMHT01 (sample SAMN12280063, study PRJNA550983) | marine metagenome | isolation source: seawater sampled from same location over 5 years 0.02-0.2 micron viral filtrate | place: USA: collected off the coast of southern California halfway between the port... ... | reverse complement strand
GTATGCAAAACAAAACAACATTTATCTGCTTTATCTTTAGGTAGTTTATCTAAAAACATCTTCCAAGCTAATAAAGTATCTGGTATTTGTTTTCTTCTAATATTTCTAGAATTAAAAAATAAGGTAAATTTAGGAGATTGACCTTTAAATATTGCTTGTTTAAATTCTAAAAAACTTTTTTCTGATAGTTCTTTTTGAGACATAGGGTGATAAATATCGTGATTTAAACCATGTGGGACATATTTAAATATTCTTGGTTTATCATCATTAGCTAGTACTAATTTATTGATATTTACTGTTTGTTTTGAAATACCCATTAATAAATCACAAGCTTCATAATATGGTTTATTATACATTGGAGCTGGGTAATCATCCCATATATTTAAATAAGTTATAGGACAAACTTTTCTAATTTCACTTTCCATATCCCAAATATATCTAAAATACCTTGGATCAGTAATTAACATAATAGCATCTGGTTTTTCAATTTCTAATACTCTACGTAATACTTGAGGATCACCATAAGCATGTACTGGGTATAAAAATACACTTGCATCTTCTATTTTTGCATTAAGATTAACATCTTTAGATATATCTAAATGTTTTCCAACTTCAGGGTGTTTTATAGCTCCTGCCATTTGCACCCAATTAAAGTGATGAGCTGTTTTTATAACTACTTCTTTAGCTACTGTAGCTACTCCAGAATGTACTCTAATATCATCACAGATTAATAGTATTTTCTTCCTTTTATCTTTAGGAAGATGTTCAAAACTTTTATTCATAATTTATTTAATTTTTATTTTTCTAAATTAGTTTGATTTGTAATTTTTTTTCTAAAATCTTCGTCAGTAAGATACAAAAAGATAGATCGATCTGCAAGTTTTTGAAACGAAAATTTACGTCTAACGCATTCAACTTTAAAATCATTAAAGAGATCCGTTTTTACTTTTACACTAGTTAGTGTCATTGGTTTATTAGCCATAGTCTTAATTATTTAATTTTATTATTCATATTATACATATATATTTATTTATTGAAATACAACCCCAGCACCACAAAATTCTTTATCTTCTTTAAAAGGACAAAAATTACAATTCCACTTACTTACAATTTTTTCGTATTTTTGTTCTTTAATTTTTCCACTCCTTTCAAAAACAGAGTATATAAAATCATTAATGGTATTAGTAGCTTCTTTTAATTTAGTTTTACCTTGAGAAAATTGTTGATTTTTTCCAAAGGTTTGGATTCTAGATAATTTATATTCACTGTTTTCCCAAAGTTTTCTTTTAACTATGAAAAATTTAACATCAATTTTATCTAAAGGTATTTCATATTGTTCTGAAAAATATTGTTTGTATAATAATAACTGATATTTTTTCATGTTATCTTTTTTAGCATATGCATTCCACCCATTAGTACTAGTTTTGATGTCTATTATTTCAAATCTATCTAATGTTTCATCATATAATACAACATCTAAATATCCTGTATATAATACATTATTATATGTTTCATTTGGTGGTATTACTATTGGTACTTCACAACCTACTAAATACGTTCCTTTTGTGCTAAAATTAAGATTAATATCTTTTTTAAATTCTTTAAGTATTAAAACTCCATCCTCAAAAAATTCTCTCATTTCCTCTGCTGATGAAAAATGGGTTTTACTATTAGATTTATATTGTTTTTGATATTCATCAGAAAATTTATCTTGAAATAATTTTTCTAAGTCAATTTTATTTGCTTTAATTTTTGAATCATTATATCTAACATCAAGAAATTCTTGAATTACTTCATGTATTGCGGTTCCAAATACTGTGTGGATAGAAGATGTAAATCTTTTAATTTTATCTTTATATTGTAATTTCCATCTATGAGGGCATTGTTTATAAATCGACATCTGAGAGTATGATACGTGTTTTTGAAACGCATAATTTATTTCAGGTGGGGGATTATTTTGTATCCTTTTTACAATATTTGGAATTTTTTTAGCCAATTATTTTTTCCATTTATTTCGACCAACTAAAAGACCGATTATTCCATAATTAGCAATATCAATAAAAGTATCTTCCATACCTTCACCTTTAACAAATGATCTACCATTGATTAATAGATTTTTTAAACGTGATATTTTATCTGTAAGTCTAATACATAAACCTGTTAGTGAAAATTTTTTATCATCTTCACTATTTAAAATATCACCACCTAAAGCGATATTATTTAACCCATAATCCATATGTTTACGAGCAAACATTTCATACATTTCTTCAGAGATTCTTTTAAATTCTTCAGATAGTTCTGGGTATTCATTTTCAAATACTTCTACGGCTTCAGATACTGTTACTCCTTCTTCCAATTTATCCATTTCTTCCTCAGAAACAATTTCATGATATTTTTTTACACTATCCATTTATATTACTGATTTTCCTGGTTTGAAATATTTTTCTAATATTTCTAATCTTTCTTGAGCACTAGCAAAAGTTGATAATGCTTCTTCAGCATTCTTATAGAAATCTTCTGTTGTATGATCACCAATCCCTACTGGGTTATTTGATAATAGATCAATACTTAATAGTGCTTTTGCTTTATCAGCTGTTGCCGCTGAATGGAGCATTGTGTATAGTTTTTCGTTCATTTTTTTAATTTTTTAATTTCTTTTTTATTTAATCCTATTGATGTTAATATACGTACTATTTCACCATCATCCAAAATATTTAAGTATGTTTTTGCTTCGCTTTTTGAACATTCCCAATATTTACTTAAATAATTTATTAAGTCCTTATTTGGTTGCTTAATACTAGATTTAATGTACTTATTCCATTTATTATTTTTAGGAATAAATTCTCTATATATAGTATAAATTTCTTTTTTATTTTGAGGTAATATAGTTTGTACTTCATTGACTATATCAAGAAAGCTAGAATTCATAGACATAAATCTATGAATCATATAGCTATTCCATAACTCCCAATCTTTATCTGAAAAAGAATTAGGATCAGCTTTAATGCTGTTTATTTGTTTAAGCCAATCCCAAACATTTTTCATTTACATTGATAGTGTTTCGTCCTTTAATTCTTCTCTTAGTTCTTTTGGTAAACCTTCTTTTAAAATTTTACCTGAACTTGGGTCATAAAATACTGGAAGAGGCATTATAGCATCTTCATCTGTACCTGCAACGAATTTAGAAATTTTTCTTAAAATAACTCCTGATACAAATATATTCTTACCTTCTGAGTTAAGAATTGGAGTAGTTGCTTTTAAATCTACATTTAATTGAGGTTGTTGTTGTGATTGTTTCATTACTTGTTAATTATTAAATTATTTATTAAACTCATTATATTAATTTCTTTATCTATTCTAAAATTAGCCTTATATTGGTGATCATTAATTAGAGCAGTTGCTGTACCTTCTTTATTAGGTAGAAATTTAGCAGCATTTTCGTATAAAAACCTAAATAATTCATCAAAATCATCAACATTAGCATCTGCTATTATTTGGCGAATCTTGGTAAATGAAGGTTTATTTTGTGATAATTCAGATAATATTTTATCCATATAATTAGATGAAACTAATATTGTTTTATCTAATTTTAATGCATTGTTTTGTGTAGATAATTGTATAGTATTAATACATTTACGCAAATCAGGGTAATATTGATTAACTAATGGTACTAAATCTTTTACATTATGCATTATCATTTCTTCTTGTAAAATCCAATTTAAGTGTTTAGCAACATCTTTTTTAGTTGGAGGAACAATTTTAAGTACTTGACACCTTGATTGTAAAGGATCAATAATACGTTCTACAAAATTACAAGTCATAATAAATCTTGTAGTACGTGAAAATGTTTCAATTATGTTTCTGAGCGACGCTTGCGCTTGAATCGTGAGAAAATCCGCCTCGTCCAAGATAACAACCTTGAGGGGCTTAAATGAAGCAACCGATGCGAAACTAGAGACTTTATCCCTAATAGTTTCGATGCCACGCTCGTCAGAAGCGTTAATATAAATGTAATCACAATCTAAATTTTTAATTATTAATTTTGCTAGGGTAGTTTTACCTGTACCAGCAGGTCCATAAAATATAAAATTTTGTATATCATTCTGTTCTAAATATTTTGATATAACAGATTTTATATTTTCATTACCTACATAATTATCTAATTTAGTAGGTCTGTATTTTTCAACTAATAAACTATTCTCCGTATTCACCATAAATTGAGTATCTTTTAATTGGTTCTGGTTTTATTTCTACTTCTGTAGTTGATATTGCGTATAACTCACTTTGTAAAGGAGCTAATTTATAATCACCTTTAAAACCAGATTTAACCATATAAGCTTCTAATGCATCTGTTAATGTTGTATGTACCTTACCACCTGGTTCTTCTGCTACTAATCTCCATTTGTCTCCTGGGGGTACCCTACGAGCTATCAAAATAAAATTTTCTGTTGTTTTTGTTTTCATTCCCATAATATACGAAAATTAAATGGGGGAGACAAGCTCCCCCACTGAATTATTTAGCTTCTGCTGTAGATGCTTTTTTATAGTCTGTAATTACTCTTTTAATAGCCTGAGCTGCTTTTCTTGCAGTTGCTTGACTTTTTTTAGTAGTACCACTATTGTTTTCTGCTAAGATATTGAAATTCTCTTCAATAATCTCAAAAATTTGATCTTTTGTCATTTTTATTATTTATTTATTAATTATTAATTTACATCATACCCATCATGGAAGGATCCATTGATGGTTGTTGTTTACTATCTTTATCTTCTAGGTCATTTACTACAGTACATTCTGTTAATAATACTGTTCCTGCAACTGAAGCTGCATTTTCAAGTGCTAATCTAGTTACTTTAGTAGGATCAATAATACCTGATTCTTTATAATCAATTACTTCTCCTTTATTAACATCTATTCCTGACCAATGATCATTACCTGAGTCAACTAATCTATATCTACCAAATAATCCAGCATCAACTTTATTATAACCAGCATTAAGTAAAATTTGTTCAAAGGGTTTACCGCATGCTTCGTATACAATTTTTGCACCTTCATTATTTACTTTAATACTTTCTCGGGCATAAAGTAAAGCAACACCACCTCCAGGTAATATTCCTTCTTCAATAGCAGCTTTTGTTGCATGTAATGCATCATCTACTCTATCTTTCTTTTCTTTTAATTCAATTTCAGTATTACCACCAACATGAATAATAGCTACTCCACCTACAAATTTTGCTAATCTATTTTGTAATTGTTCTGTTTCATAAGGAGTTTGTGCGTTATCAACTTGGCTTTGTAGATTATCAACTCTTTTGCTAATATCCTCTTCTGATCCTTTACCATCAACAATAGTTGTTGTTTCTTTTGTAATAGTTGCGGTACGAGCTTCACCAAACCAATCCCATGAAAATTTATCTAATTTCATTCCTTTTTGTTTGTCGAATACTTGACCACCAGTCATTATAGCAATATCTTCTAATACTAATTTTCTTTTATCACCAAATTCTGGGGCTTTAACAGCACATACATTAACTGTACCTCTCATTTTGTTTACTATTAAGGTAGCTAATGCTTCATTATCAATATCTTCAGCAATTATTAATAATGATTTTCCTTCACTAGATACTGCTTCTAGAATAGGTAATAATTCTTTTACAGAATTTAATTTTTGATCTGCAATTAATACAACAGGATTTTCTAATACTGCTGACATAGTACTATTATCAGTAACAAAATATGGAGATTTAAATCCTCTATCAAATTGCATTCCTTCAACAGTTTCAAGATAAGTATCACCTGTTTTAGATTCCTCAATATGAACAACACCTTCCATACCAACTTTTTCAAGTGCAGTTGCTATTAAAGTACCTACTTCTACATCATTATTAGCTGATATAGTTGCAATTTGTTCTAATTGACCTTCAGCTGATATATCTTCAGATATGTCTTTTCTTAAAGTATTTATTACTTCTTTGACTGCCTTATCAATATTACGTTTAATTTGTACAGCATTTTCATTTTTAGATAGATTATCTAATCCTAAATTAATCATTTCTCTAGCTAATAATGTTGATGTAGTTGTACCATCTCCGGCTTTATCTGCTGTTTGAACTGCTGCTTGTTTTACTAATTGAACCCCTAATTCTTCAGTTGGGTTTTTTAATGAGATGGATTTTGCTACAGTTACACCATCTTTTGTACTAGAAGGTATACCATCATCTCCTGCAATTACAACATTTCTTCCATTTGGGCCTAAAGTTGAAACAACAGCATCTGCTAATATATTAATCCCTTTTACAAGATCATTTCTAGATTCATCGCTAAATTGTATTTTTTTACTCATTTTTTTATTTATTATTAATTTCAGTTAAATTTTTCTTATCTTCATTAGTTACCTCAGTTTCATCTAAAATATCAGATACATTTATCTCTGTAGCTACTTTAGCTAATACTTGATTTTCAGGTCCTACATAATATTCTTCACCATTAAATGGTAATTTAGTAAAACCTTGAGTTGGTAAAACTACTTTATCTCCTACCTTTAAATGCATAGGAATTAGGTCACCATTTAGAGTATATCTACCCGTTCCGATAGCTACAATTTCTCCAAATTCATTTTTTTCTTTACCCATATCAGGTACAATAATATTACCGTGGATTTCTTCTTCGTTTTCAATAGGTTTAACGATAACCGCATCAAATAGTGCTTCTAATTTATTCATGATTAATATGATTTTTAATGTTATTTTCAATTGTTTTAAAACGATCTAAAAAATCGTTAAGGTTGGTATAATGTTCTTTAGTGTGTAACTGTTCTTCACTTATTCTTTTTAATGCTTGTTCAAATTTTGCATGAAAGGTTAATGATTTTGAATAAGTTTTACTTTTTCCTGTAGATCTAAAATGGTTTTTATCAGATGTTACTTTAATGTTAACTGTATAACAGTTTTCATCTTTAGTGATAAAATAAGGTTCCATCCATGGATCTTCAATAAGGGTTAGGGATTTAGGTTTTCTTGCCATATAACTTTTTAAATTATTAATATTGACGTCAATATACGAAAAAAATGTGGCTAGGACACGTTTTTTTGCAATTACTGTTTATTTAATTTTAATAGATTTTGGCTTAGCTTCCTCAGCTAAAGGTATAAAAATATCTAATAATCCATTTGTTAATGATGCATCAATTTGTCCCAGATCAAATTTAGGAGCAATTTTATATCTTAAATCAAATGATTTTTTAGATAAACCATTATGGATAGTTCCTTCATGGAACTTTTCCTCTTTTGGTTTTTTATAACTTATTTTTAAAATATCTCCTTCAATATCAAGGATAACATCTTTTTTAGTTAACCCAGTACAGGCAACTTCAAAGTAAAGACCTTTGTCATCAAAGTAAATATTAAGGGGATGTGGTTGTTTTGAATTTAATGCTGGTGCAAATTGCGATTCAGCATTGAAGTGATTCCTAAATAGGATGTCGAAAGGACTAATATGCCTCTCTAAAATTTCTAATGTACTCATATCATTTTTTTTTTGTGGAGCCGAAGCTTCCGATTAATTAATTATTTATTTAAAAATATAACTTGTGCCCTAGCTACAATGTTATTTTGTTATACATATATAAATTTTCTTTACTGTTCATTTCTTACTAAAAAGTATTCACTTGTTATACCTAATCCTTCAGAAGTAAATTTTAAATTTATATAACCATCTTGTGTTAATTTTAATACTCCCCCATCCATATCTTTATTAGAAGTTAATATATCTTTAAATATATTAGAATTAAAGGGCATTGATAAATCATCTTCAAAATTACCTGGTGTTTGGTAAGTAATTTTATTTGCATAATTAGCATCATCACCAAATAAAAATTCACACATTTTTACTCCATCAATACTTTTAGCAGTTTTAACTAACATATGGTCTACTTCAGATAATGCATTTTTAGCCTTTATTAAAGAATCAATATCATTTACAGATAAATCTGTTTCAAGATTATAACCATTTTCAGGATCTTCTAACCATGTATTACTACCAATTACTAATATATCAGCTAATGAATAAGATAAATCAAAGTTTGAATCTGATATGTTGATTTTAGTATAAATTTTATGTGATTTTTCAGGTTGAATTAATAAATCTCCATTAGTAATAGATATTAATTTGTTTAATTTATCAGTATCAAAAATTCCTAATTCACAATCTTCAAATGGAAAATTATCTAAATATACTTTACATATTTTACCTTTTGAACCAGCATAAATTGTTAAAGTATTATCTTTAATTCTCCATTTAACAGTGTTATTTAACCCTTTTAGGTGATATTTGTTAATAACAGATTGTATTGTATTTTTATTTATCATAGTTTATAATATACGAAAATTATTTTATATTTCAAAGGAATTTAATGAATTTACATAAGGATTTAATGATAAATCCCATTCTAAATCATTAAAAAATCCTTCCAATTTATTTAATAGAATTGAATCAAATACTTTTTGCCTATCAGCATAATTATCTAAAAATTCTTTTATTTTTTTAGGCATATCATGATCAAAAAATGCTAATGCCTCTATTTTATATGGATTATCTTTTAAATAAATCCATTTTACTTTATCAGCTTGTGTCATTAGGTTGTGTTTTTTATCTAATTGCCATAAACTCAATAAATCATTATATCTAATAGCAGCTCTAACTGGAGCTGGTGCTCCTAAATTTCTTTGTGTTTTACCTTCTTTTTTCTGACTAAGTGGTTTAAGTATTTCAGTAAACATCTCACCTGCTGCTTTACGTCCTCTATATTTATTCAACTTTTTAATCATTGTTGGATTTCCTAATTGTGTTAAAGGAATAGTACCATCTAATATTTTTTGTTTGAATGTTTTAATCTGTTTAGTAATACTTTCTTCTTTAACTCCTTTTAAAGTTTGTTGTAAAATATCGTTAAAAAATTTACCTAAAATAGGAGGAAAATTAGCTTTCATAAATTCCAAACCTTTTATATCCAAAGTTTCTTTAGATATACCTTCAGTTTTTGTTATCCACTGTGCATAACGTCTTGTAGCCCTAAAGTAAGCAGCACGTATTACACATTCAGTTTTCATCTTTAACCTGTTTTCTCTAATAACACCAAAGCTTTTAGTAACTAATCTTTTATAATCTTCATTAATAACATCTTCAGTTATTTCAGCTAGTTTTTCTGTAATGTTATCTTTTTCAATATCATTAAATTTTTCATCAAAATCAGGATAGATATGTTTTAATACAGGACCTCCATGAAAATAATTTGAATCTGTATCAACATAAGCACACAAATTTACATCATCTTTATTACAAATCCACCAAGGAGTATCTTCTAAATGTCTCATTAATATTTTTCGTATGATTTTTCTTCAACTAAACCTGATTCTGTTAAAATATTTATTTCTTTTTTAACATCACATCTTTTATCATTGGTAATATACACAGATCTTGCTAGTTCTACAAATTTTTCACTAAAGTCTTTACTTCTTTCACATTCTCTAATGTCATCTTCTATAGTCCATAATTGACCATTAATTTTAGATAATTCTAAATACAATAACTGGATTTCAGGTCCATATTTGTCAAATAAATCATGTACAAAAGGATTAAGTTCTTTAAATTCATTATTTATATTAACTAATTTATCTTCATCTGTTATATTTAACATTTTTAGTTCTAGAATTGATATTTTATCTAGCAGTTCTCCGTTTGATATTTCTATTTTCATTTGTTTGTTAGTGTTATTTGAAAAGTTATTTTATTAATTGTAAATCTAAATACTCCTTGTTTTAGACATTTTTTAAACATAGTTTCTTGTGACTCACTCCAAGACTCACTTAAATTTATCAATTCTTCTTTTTCAATTAATTTACCATTAGCTTTAATTAGCATATTTTGTCTAATTGATTGTTTTTTTAATGTCATAATTCTAATTTTATTTCGTCTCTCAATACTTTATTTAAAAATGTATTAGCACATAATGCACTTTCTTGTATAATTCTTTGTCCTGTTAATGTAATAGCTTGGCTTATTAAAAAGTTAGGTAGTCCATATCTAAATGTAGGTAAAGCTGTAGCTCCATATAATGAATTAAGTAGAATTTTCATTGTATATTGCATTAAATAATAATATTCACCTTCTTCTTTATTACCTGATTTGTAGGCATCCTTCATTTTATTTTTATACTCAACACGTTCATCAAACCATTTATTTAATATTGTTGATAATACTGATTCCTTATCTTGTCTAAAGAAACATCCATTAGCTGATACTGATAGTTCACTTTGTTCTATCATAGATATTAATCTACTAGCCTTAACGTAAGTTGTTTGGCCTTTAACGTTTTCAACTATTAATTCTTCGTTAGGATCACGTTCTTTTAAATCATTAATAGCCAATCTACTATTACGTCTATCTGCGTCTTTGATGTAGCCGACCAAAGTTTCTCTACCTATGTTAAGTGACATAATTATACATGGATACAGCGAAACTAAATCCAAATCAAACATATGATCATATAATCCAGCTTTAGGACAAAATAAATAACCACCAGCATATGTTTCTTTTTTACCTAATGGCTGTTTACCTTGATGAGGTCTAGCAGGTGGTATAATATTTTGAGATAATAAATAAGCAGATATAGCCCCATCTTGGGTTACACTATTTGAATATACTTCACTATAATTATGTTTACCTTTATGTGCTAAGTTTTTTGTTAATGCTATATAATCTAACTTTTCATCTAACAATTTAAGTATTTCAACATCACGAAAGTTATACTCAATAAATTTATGTAAATCAGTTTCAAATAACTGATCTAAGTTACCATCATATTCAATTTTTTTAACACCAGCATATTTTTCACCAATAGCATCTAATTTATAACTTGGTTCATCTTTCCAACTATATTTTTTATGTAAACGAATATAATCTAAAGATTCAATACCCACAATATCTACAAATTGATCTCTTTTAGTCCAACTAGATATCCATTTTTGTGTTTCCTTATGTTTCCACCAAGATGATTTTTCAGTTTTTACTATTCCTAAAGGAGATAACATATCAGCATATTCTTTGCCTAATACATTACATAATCTATAATATAAATAGGGAATATCAAAATAATCTGAATTATAACCAATTAAAATATCAGGATGTTTGTCTGTAAATATTTTTAAGAATTTGATTAGTAATTCACGTTCGTTTTTACAAGGTATAATTTTCTTTTTTCTTTGTTTATCCCAGGTAGTAGCAGGAATTAAGTTTTTCTTATCCCATACTAAAATAGCCCACTCATCATCTTTTTTATCCCACCAAGCAATTGAAGTAATAGGCATAGGTGCACTTTCAATATATTCCTTAGTTAAAGCTCCTCCTATTTCACACTCAATATCAAAGAAAAATTCTCTATGTCCCTTAGAAGGAGTATCATTAATTCCATATTCTTCAATAAGAAATTTTTGATGTGGTTTCATATCATGATAATGTAATCCAGGATCTTTTTTATTGTAATTTGATGTATTTTTTAATTTTTCACCTTCTAATCCAATATATTCCCCATTTGGATCTTCTACATAAGCTGTGTCTTCCCACTCAATTACATTATGTTTAATATCACCATCTTTTTCATCCCATAAATCAATTTTATAAAGATTACTACCATATTTACCTAATCTTTTTGCATAACATTTAATATAACTCATTTATTGAAATTTGGCTAACTCACTAGTACTAAAAAATTGATGTAAATTAGGTCTAAAATAATTAATACTTTTCATTACTTTTTTATCCCTTGATCTATAGACAATATACCTTCCTTTCGCAACCTTTTCAAAATGACAGGCCTCACCTTGTTCCTTACTTCTTTGGCTGACGGTCTGTATGGCTTCTTCTTCAGTTTTACAAGCTTTTGACATATTGCTTGCTTGTACTTCTGAATAGGCTGGCCATATCTTGCTTTTAAGGCCATGTAACATAGTACCGTTCCCAAGGGAAACATAAGTAATGTCGCACAAAGCGTCCAAAACTTCCACAATGTCGCCTCGTTCGCAAGCTTCTTTATACTCTTCAAGTTCTTCGAGGATAAAATCATAGACGAATTGCCATTCTTTTTTAGCGGGGATTGTTGGCTCATAATTGTTGGGTTTATTAAAAGTATCATTAAATCTTTCAACTTCATCAACAAAAGGGACAAGACCATTTGCTTCTGGGTCAAATATTTGAAAATCTATTTTTAGTTGTTTACTCATTATCTTTTTTATTTATTTTATTTTGGAACTTCATAAATGATCCTTCTTTATCATTTGTTAAACCTCCTATAGTATTTATTTTATCATCTTCTTTTGGCCAAGGTCCTGGTTCATCTACCCAATTAGCAAATTCTTTAAATTCATCACTTTGGAGATAATCTTGAATAGGTGCAGCATCTGACCTTTCCCATGGATATACTATCCATTCATCACCCATTTCTTTAGCCCACAAAGTAGGCACAAAAGATGAAGTATGAGGTTTATAATGTAATACAGCATGATATAATCCAGGAGCTTCTTCTAATGTTTTTCCTGAGTCACAAATATCATCAATTACTAAAGTATTTGTAAATACATTACTAACATAAGGTAAATTTAATTTATGTGATATAATTACTGCGGGTATTAAGCCTCCTCTAGCTAAACCAGTTACAGATTCTATTTGAGGACATTCTAACATTATTTTTTTACTTAAAATATCTGTTAAATGTTGTACATCATCCCAACTTAAATGTATTTTATTATCTATTTTCAATGCCATTATATATTATGTCCTCCGTTATTAATTTTTAATGAATCAAAAAATTCTTTTCTTGCTAAATTAGTATTTTGTCTAAATACACCTGATGCTTTAGTAGTAACCATACCAGCTCCTTGATGTTTTACACCTCTACAACTTACACAATTATGCCCCGCAACTATAGTTACAATAACACCTCTATTCCCATCAGTAATTTGGTCAACTGCATTATGAATTGCTGATGTTAATTGTTCTTGTATTGCACCTCTTCTACCAAATAATTCAACAATTCTATTTAATTTAGATAATCCAACTACTTGACCATCTTCTCCAGCTATATAACCTATATGGACTACACCACTAATTGTTTGGTGATGATGAGAGCACATTGATGTTAATGGGATATTTCTTTCAATAATAATACCATCATAACCATCTGATGGGAAAGATGTAATAGGAGACATTGGGGTATATCTGCCTTGCCATAAATCATTTACATATGCTTTAGCAACTCTTCTCGGGGTATCAGCTGAATTTGGGTCGTTTTTCCAGTCACAATCTAATGCT
>VMHT01056965.1_pt1 | contig 13362 bp, 3 predicted proteins | sample 4693611 | NCBI WGS metagenome assembly VMHT01 (sample SAMN12280063, study PRJNA550983) | marine metagenome | isolation source: seawater sampled from same location over 5 years 0.02-0.2 micron viral filtrate | place: USA: collected off the coast of southern California halfway between the port... ... | reverse complement strand
CATAAAAGTAATTGTAGATGACGGTAAGATAATCAAGGCTAGTTGCCGAAGATTGCCGGACGGTCAGTGGTCAGTAGTTGGGTGGGGTCCGTCCCTGTCTGTGAGAAGCACAAGTGTTGACAACGATTCGTTACTCTACGAGTTCATTGACACCTTGCTGTATATCAACAATGTGGAACCCAATGATCTGGATTCTGGTTCTGTCTACGACGCTCTCGTAGATGTGATACAATAAATAACATCAAGCCTAGCCGTGTGAAAGCGGCTAGGCTTTTATTTATTCATAAGGTTCTACAAGAGGCCACCCACTTATGATTTGGTCCATAGCCTTGTTAAGTCTATCGAGTGAACTATCATCACCTCTAGACCGTAGGCCACCCGCCAACGAATCCGGTATGTCAGGTCTGGTAAAACGTTTTAACTTAACATCTCGGATGTAGTCTTTAGGTAACTTGTAGTAACTAAGAGTGCCGTCGATCTGACTATTCGTGAGTCCCCTAGTCTGAGCTGCCGTAATGTATCGAGAAAGTTCCTGAGCGGCTTCCTTCTGGCCATTGACGAACTCGCTTACGGCGGCTTCGATATCTCCATCAGTGAGCGACGACCGAGACTTCAGTTTATTAATCTTGAGACGTGCGTCGTTTTTCCTCTCTTTATTATTACCCACCGCTCTCTGGAACACGCGTTCCCAATCAATGGTGTATTTACGGGCTGGTTTGACTTCTCTTTTAATAAGAGCGAGTGCCGACTTCTCTTCGTTTAGTGGCACATCACCAAGAGCGGCGGAGGATACATTTCGGATAGCGGAGGAGATTCGAGGCTCATACGCTTGCTTCCCTACGTAAGTGACAGCGTCCACGAACGAACTGAAAGACCCATCTTCTTTGTAAATCTTACCTCCCGTCCTTGGGTCTCTGTTCTGCTTGGCGTCCATAATCGCGGACGAGACAATCTGAGAACCACCATATTCCTTGAACAAGAGGCTAAAGGCTTTCACCAGTGCGGAGACAGGCTTGCCGTCCATGACCTCCCCCATCGCCTGATACGGGATGTTGGTCACGCCCGAAATAGGGTTGACGTAAGTAAGATCGTAAAATTCAGTATCACTCCAGAAGAACAGAGTAGCGTCCTTCTGCCAGTCCGGCAGTGTTTCGCGGAGCATATCATCCTCTTCATCACTAAGTCCTGCTACGAGAACCCTAGTCAGGTAAGGGATTATCAAACTGAGGCCGCCGATAGTAAAGGTGGCTCCGGCAACACGCTTGATGCCCCGCCCCACAATTACTTTGTTACCGCTGCTGAGTTCCTCCTTGATCTGCTTCGGCAATCCGTCGAGCATGATGCGAAGGATGTCCATGCGGAAACGGACGAACGGCGGGAGTAGGAATGAATACTTTCCAGTCGCATATTTTACTGACTCGTAGGCATCGACATACGATTGAGAGGTTTTGCGAACGGCGTGCGCGGCTTTTGTTTTCAGGTCGTAGTCGGACAAGTTGTAACCTTCTCCGTCCTTGACTCCGTTCTTCTGGTCCTCTGCGCGAGCTTTCTTCAATACCTCGAACTCGTTCTGGAAGTAGACAATCTTGTAAGCCGAATCAATAGCCTGAGAAAGGGCGACCGCCCGTTTCATAATAGGCTGGACTGTCTTATCATAGGCTTTTTTCCCAGACTTGAGGAGCGTGTCTATCTTGCTGACAACTTCCTCCGCCTCTTGTTCGAGACCCTTGAGGGTAGTCTTGCCTTGGAGAAGCTCCTTGATTGTGTTTGAGGTCAGGTCGCCGTGTGCGACATTAAGCATGACAAGTTCCGAAGTATACTCGTCGAGTCCCTTCATGTTATTAGCATACAGGTCACCTATATTCTTGAGACCGATGGCGACTTTAACGGGATTAAGGCCAACCAGCGGCGCGAAGAAACCTACGTTACCTAAGATGTTACGTAGGTAGAAACCGACAGAGAACAAGGTCTTAGCGGCGAGTGAAGACCCAACCGCATACTTCGCTATCCTAAGACCACCCTCTACGAACTGAGAGTGGGAGGCCAGTGAATCCTCGACACTGCGTTGGAACTGTCTCTGAATGTCATCATACATCTCCCTCGGAACGTAGTAGTCCTGTGTGACGGACACCTTTTCTTCGGCCTTGTCCGTCAGTGTCTCTTTCTCGATGTCAATCGTAACGGCCCGTGCGCCTGTTCTGAGGTTCACTAAGTTCAGATCGTTACCTTGTAATTGTTCCGCTCTAACTTCTTCGAGGTTGTAAACGAACTTGGACTCTGGTCTAAGGCCGAGTTTGATGACGTTTCTGAGGAAGGACTCTTTGGAAGCGGATTGACTCACCGTCGTTATTGAACGTAAGACGTTTTCCAATACGTCGGAGTCAGGATACTGCCCCAAGAGCTTGCGGAAATCCTCTGGAATCTGTTCACGTTCGCGGAGCCTGTTCACTAACGACTTGGTAGCACTCTCCGCGAGCTTGCCCTTAAACTTAGAGTTAGGGTCGAGTGCGTAGAGGTATTGGAGAATCGCGTCTCGGATAAGGTCTTGCCCACCATCTTTCGCAGCAGCTAACTTTGCTTTTGCGTCTTCCATTAGCTGGTCGTAGGAAGTTTGTTGGCTTTCAGGCTCCCCCTCTTCCTTTTTTGATTCCCTTCGAGCGAAGGTTTGCATATACTCTTCCTCAAACAACTTATACACATTCTGGTAGTGTTGGACCATCTGCTCGTCTCCAGCGGTGGACTCACCTCTAACGACCTTCATGACCTTATCCATGTAGCCTTCTTCAAGGAAAGCCCTGTAGGATCTCACGACGTAGATACCTAGATTAGAATCAATAGTGATGCTGAGATCACCTTTCGTGTTAAACACGCCTGAAAGTTTTTTCGAGAGGGCGTCGAGCAAGAGGCGAAGTTCTGACAACGCCTCGAATAGGGGTCGGTCTGTTTGGTAAAGCTTTTCGTAGGCCGCTTCTTTCTTGGCCTTCGCCGCGCTGCGGAGCTTGGCCAGTTCGGCTTCGATAACGTCGTCTACCTCTTCCTGAATGATCGCGTCGCGTTCACTATCGGGAATGGGGCTACCTCTCTCATAAGACTCCCTCAGTATACGCTCTTTGGAGATATCATATCGTTTTTGCCTAAAGTTGTCAGGTAAATCGATGTCACTTGACCTGCCTAAGAAGTCCCCAAGTAACTGGTCGTTCGCTTCGGGGTTGTTCTGGACCAGCTCCATAACATCGTTCATCATCCTTTCAGTGCGTCCTTCGATGGCTTTCTGGAGTGCGTCCGCTTGCTTACGGATTTCAAGGATTCGGGGATCGAGTTCGCCGTTCAGCCACTTCGTATAGACGTTGCTCTGATATTTACCGTCCTTGAACACACCTACAGGAAGCTCGAAGCCTCTCAAGAACGGGAAACGCTCGTAGATCTGTTCGTCAGTTGTCTCGGCGTTGATCTCCTTGAGTTTACTGACCTCTAGCGTAGCAGCGAATCTCCGGTTCAGGTTGTCGATAGTGAGTTCAGGGGTCGCGATATCGAAGTTCAGCATATCACGGATGTGGAACACACCGCTCCTGAGAAGTTGGACCTCGTTAGATATCCGGTTGATCACGCGAGACATCTCTGGGTTGTTCTTATTCAAGTTGTATTTACCATACATTCTCTTGAAGACCCCCTTCAAGTAACGGAACATCACTTTGAAGAAATTAGGGCTGGTGATATAGAAAGCTTTGTCTTGTTCGGTGGTGTAACCCCTGTCGATCTTCTGGACTTCCATGCGGAGTTTCTCCCCTACCAACTGGCGTTTGGTTTCTACGTCTCCCTCACGAACTTTATCTTTAAGACTCTTACGCTCTGTATTGTTTTTGGAATACTCCTCAATGATTTCGTCAAATTTACTGAGAGTTAGGTCAGACGCAGCGGAATCTAATTCCTCAAAAGGAATCGTGCGCTGTTCAGCGGCATGGACAAGCTCCTCGTTCAAGACAGTCTCAAGGATCATCTTGGCGTGGTTAGCGTTAGCTACTTCATTAGTATAACTAAGCACAGCCGCCTGTGCCGCCTTACGATTGACGAAGATTGTGGCTACTGGGCGGTCGCCGATCATGGCGATCTGGGCCACGAAGGGGGAGTCCTCCCTACCTTCAAATGGAGAGACTTGGCCCTCCTCAACCTCAATAACTGGAACATCCCTCGGGACAGTGACCGCGACTACGTCGTCGATAATCTCGTCCATCGCGGCCTGTTGTTCAGGTGTGAGTAGTTTACCGTTCGAGATTCCTTCGACAGAAGCGAATCTCCTGTTCTTGGACGCCTCGGCATTCTTAATCATATCGTCGGAATACTTTAACAACGCGTCTTCAGCATCACTACGGGCGGGTCTCCGTGAAACGGTGTCGATATCGCCTGTCGGTGCTACGTCCATGTTCATGAAGTCGGTCAAGTCGTCGAACGCTTTCGCCAGACGAGTGTTGTTTTGGATACCGAACAGAGACTTGATGACGTTAAGGATTCTGCGGAACAAGCCAGACTCTGGCAATCGTCGGACCTCGTTCTGGAACGCGGCAGACGTGAAGGAGGTCGCGATGAACTCGTCGAGGTTCGATAAGCCGTGGCTTATATCCTCTGATTCCTCTGATACTCTATTCGATTTCCTGAAATTGCTGGCTACCATCTGGCGAAGCCCTTCGAGTCTCTGTATCGCGGCTCGTTGTTTCGAGTTTAGGTTCTCGCTTCGGATAAGGTAGGCGGTCGCAGCGTGGAGATATTCATGGAGTAGGATGGACTCGATGCCGGAACCGTAAACGGAGGCGACATTGACGGACACACGGCTCTTCCCACCTCCAAGAGGGACGAAGCTACCAGCGACTCTACTTAATGGGTTATCTGCAATTCGGAAGTTTGTATTCCTTATAAGTGCCTTGTCCTTGAGGAGTAACTTAGCCACCAGTCGATGGGACTCATCGACGCCTGTCTTAGCGATCTTTTCAAGGGCGGTGACAACGGACTCAGGATCACCATCGACCAAACCGAGACGAGCGATGTCCTTGTTGTTAGCCTCGCGGGCTATCTTAGCCTCCTTGAAGGTAGCGAGGCTAGGAGCATTCATTTCGCGTAATAGCCCGATGATCTTCGCCTGAGCTTTCCTTGCAACGGCCTTTTCCTTTTTAGACTTGGGGTCCAACCCGAACGCTGATAACTTCTCCCGTATTATTAAAGGTAGGTTATCGTAGTTCTCATGGAACTTTGAAGTTGGGACTTTTTTACCCCCTGCTCTTTTAACGGCGATTGTATTTAACAGTTCGCGGAAGATCGCAGGCATCGGTTTAGCTTTACCTTCAATGTCTTTACTTTTAATTGAAGGATCTACTTCTTTAGTGATTGCAAGAATACCAAGAATTAGCTTTTTGTCTTTTTCTTCTTCAACAACTGGGCCGATTTTGGAGAAAACCTCTTCGTCTACGCTTGCTACGGTATCATCTAAGACGAACTGATAAGCGTGCGAGTCTACAGGGTCAATAACTCCGTCTGTAGGTGTAGCTGGAGCTGGAGCTGGAGCTGGAGCTACTGGAGCTACTGGAGCTGTGGCAGTATCTGGAGCTACTGGAGCTGGTGTGTTCTCATTAAGCTCAGACGCCACTGGCCCTGCTTTAGCCTCGGCTCGATCTCTTACGCGTTGCCCTACATCTTGTGAGATTTTTAGAAGGTTAGGGAACGACGTGCCTTCCTGTGGTTGGAACTGCGGTGAGTCTAACATAGTCTCTACCGACTTGAATATAATTAGGTCTTCCCAACCTTTTAGAAGTTGCTTGCTTTTTGCTGTTCCGTGGACGTTACCAATAAATTTTTTGTTGTCGTCAGTGCCGAAGGGGTTTTTAATGCCTCTAATGCCCGTGTTGACGTGATACAAGAAAGCGGCTAGGTCTTCTTTGTCATTGTTATTGCGTTTATTGAGGTTAGACTTTTCTGTAGTTCCAGTTAAGAACTTAACCTTGTCGAGTTTCGGGTCATTCAGCACCTCCCTAATAGCCGCCATATCAAAAAACCCAGACTCAATGAGGGCGTTGGATACTTTAGCCGCCTCTTGAACTGCCCTAGATCTCAGTAGGATTCCCTCTGGATCGACTTCGACACCCCCAACGATTTTCCGTAAGGCTGCAATCGCTGCGGTGTGATTCAGATCGAGTAATATCTCGGAAATTATAGCTCCTCTAAATAGCTCGTCCTTCTGATCTTTTGTTGGCAGATCTGCCTTATCGATTTTGCTTATCTTCCGTAGACGCCCCCCAACAGGTGAGTTTAAAGCATCATCAATGAACTTGTCTATTTTAGAAACCGCTTCCTTGTAGGTAATCTCACCGTCCGCGATATACTCTCGGTTTTCCTCTTTCGTCTCTTTCGAGAAAAGACCAAACTTGCTAAAGGTGAATTTAACGTCCGAAGCTTTATTAATCGCCGAGGTGAATTTAATCCTTTTTTCAGCTAACGCGGTTTGCGATTGATTTTTAGACTCCTTACCTCTCTTCGAGTTTGGGCTAAAGGCAGGTTTTCTAATGTCGGTCAGTGCGCCGTCCTCTACCGTGAATAGTTGCGTGCTGTATTTCATACCAGCAGCAACCTTGATTCCTCTTTGATTTTTCCCAAAAAGGTAATTCATTTTAACGGGATCGTTATCGAAAAGATAACCATCGACGGTGTGCCTGAAAACGCCTTGCGCCCTCGTCTCTATGTCTTCGACCCTATACCCGTATGCCTTAGCTACTTCCGCTTTTGTGCGTAGTATGTAGAGATTACTATTCTTATCATTCTGTTTCTTTAGTAGGTCTTCCTCAAACTTTTTAGCGCGTGCTGACAAAAACGGTTTGATTTTTGAAGGTAGCCCATACCTACCAGACGCATTCTTGAGATCAATTGGGTATCCAATTTCCAAGAGTTCTTCCAACCTAGCTTCAACGGTTGCCTCCAATTCGGGATCGATTTTAGGGGTTTCTACTTGCGCTGACTCTTCACCCTCGCCCTTGACGGTTCCTGTTCCCGTAACTTCTGCTAAGTCTTCAATGAATGGTATAAGTTCAGCGTCAGATAATCCATACAACTCTTGGAACTCCTTGAGGTCTTCGCGAGTTATTTTTTCTGTCTTACCGCCAAATGTGACTTCGATTGTGGTAGGGTTGGTGAGGTTCTCCTCCGCCGTCAACTCCGCGAGTTGCTCAGGGGTCGCGCTCACCAAAGCCTCGTAGACTCTTTCCGCTGTGGCTTCGTCCTGTTCTTCGGTGGTAGCGTTCGCCGAATCATCGAAGTTCTTCGCCGCTTCGGCTTCATTCCTTCTGGCTCTCTCTTTTCTCGCAGCCTGAAAATCTCTAGCAGCCCCTACAGAGCCTCCTTCTTTGCGGCCTCGTAAAAAGTCCTCCATCAGTTCCTTAGTTTCCTCGATAACTGTATCGAGTTGCGGGTCTGATAAATCTTTAATTTTTGTTCCTTGGGGGGCGTCTCCGTGCGTCAAGAATAGCCCTCTTTCTCCAGTTACATCAGATTGATTATTCTCAGTCCAACCTAACACAGAACTGTCTCCATCTGTAGTAACTACTCTTTCCCCGTCCTCACTCAAATACACAATTTTAAGTGTGCCGTCACTCTCTTTAAAGTTTTTGACTGTGAACACTTTCTCCCTTCCGAAGGGGTCATAAAGAGTCTTTTGTGAACCAATCTTCGGAGCTGTAAGTGTAGTCTCTTCTTCAGCAGTTGGAGCTGCTTCTGTAGGCGGAGCTGCTTCTGTAGGCGTAGCTGCTTCTGTAGGCGTAGCTGCTTCTGTAGGCGTAGCTGCTTCTGTAGGCGTAGCTGCTTCTGTAGGCGTAGCTGCTGGTTTCGCCTGAGCAGGAGCTTGAGCTGGAGCTGGTTGAGCTTCTGCAATCGCCAGCATGAACTGCCTAGCGGATGTCGGGGAACCAGTCTTTGTAAGGTTGTCAGCGGCCTTCCTAGCTACCTGACCTTGGACATCGAGTTCGGCACTCGTATTCCTACCCTTGAAAACCCTATTATACCCTGCGGTTGCAACAGGCATCGCTCCTCCGAGGATACCCCCATAGACAAAACCCATCCCAACGGCGGTAAAATACTCTGAAAAGGGTAGGTCTTGGCCAATAGCATCGGCTTGGACAATCGAATTTAAACCTGCGTCGTAACTTTCTTCAAGAGCTTCAGAGGCTGCGCCAATACCTATTCTCAACCACATCGGATCGGCGAACTGCCTCTCTCCTTTTTTGAGGACTTTTTGGAGTGCCTTATGGTATGCTCCGTCGGAAAGTTTCACCCCATTCAATCGGTCAAATACTCTCCTAACCTGTTTGAGGGAAGCCCCGTTCCCCACGAAGCTCTCAATTCCACCGAACCTACCGACTCCGAAAGCCCCTACTATAGAACCAGTGATAAGGAAAGAGGTCGCCGCCGCGCCCAACGCCTTGCCTCGGATCTCTTCCTTACTTAAAAATTGCCCTTCAGGGCTTCGGCTGATCCCATCAAATACAGCCGCGTAGGTCATTGAGGCACTACGTAGTCCAGCGACACTAGAAACAGAGCCGATCTTAACTGCTTTGTTACTAGTGATTTTTGCGTATGCATTAAGGAAGGTAGAGGGGGCGACATCTTTAATTTTGCTCTTTCCAGTGGACTTAGCCACCGCTTGCATAGTTTCGCGAGATAGTTTTCTTACTGTGGTCTTTAGGGCGTTCTTAGCACCCACCGCAGCTAAAACAGGGACAGCACCTACACCACCCGTCGCGGTTGTTACAGCCGTTGAAGCTATGAGATCCGAGATAATGGGTAAGGCAGTGGCAGCAAGCTCTGTCCCGAAACCGAAGTCCTGACCGAACATTCTGGCTACGGTGGTCCGCGCCTGACGGTCCTTCATGTTCTCGACAAGGAACCTCTCGGCGTTGTCGTATTTGTCGAGGTCAAAGCCCATCTTTTCGCTAACCCTATCCGCAGCGAAGGTCAGCCCCCAAGCCAAGTCTGTAGCCCCCTCACCAAGTGCTAGTGCAAGGTGTTGGGCTTTGTTTTTGAAAGAGTAGTTTGTGTTCTTTACGAACTCGTTAAGGATGTCTGGGTCGGACGCGGTTCCTTTGCGGTCGGCGTAGAAAGAAGCCCACTCATCTTTTAGATAGGAGCGGCTCAAGGAATCACTAAGCTCTGGGAAAAGAGATTCTCGGATAATGTCGCGTTGGGCATTAGCGCGATTCTTCTCCCCCTCACTCATCCCCTTGATAGCTTCCTCGAACTGGGCGGGGTCTTCTAGTAACTCGCGGTGGTATGCGGCGTTCCCGTAACCGAAAGTTTTGATGTTGTTCCGTAGGTTGTCCTTGTCGAACTTAGGAGACCCACTCATCATAGCCGAAGACCCAATGTGATATTCTAGGGCGGCTACTAAGTCCTTCTGGGATATTTGTTGTGCGCCTCCATCTTCGGATCTAATAGAGTAAGCTAATGCTTCTAATTCATTGCGAGGTATCTCACCAGTTCTAGCATATTCTCTAGAAGCGAGATTTAGTTCCTCGTTAATGTAAGCACGCTTTTCGTTCCCGTAGATCTTCGCGTCGTTAATAATTTCAGAAAGGTAATTACTGGCCTCTACAAAGTTAAGCTGGCGGAACGCCTCATACCCGTTCTTATCCTTTCGGGTCAGCTCTGAAATGACTTGTATATCGTTAGGGGTGATGGTTCCCGCAGCGAGTGACTTTTCATATGCTTCGTAAGCGGTCAACCCAACAGCGGCGTCTCCTCCCTGTATCTGTACGGAACCGTCTGGCATCTCAATTCTGGAGAAAGGAATGCCGTTGTTGTTTAACGACCACTGGACAGCATCATCATACTGAAATTCTACTATTTCTTCGACTTGTGAGCGTAGATCTTCAGTTTTCTTTTTTATTATTTCAGGTGCGTCTGGCTGGTTTTCAAGAACCTTCTGGTAGCCTTTAAACTTAGCTAACGTCTCGCGATCTTCATCGCTGCCGATGCTGCTATAAGATCGGTTGATAAGATCCAACTTCTGCTCGAAGGTGGGTGCTTTAGGTGTGAGGGCTTCCTGTAGTTGCTCAGTTGATACACCTTCGCTACTAGCTCCCTTGACCATTGACTCATCAATTAAGCCGTAGATCTCACGCATTTCTTCTCGGCTGAGATCTTCTTTAAGGTATTCCGCTTTTACGTAATTAGAAAATCCTGTCCATTTATCGACAGGATTGCTAACGTCGTTGATGGCTGCCCAATCTTCGATCTGCTGTAGTTCTGGCATGGTAGTTTACTCTGGTTGTCCGAAAAAGGCGGACGTGACATTGTCTCTTTCTTCGTCCGCTTTTGGAGTCGTGAGAGAGTCTCGCCCTAATTGGCTAAAGTCAATCCGCGTATAAGCTATATCTCTTATTTCTTGGATAAGCTCTCGGCTCTTTTCTATTGGGAAATCTGCGGTGGCTTGAGCGCGGCCACTCTTCAATGGCTCGCCCCTTAACCTAACTAGGTCGTCGATGAACTCGTCGTAGTCTGCTATGTCCAGTGCTTGATAAGATTCTCTTGTCGTCTTACCGTCGCTATCTAATACCGGTCTATCCTCAAAGGACACAGACTGGAGTCTCTTAATGGTGTCTTCAGCAGCTTCTTTGGTAAAGTCGGGAGCGTCTTTTTTCTTAGAGGCTTCATCTTCTAATTCCTTTGCGCGAGCAATCTTACTCAGTATGTCGGAAACTTGTTGGTCGCTGACATCTCCGGCTAATATACCCTTATAGACATTTTCGTCGTATAAGCCAGTTCGTAAAGTTCCTTGTCGGTAGTCGTTAGCGGCTGTGTTCCTAATCTTCATCTCGTTTTGACGAAGCTTTGCGTCGGACGCCATCTGACTCTCTAGTAACTTATCCTGATAACTAAACAATGAGGAGATAGTGGGGTTAGTGTTGATCAACCCGATATTGTTCATAGCGAAGTCGGTGAAAGCTTCACGCTTCTCCATCGGAGTAGCTTCGCTAGTGCGTATCTCACGTAGGCGGTTGTCAATCATCGGTATAGAGCTATTAGCTTCGCGCTCCATACGGAGTTCATTTCTTTGTTTGCGGAAGGCTAACTTCTGACGTTTAAAAGCGAGATCCTCTTGCTTCAGCTTCATGATCTGCTGCTGCATAGGCATAAGGACATCCTGACGATAACTCATCGCTTGGTCGAAGGCTCTGTCGCCTACGAGCATGGGGAAATACTCCTGCTTGAAGGGGGCAATGTCTTGGTTGTAGTCTAGTATTGTAGCCATTTTAGAAGTATTCTGGGTGGTATATACCTTCATCCCAATCATCTATACCATTTTTGTTCCTGTCTATGAAGATTTGTTTCCTCATGACCCCACTTTTTGGGGTTCCTTTTCCTTTTCCTTTTCCTTTTCCTTTTCCTTTTCCTTCAATAAGGGCGTCTATTTTCTGGGCTAGTTCCGCCGCCCTCATTCGCTGATCCGCTTCCCGCTTATCGTCGGACGGTCTTCTGACGTTAGGCTCCTGCGCACGCATCTCAGCCGCTCTCGCCTCCATAACTCTCCAATTCGGATTGCCTCTTCTACGCATCCTATCCGCCTCATTTTGAAGTTCAGAACTTTTGGGGATATTTGTATCTGGCTCTTCCATTAAGGGAGACCCCGTACCGACTACGTAGTTAGGGTGGTTCAGGGCTTCCTGTAGTGCTTTTGGAGTCCCATATTTTCGTTGATACATTACGTTCTGTGCTGCCGCTGCTGCCGCTGCTGGCGACGGGCTTGGTCTATCGAATAATCCTGTTCCAGTTTTTGGTTTTTTGTAAGCAAAAGAAGAACCTCTTAGTCGAATGCCTTGATTCTCCAAGAACGTATTAAACTGGTCGTCAGAAACACCGACGGCGGCAGACCTTTCACGGGCCTCTTCAAGAAGTTTTGAGGTCAAGGCTCCTTTTTGTGAGAGACTTTTCAAGCCGGAGGCGATGCCCCGCTTCTTTCCAAGCTGTTCCTTGCGTAACTCTTCACGGGCCATCCACTTATCAAGCTGAGAATTTTCGCGAGAGCGAGCGGTTCCGTCTTCATTTAGCGGACCGAGACCAGATTTAAAGTCTTCTAAATCCTTCTGAGCCTTAGCTAAGTCAGGGTATTCTTCGGTAGAATTGCCTTTGCTTCTCTCATCAATGATCTTTTTAGCTTTTTCTGACGTTTTCGAGTCCGGCTCTGCTGAACTCCCCACCGGAGGTAGCTCACCTTTTGCTTTTTTATCTCTTACGTCTCTATACATATTTAAAAAACCCGTCATATCGAGGTCAGGCTGACTACTCTCGATGCGGAACTCACTGAGCATTTCATCTACTTCCGACCCTTTAAGCCCTAAATTTTCGAGATCGGTTCTCGTCTGGTAAAGTTTTTCAGGGCTTACAGGATTGATGGAGCGGTCTTTATTAGTCAACTCCTTCCGTAAACCTTTTAAGTAAGATTCGGCAGCCGAAGTAGGTGAAAGTGTAGGTGTAGCGGTCGCAGTAGGTGTAGCGGTCGCAGTAGGTGTAGCGGTCGCAGTAGGTGTAGCGGTCGCAGTAGGCGTAGGCGTAGGCGTCGCAGTAGGCGTAGGCGTCGCAGTAGGCGTAGGCGTCGCAGTAGGCGTAGGCGTCGCAGTAGGTGTAGGCGTCGCAGTAGGTGTAGGCGTCGCAGTAGGCGTAGGCTTAGGCTTAGGCTTAGGCTTAGGCTTAGGCGGCTTAGAGGGGGCTGCGATAGTTGGATTTTTATCCTTATTTTTATTCTTCTCAGACATGGCGTTCGCGGTTGTTTAATTTAGACTTTGGGCATCGCTTTTCTCTTGCGGACTTCAGCTTTCGCGGCCTCTAACATACCCTTCTTTGGGTTGTCCAATGCAAAGTCGGCAGCGAAGTCCTCGACGCTTCCGTAATCTCCGATGCCTGTAACAGTGTTCGGGCTTCCAGCGTTTAGACTTGAGGAAGCGTCTCCCATACCAGTTCTACCAATTTTCGAAGGTCCTCCTGTAGTGGAACGCGGTGCGAAATATTCGGGGCTACCAACTGCTGGTGAAGGAGAGTCACCCATACCAGTCCTACCAATTTTCGACGGTCCTCCTGTAGTGGAACGCGGAGCAAAATATTCGGAACTACCAACTGCTGGAGCTGCTGGAGCTAGAGCTGCTGGTGAAGGAGAGTCACCCATACCAGTTCTACCAATTTTCGACGGTCCACCACTAAGAGAGGTGGGCGCAAAGTAAGCGGCACTACCAACTGCTGGAGCTACTGGAGCTGCTGTAGGGGCTGCTGTAGGGGCTGCTGTAGGGGCTGCTGTAGGGGCTGCTGTAGGGGCTGCTGTAGGGGCTGCTTCTGCCGTAG
>VMHT01169512.1_pt1 | contig 13363 bp, 15 predicted proteins | sample 4693611 | NCBI WGS metagenome assembly VMHT01 (sample SAMN12280063, study PRJNA550983) | marine metagenome | isolation source: seawater sampled from same location over 5 years 0.02-0.2 micron viral filtrate | place: USA: collected off the coast of southern California halfway between the port... ... | reverse complement strand
ATTAGTACCCCACTTATTAATAAATTTTAAAGTTGAATCATTCATATCTTTTTTCCATTTTTCATGCCTTTCAGAATCACCATCAAAACTTCCAGCTCCTCTTCCAGTTAAATGGTATACTAAAGAATTCCAAGGTTGAAGAAATTTAAAACCAGCTAATAACATCCTATTAAATAAATCAGAATCTTCTCTACAAGAATGCATTACTGGGTCATGCCCTCCTAAAATTTCTAAAAAATCTTTTTTATACATCATCCAAGGAGCAAATATACCTTCTGTTACTTTAGTATCCTCTAAATGTTCACTTACGTACTTTTCAAACTCTTTTTCTTTAAATTCTTCAGGCCACATCCCAAAATCTAGTAATATTTTTTCACCTCCATTAGGATGAAGAGGTGGCTCTACCCTTGTAGCACATATTACGGATTTAGATTTTAATTGCTTATATGCGTTTAAATCTGCATTTTTACCCAACATCATATCAGCATGGAATATCATAAAAATATTAGTAGTTGATTTTTCTATACAATAATCATATGCTTTACCAATACCAAATAATTCTTCACCTAGTTTAGGATTTACGTAGTAAGATAAATTATATTTGTCTTTTACTTGTTTTAACCATTCAACTGTACCATCTTCATCTGAATCAACAAATATAATGATTTCGTGATCATTTTTATAGGCATTGTTTCTGATTGATGGGATACAGGTTTTTAAGTATCTCAAATTTGATTTGCTTGGTATACAAAATGTTATTTTTTCCATAACTCTTTTTCATTTTTATATAAATATTTTGCTACATTAAACTGCCATTCATAATCTATATCCCAACATTCTAGTTCGTTTTTTAAAACGTATAATTCTGGGTCATTAGGTTGGGTAAAAGTTCCCATATGAATATTATTTTTTATTTTACTTATTTTCCCAGCGTATAACATATGAGCAGGAAGGTAAATATTATTAGCTTGTTTTGTATTTAAGGTTGAAACATTCCCACTACTATTAATTTTATTAAAATTCGAATCCCACCCCAATGTTGATTTTTGTAAGATGGCAAATAAACCATCATGGGGGGTTGTTAAATAATGTAATAGAAACTCTTCTATTGTTTTTAAATTCAATAAAGGAGAACAAACATTAATAATAAAATAATATTTGTACTGTGGGGGTAATTTATTATGCCACTCAAATATATCTGTTAAATTGTTTTCATACAGGTAAGAATTTTTACTTCTTTTATAAATGTTTATAGGATACTCTAGTGCTGAGTTTATAAGTTTTTTTTCACCGACTGAAGCATATATTTGGTTTGGATTTATTAGATTGGAACTACAGAGTTTATCTAAAGTAAATTCAAAAAGACTTTTCCCATCAATAAACTTTTTTATTACTTTTTTTGGGAATCTAGCACTATTTAATCTTGCTTGAACTATAAATGCTATTTCATTAATCTGTTTCATATTTTATTTATTACTAAAACCCCCATCAACACTAATACATTGTCCAGTTATAAAATCACTTGAGGAGGAACTTAGCAATTTAATTAACCCTAATAAGTCTTGTGGTTTTCCTAATCTTTGTAAGGGGGTTTTTTTAATGATATTATCCATTAAGGTTGTATTTTTCATAGATTCTTCTGAGGGGATTGAGCCTGGGAGGATACAATTCACATTAATTTTTTTAGGGGCTAAGTAATTGGCTAAATATTTAGTCAAATGGGAGACTCCTGATTTTCCCACTCCATATTCAATAGGATTGATTTCATTTTCACTAGAATACATTTGGAAATCTGGGGTTATGTTGCCATACATTGATCCTATGTTTATAATTTTTGAATTTTCCTTTAAAAAAGGATAACATTCTCTTATAGTCTCATAGTACAAACCAACAGTTCCTTTAAGTCCATACATAAAATCATTAAGATCATTATCTAACGGTTTAGAAGGTTTAACAAAATAAGCGTTATTTATTAAAACATTTATACTATTAATACCACATTCAATTAATTTTTGTTTTAAATTTGAATCTTGATTAAAATCAAATTTAATAAATTTCACATTCTTATTAAAAGATAAATTCTTAAACTTAGTTCTATTAGTACCACAAACATATACCGTGTGGTTTAAAGAGAAATGTCTAACTATTTCTTTTCCTATATACCCACACCCCCCTGTTATTAAGATTTTCATATTATATGTTTTAATAAACTATATGCTTCTTCAAAATCATTCATACACTTTTTATTATTTCTTACACAATTAATAAAATATTTAATTTCATCTACATACATTTGATTGTCTAACTTTAAATTTACTTTTTTTAATACTCCATCTTCTAAAATATCATAGTATCTTTGATATTCTTCCGAAAGGTAGTTGAGAGTAAAATCTGCTATAGTTCCACTGTCAAATATAATCCTTCCTATAACTAAATCTTCTGTATCATTGGTTATGCTAGTTAATTTATTTTTAATATAAGAAATATTTTTAATGTCTCCAAATTTATAGTATAAATAATCTAACTCATGTATAACATCTAAAAGTACTCCACCCCCCAAATGCTTATTAGCACTATAAGATTCTAAATGGTTTTGGTGTGGTCTCCACTTTTTTAAGTCATATCCAAAATAAACGTTGATGTATTTTGAATTGGTATTAATTGATTTTATTTTATCCAAGAATCTTAAATTACATCCCACCATTGTTATTATGTTCTTTTCCTTAACTATTTTTAATAGTTTATTAAGTTTTTTAGGATGAGAATAAAAGGGTTTTTCACAAAATATAGGAATGTTATATTGGGCTAATTTTAAACAATGTTCTATATGATTTATGTTTGGGGAACACACTAAACCTACATCAAAACCTTCTTGTAAAATGTTATCTATGTTAGTAATTTCATCTATATCAACAATATGGGTTAATATGTTTAAATTATTAAGATTTTGAGAATGGCGTTTACCTATTGAACCTCCTCCTATTATTATAGCCTTTAGTACTTTTTTACCCATTATTGGCTAGTTGTTTAGATAATTCATTTATAAGGTTATCATCATTTGTAATCCTTTTAAATACTTCCCTTGTTTCTTCGGGGGAATGGGTAAAAGCAATCCTTAAAATGTCCATCCAATTTACATTATTTTTACCTCTTATTTTTTGAATTTTATCAATAATTTCTAAATCTGTCATAACTTTTTTATATATGTTTGTTCATTAACCCTTTTAAACCCATTTTTTTTAACCATTTTAATAGAAGCTAAATTTTTGGGTTTTATTTCTGCTGTAAACATACCAATTTTATTTTGAAGAAATAAGTTTAGTATTAAACTTCCATATCCTTTTTTTCTATGGTTTGGGGATATGTTCCAAGATAAAAGATAAGAGTTATTATCTATTTCATCTGATCTAATTGTACCTACAGATTCATTTATTTCGTTTTCTAAAATAAAAATGTTACTTTTTAAATTTGTTAAATTTTTTTCAAACCATTTTTTATGGTTTTCTTCTTTTATTATTCCTTGGGCAAATGAGTTTTTTCTAGTAAGGGGATCATTTCTCCAATCTAATAAAACTTTCCAATCATTAAATATAGCTTTTCTTAATTTCATATAAAATCATCAAATTTGTAATTTTTATTTGCTTTATCTCCTAATACCCATTCAAAGTTACTAGCATGAATATTACCTTCTAGGAATGGTCTTTTGGTGGTAATGTTGTCTATAGTTAATACTTCCCCCTTTTTTATATGTTTTTTAGCTACAACTGAGCGCATTGCTTGGGTGAATTTTTGTTCTGAATTTGATATTAAAATATCTTTTCCCACTGTGAATGGTTTTTGAATGTTAATTTGAGTAGATTTTTCAGCAAATCTAATATGTTCTACCATTTGTTTAAGTTCATTTGGTTCTAAAGCAAATAGGTGATCTGGTCCAGGTAACTTTTTACTTAATGTAAAGTGTTTTTCAATAATTGTAGCCCCTGCTGCTACAGCTAAAGCAGGTGTAAAAGGACTTTCAGTATGGTCAGATAAACCCCATCTATACCGAGTTTCTTGGGCTAACTGTCTTACTATATTTATTCCTACATCTTCAATTGGAGTTGGATAAGCATTATTACAATACATAAAATTTAACTCATTTCCATATTTACCTGCTATTTCAAATATTTTACCTAAGTAGTTCATTTTAAACCCAATACCTAAGGAAATAACTAATGGTAATTTTGAAGAAGCAACCATTTCAACAAACCTAAAATCAGTAGATTCAAATCCTGATATTTTTAATCTTTTAATCCCTAAATTAACTAATTCATCAACTGCTTTCTCATCAAAGGGGGTTGACATAAATTCAATATTTTTTTCATCACAATATTGTTTTAAATCTTTTTGCCATTCTCTAGGTAACTCAATATCTTTAATTAATTTATTTATATTTTTATACCCTGCAAAATCAGGTGTGTTTTTACTATAAAGTGTTTCTGAAGAGTAGGTTTGAAATTTACAAGCATTTGCTCCACTTTCAACTGCAACATCAATTAAAGATAATGCTTGATTGAAATTTTTATTATGGTTTGCTCCCGCTTCTGCTATTATAAAAGTTTCCATAAAGGTAAATTAATTATATGTGAATGTAATAATTCTGTATTGGGGAGGCAAATTCCTGTGTTGAAATATTTAGTTTTATGTAATAAAGGATAATGTCTTGCTAATTGATTATTAGTATTAAACTTATTCGCGTCACTCATTAATTTAGTTGCAAAGTAATAAGATGAATTACAATCATGAGATAATACATCCTTTAGTTGGGAATAGTTTGTTTTTCGGGTTTCTAAGTTTTTTTTATATTTTTTTAAACTTGCTAAAGCAATTGTAGCATTTAAATTATTCATATAAAACTTAAAACCTTCTTGTATTATATCATAAGAATCGTTAACATTTTTCCTACCAAAATTCCTGTAATTTTGAAAATATTTAGTTGCTTCTAGATTATCTGTTGATATCATACCACCATCACTAGAGCATATTGGTTTATATGGGTGAAATGAGAAAAATGAAAAATCACATTTTATTGTGGGTGTTACACAATGAGCTGAGTCAGCTATTACTATTTCATTGTACCCTCCTTTAATATTATCAAAACCTGGGATGTTACTAACACCCCCATATAATATAGGCATTAATACAGGGGTTATATCCTTATCACTGTATTTTTCATATCCTAATTTTCTTTTTTTATAATAATCATTAATATCAAATAATAAATTATCATCAATATCTACCCATATTATATTATGTCCAAAATGTTTAGCTGCCCATACAGGTGAGGCAAACCCTAATGAAGGGGTATAAATATCACATTTACCATATTTTTCTTTTAAATATGCAAATATCATAAAAGCTGAAGCGCTAGCTGAGTTAGTTGCTGTGTTATATTTTTTATTAGAAAAAGATTGAAATTGATTTTCAAATTTTAACACATTAGGTCCAAAACCTAATTGGCCTGTTTTTATTACCTCATTTATAGAATTAAGTTCTTCTTTAGTAAATTTAGATTCAAAAACTTTCATTTATTTCTTTATATTTTTCTATTATTAAGTCTAGTGAAGTTGAATGATAAACAGATTCTAATATTTCCTTTGCTAGGTTCCACTCTGAAGATTGATAGGTTGATTTTACTTTTTCTATCATTAATTTTACCTCCTCATATTTACTATTTTTAAGAAGATATGGATATTCATTAGGAAGCATATCTTGAACAGACCAATCATTAGTAGTAATAATTACTGAATCCATTGCGGCTGCTATAGATATTTTGGTTGCGGGTTTAAAACAATACTCCCAAGATTCAAATTCTCTAATATTTAATTGACATCCATCTTTTGGTTTATCATTAAACCATGTTTTATTGCCTCTATCTTCATATATTAGTTGTTCAGACATTAATTTATCAATATGTAAACAATTTTGGTTAGTATGTCCTTTATACCCTAAGTAATAAAAATAAGGTGATTTATTATAATCTTTTAAAGGTAGATTTTTAAAAGTTAAATCCCAATGGTGGGGTATAATGAAAATAGGTTTTGATTTATCCTTATCCATATTTTCATACCACCATTCCTTCATTTTAGTATTATTAACAATATATCCATCGTAATAAGGGTGGAAGAGATTAGGAAAAAAATTAGGACAGTCTTTATTATTATTTGGGTCATATTTTTTGACCCCCTCATCTCCTAACCAATCAACTACATCAAAAATTAATATATTGTTATTTGATTTTAAGTGATGTAATAAAGGAATGTTGGAAGCATGGGATTTATGAACTATTATTATTTTGTTTTTAGAATTAATATTGTTATTATTTAAAATCAATTCTTCATAAGAATTAGTTAGTTTATTAGAAAGTTGCCCCCCTCTCATCCCTCCAGAATCCATTTTCCCTCCTTGACTAAAAAGTAAATTTATCATATTTTAGTTATTTCTATTACTATATCATCATACCTATTTTTATTAGGTCTAAGATCTATAACTTTATAGGTTAATTTTATAGATGATTTTAAATAATTTATATAAGACTCTAAAGGAAATAAATTTTTTCCATTTACATCTTCAATTATTATTTTTCCCTTATTTTTTATTTTAGGATAATATAAGTCAATACATTTTTTTTGAGATTCTAAAGTATGAGGACCATCATCTATTAAATAATCAATAGAATTGTCTTCAAACTTATTAGTAGTTTGAAGATTATAAGCATCTTTTAAAATTAAATTAACTCCACTAATTAATTTAAATTTTTTTAAATCTTCCTGTTTAGTTTGACTCATATTTTCAATAACACTAATTTGAGCTTTAGTAAAAAAATCTCTCCATAATTTTATTGAGTTTCCATGTGCTGCCCCTATTTCCACAAAATTAAATTCTTTATTTTTTAAAGGTGTAAATTCTTTATCATAATACCCCATAATGTAATCGTGAGTAGTTCCCTTATCTGATTTTGTAAAAGGAGTTGTATCTTGTGTGTTATAAAAATTTAATAGGCTCATAGTAATACTTGTTTTTGGGTTTCTGATAAGGATAAAAATTCTTTACTTTCAAAATCAATAAAATTAAGATCAGGGTGGCAGTTAAAATCTTTTAAGTTTTTTAATCCGTTAATTGCATGACTATCTTCACCTAAATAATTACCCTGTCCTAAACATCTAATTCCTTGTTTAACAAGTCCCCCCTTATGTAATCCGTGAGTATTGATAAATGATATAGTACCAACCGGACCACTAATATCTACTATATTTTCTTGGGGGATTGGATATGAAAGAGGCCATCCTGAGGGTTTTGATTTATGTCCACCTCCATCTATATTAAAAGTAATAAATTGGTGTTTCCCTCCATACTGGGTTTCTTTGACATATTGAGTAGGTCCATTATCTTGATTAATATCACTAAAATTAACAAATATCTTAAATATTTTATAACCTTCAGGGTCTCTATGCCATTCTTGAGATGAGAATTCTTTCTGTAGGGGATTTTGTGGGTGGATCCATGTTAATGTATTTCTTAATTTAGGTTGGTTACCATGAAATAGTTTAGCCATTTCTATAAAGGTTTCTGAGAGATAGAAATTGATAATATTTCCATCCCTTAAATTTAATCCTCTACCAAGATATTCTTGTTGGGTTATTTCATACCATTTATGTTTATCTTGAATAGGGTTACCGCTAAAAATACCATTACATCTTTCTATTATTTTTGGGTCTGATAGGAAGTTATTATAATAATCGATAATATCATTAAATTTATCTAAATCTTCTTGAGGAAGAATGTCAGTAATATGGCATTTAGCTATTCCTTGATTTTTAACTTGTTCTAGGAGATTTTTATGTACTTCTTTTAACATTTTAATCCTTTATTAATTAATTCTACTAATTCATTTATATCTTCTTTTACCCACAACCCAGAATTAAAATGGGGACCATCATATTTTTCCCAATCTTGGTATATTTTATTTGTGTATTGGGGTCTGATTTGTAATAGATTAATGTCAGGTACTTGGTATGTAAAAGGTAATTCTGTTTCTGCTAACATATCTTCATGAAGTTTTTCTCCTGGTCTTAATCCTATAGTAGTTGTATTGGATGTTTTATTTGTAATCTTTTCTAGGGCTTTAATACAAGTGGGTAAAGTATATGAATTTATTTGTGGTACAAATACTTCACCACCTTTAGCATTTTCTAGAGTACCTAATACAGCATCTACAGCATCATCTAAAGTAAATAAAAAACGTGTCATCTCTTTAGATGTTACTCTTATAATTTGATTATTTTTAATCCATTCCATAAATAAAGGTACAAATGAACCACGAGATGCTATTACATTACCATATCTAACAGAAGCAAAAATAGTATCAGTTGAATGATAATCATAATTTGTAAAAATACGTTCAGCAATAAATTTACTTGAACCATAAACATTCACAGGTTGACAAGCTTTATCTGTGGAAACTAAAATACATTTTTTAATCCCATTAGATAAAGCTGCTCTAGCTACATTTTCGGACCCATTAATATTAGTTTTAATACATTCATCAGGATACCATTCCATATCATCAATTCTTTTTAATGCTGCTGTGTGGATAATATAATCTACCTTATGACGTTGCAAAGTAATATTTAATTTATTATAGTCCCTTACATCCCCAATAACTCTAACTATTTCAGGGTTATTTCCGAATATTAATGCTTGTTTTCCTTCATCACGACTATATATTACTATTTTATTAGACTTTTTAAGTTGTTTAATAAGTGCTTTTCCTAAAGACCCAGTACCTCCCGTGATTAAAATTGATTTATTTTTCATTTTCTATATAATTTAAAATTCTTTTAGAAGCTTTACTATCATTAAAGTCATCAAACAAATATAATAAATTTTCTTTGGAATTCCAAATGTAATTGTTATTGTTTTTTACTATTTCAAAAGTTTTATCACATAATAATTTTAATAATTCATTTTCAGTTATATTTAAAGAACGCATCCAAAGACTTTTAGAATCTTCTAACCCCACATTATTCGAATTTAGTATATGATCTTTTTCTAAATATTGAGAAGGGATATTAAGATTTTTAGAAAGATCTATTATTTTTTTGTTTAATAGTAGTGAAGCATGAAATATAGAACTTAAACAGCCTATATGAATATCACACACATTAAACATAACCCATATATGAGATTCTTCTAGGATTGGGGTAACTCCTTTAATAGAAAAATTTGGAAAATATTCATTTTTAAATTGGGGAATAAAGGGTTCACCTGGGTAGGGTTTAAAATAAAATTGGTATTGGGGGTTATCATTTACATATTTTTCAAACTCCTTGAAAAGTTTTTTCCTATTAGTGTTTACCAAAGAAAATAATAGGACTTTTTTTTTATCTGGATCAACATTGTAGTAGGATTTTATACTTTGTATATCTTTGTCTGTTGGATTTAAATTTATATCATATTTGGGATTTCCTACTAAAACCATATTCCCCATAAACCCTAAGTTTTTTTGTAAAGTTTTTTGATGAGAAGAATGGGTAAAAAAAACATCTATTATGTCTTTAAATCTATTTCTTGATTGGATTTCTAATATAATTTCAGCATTCCCTAATATCCAAGAATTAGGTTCAACTAAACCAACCTTACATTCAAAAATTTGTTTAAATTCTAAGATAATTGAGGTTTCAGGGTCCCATCTTTCTCTTGCTACTAAGAGCCAATCAGGTTTAAAAGGTAATGTAACTCCTAGAGTTTCAGAATATGTAGGATTGATATTTTCACAATTAGTTAATATTTGAAATTTATCCTTATTTTGGATAGGATTTTGTAAGTGGGTTTCTTGACATATCATAGCAAATAAATTAACCCCCCTTTCAGAAGCTTCATTCATTATACTATTTAAAGAACTAAGGCCCTTAGCTTCACAAGCAAATATAACTAAATTCATTTTAACAAATTAATATCATTTTTAACCATCTTTTCTACTAAACTTATAAAAGAAGTTTGTGGAGACCAACCTAAATTTTCTTTTGCTTTTTTAAAATCCCCCCTTAAAACATCTACCTCAGCAGGCCTCATAAATCTTGGATCTTGTTTAATATAAGATCCCCAGTCTTTAATACCGATGTAGTTAAAAGCAATATCTAAAAACTCCCTAATAGAATAAGTATTACCCGTAGCTATAACATAATCATCAGGGGTTTCTTGTTGTAACATCAACCACATTGCTTCAACATAATCAGGGGCATACCCCCAATCTCTTTTAGCATCTAAATTACCTAGTGATATGTGATCAGCTAAACCTAATTTGATTCGTGCAACACCATCAGATATTTTTCTAGTAACAAATTCAATACCTCTTTTTTCTGATTCATGGTTAAATAGTATGCCACTACAAGCAAACATATTATATGATTCTCTATAATTTTTGGTTATCCAATGACCATATAACTTAGAGACACCATAAGGACTTCTAGGGTAAAAAGGAGTAGTTTCATTAGCAGGATTTTCTACCATTCTTCCAAACATTTCTGAAGAACTTGCTTGGTAAAATTTTATTTTAGGATTAAATTCTCTAATAGCTTCTAATATTCTAAGTACCCCTAAAGCTGTAACTTCAGATGTATGTTCTGGGGTATTCCAACTTTCACCTACAAAAGATTGAGCTGCTAAATTGTATACTTCATCTGGGGTGCTTTCTTTAAGGCACCTTAACAGTGAATTTTGGTCTGTTAAATCCCCCTGCAGGAATGTTATGTTATTTTCTAGATGGATTGTATTTGTTCTATTTTTGGATGATGATCTTCTTTCCATTCCAAAAACTTTATATCCTTTTTGTAAAAGTAAATCTGCAAGATGACTACCATCCATGCCATTTATACCAGTTATAAGTGCTACTTTCATATTAAATAAATTTTCGTGCTATATTATTATATGTAGTGTTGGTTTTATTAATTTCTTCAATTGTTAAATCCTTTAAATAAGGTTCCCAAGTTATAGATTCCCATACATGGTGGCAATAAGCATCTTTAAAATCTTTATCTTGTTCAAATAATACTTTTATCCCATCTGTACTAGATACAGGGTCATCCCCATGATATAGTGGGTAATGGAAACTACTATAAGGTTCTATGTGGAGTAAATGAGGGTACTGTTGAGATAATTTATAAGGCATGTGAACCGCATGTTCTGCCCAATATTGGTCATGTCCTTTAGAACGATGGCTTTGATAACTAAGTAGCCAATGTTGTAGGAATTCACTTCCTTTTTCGGCCAATATTACCCCATCACATAACCCTTCAACAGCACCATTTGGGTAACCTTGAACTCCTAATACACAGTTATATTGGAGTAAATCCGTAAATGGTTTTTTTGAAATAGTATCCACATCCATATAAATTCCACCTTCTTCAATTAGTACTTGGAGTCTAATTACTCCTGTTTGATGAGCAACATGCAGTAAAGGTCTACCAAAAATTTCAGTTGGAGGATCTATTTGAACTAAATCAAGTTGATCTTCAATCATTTCAAACCATTTTCCTGTGGGTTTAAATTTATAGTAAAAATAAGCCTTTTCAGGTTTATTTAATTCTATAGCAGATTTAACAGCTAAATAGTGGCATAAGCCCCAAGGTTTGCCCCCAAAATCTTCTGAGAGTCCAAATACAAAATGTAATTTATTGGGGATTTTATTAGGTTTTATAAATGATGACTTTAAAACACCACTTGTAAAATCTAAGGAAATGTCTTCATATTGGAAAGTATTGGGGTAATCTAAATTATTAATTGGATATTTTACATTTTCTTCTTGAATGTTTTCTACATGCCTTCTATTAATAAAAGATAATTCAGGTACTGTTGGTATGTTATTGTGTATAGCCCCATAATTATTAGCATGGATATGGTGAAGAACAAAATATTTATTAAGTTTTTCCATTATAACACTAAATTTTTCTCTATTTTGGGAAACTTCTAAATTATGGAATTCAATTAAAAGACTTACTACTTTACTTTCTAATTCTTGTAAATTTAAGTTTAAAAAATATTCATATTCTGCACCTTCAACATCAATTTTTAAAATAACTTCTCCTTTAGTATTATTTTCACTATAGTGGTGTAAAAAATCATTACAATTAGGCGTAAAACCTAATCCTTCTTTTTTATAGGTAAATAAATTATCTAACCCATAGGAAATACTTCCATCAATAGTATGATCATATAAGTAACAAGGTTTATTAGTTAAGCTTACATAGTCTTTATCTGCTGATATGTCTTCGCCTACCCCATAGGTATATAATGCAGTTGATGTTTCTAATTCATAATTTGTTACTATATATCCCCCATCATATTCTTTTTTTTGTGGGTCCTTACCCCCAATTCTTTTTTTAGATAAATTAATATTAAAAGGTTTTAATAATGATTCTATTGGCTTCATAATGTATTGTAGTATTCGTTTTGTTTTTCTTGTCTTTCTATTGTTTTGTGGTGCAGTAAGCAATATTCTTCTTCAGGTGGTAATTCAGACATAACTTCAAATCCTGTTAATACCTCATGTACTTTATTTACCCATTTTATTTTAGGATCATTTCTATAAATTCTCCATTGATAATCAGGGAAATTAACTTGTTCTTTATTATCTACTCCCCACCCCCATTTTTGAATATGTTCTTGAGTTAAGCCTTTTACTGTGTTAATTCTAGGGACTCTATAAACATCTACAATTTTATTCATTTCTAATATTGTCCATAAATTTTCTACTAAATATTTAGGTGGAAGTTCATCTGCATCAATCTGGAATATGTAATCACCTTTACAAAAACTATTTAATTTGTTTTTCCAATCTGCAAAATGACCTTTAAATTCTCCAGGTATCCAAGCAAATTCACCATTGATAGATTTTGCTCTTAAAAATTGTTCTATTCCCTCATGACCATTGCTAATATCGTATAATATAACAATTTCATCTTCATGTCTTTTATGTTTTAAAAGAAAGAGTATAAGTTTTTGTATTTCTACAAACTCATTACATACTGTTATTGCATAACTTATTTTCATATCTTAACTAGGTAATACCCCAATATACGAAAGTGCTTCCATATAGTCACGTTCCTTAAATTGTTTCATCGTAGTCATGTCCATTCTATGTTTATAATATTTATTCTTTTTTCCTGGAATAGGATATTTTTCTTTTTCTTCTTCTGTTACCTCTACAGCTTTAACTGCTGTCCATTTCCAATTTTCTGTTGTGGATCCATTTGCAAACACCATTCCTTGTTTTGGTAAATTTACAGTTGAAGGAAACCATACTTGACCTGTTTTATCTTCATGT
>VMHT01124926.1_pt1 | contig 13365 bp, 12 predicted proteins | sample 4693611 | NCBI WGS metagenome assembly VMHT01 (sample SAMN12280063, study PRJNA550983) | marine metagenome | isolation source: seawater sampled from same location over 5 years 0.02-0.2 micron viral filtrate | place: USA: collected off the coast of southern California halfway between the port... ... | reverse complement strand
TTTCTGATCCTTCAATACTCAGGGTAAGTGCAAAGCTCTTCATAGCATCCATCAATGCCATCTTAGCTCCATGTGCTTCTGCATTGAACTCACCTAGGTAAACTCTATCACCAGTTTTGCCACCTATGCCTATTCTAGTCCTTGCTTCTCCAACAAGACCGGCTAGACCAGTTTCTAAAGTTCTTTGAGCAGAATAAATAGCATTACCGGCCATGTTAACAACATGTGTTACTGGTGAAGATAAAAGAGCATTTATGTATATCTCCATCAAAACATCATAACTTTTTGACAGTATACCTTGTTTTGCAAACTGCATGCGACCTGGCTTGGGAAGTGTTGTATACATTTCTATATGTGCATTTATAAAATCATTATCCTCAGTTGGCATAATCTTATCTGCTTTTACATAAAACTCTGCCATATCTATATTAGATAATTTTTTCATAGCTGATAATATGCCAAGAGTTCTACCAGCTTCTGATCCTACACCACTAACCTGGCCAATAAGATTTTTCATTATGCCTATGTTAATATTAAATTGTTTGTATAGATCAACTTTCTCTTGGCCTTTTGACATACCTTTAATTTTTGTAGCCATGTCATCTAAGTTTCTACCTAGAGATGCTATTAACATCATGCCACCAACTAGGTGTTCTACTGGCAAAACATCACCTGGTTTTCTGCTAATTAAATCATATGCAATTTTGTCTAGGCCCATGCCTTGTGCAGTCGCAACAACATCTTCCAGGCTTTGTGGGTCTCGTTTTAAAAACTTAAAAAATTGTTCATTGTCTTTTGAAATGGCTAATATCATCTCTTCTAGATCAAGAGTTTTCATTTGACCATCTAGTTTTTCTGCTAGTATTTCACCAACCCTTTGAAGGTTTATACCTGGGCCTTGGTAACCTTCTTGCTTCAATGCCTTGTTAAATGCATTTATATTTTTATCATCAATAGCCCTGAAAGTAACACCTGATGAGCCAAAAGTAACTTCATCACTTGGCAGTCTATCTTTAGTTATCTGTGCTTGTTTTTTCTCACCAGCTTGTAATAGTTTTATAACCTTATCAAGTAGAGCCATCAGTACCACCTTGATCTAATTTATTGAGTTCTGTTTGTTGTATTTTTTGTGCTTGATCATAACCATCAGGACCATCAAATGCCGGCAAATCATTTTTGTTTATACCACCGAAATAGTTTGGATCATAAACATATAAAACTAAGTCAGGCTCACCATTATTGTATTTCTTAAATTGTTCTTTACTCCAGCCTTTAGGAGCAAACTCATCACTCCATTTAACCCTTGAAACTGGTTTAAAACCTACAGTCTCATATATCTTAGGTAGGAATGTATTGAATGCATCAAGTTTTTTACCACCTTGTTCCACAGCCAATTGCATCATTGCATATATTGAACCTGGTGGTGAACCAGGTTTGTTAAAAACACCAACAACATCACCATCAGGTTTTATAACAAAACCACCACCATACTCAGTTCTGTAAAGATTTGAATTTATAAGGTCTTCAGGTTTTTGTATTGTAACTTGCAGTCCATACTTATGATTAGCCATAGAGTCGGACATATCTTTGCTGTATGCTTTTGCAGATGTTTTTGCATCTACTTTTTTAATTATAGGTGTGTTTATCCCAGCTTTGGCATAGCGAGCTTTGATATCAGGATTAGGGTTAAATGTTAACCCCCCATCTCCTCCAGCATCTCCTGGGCTTCCTCCTTCGTAAGTCCTGGAAACTCCTCCAGCCCCTCCTGAATCATTGAGTTCCTGAAATCTTCTACGGCTGTTTCTGACTGCTCGTTGTTTGGTGCTAAACTCTCTGAACCCTTTTGGTTCAATTGCTCCTTGTTCAATCGCAACTTTGTCTTCATCGCTTGAGCGAATTCCAAATCCTTCTTGCTTAGAGACATTCTCTACTCCTTCTGAAAAAGATTCAGGTTTAGATAGTACTCCTAAATCAGTATATAAATTCTGTTCTCTATACCATAAAATAGCCTGAGCATCTTGATCTGTCAATTTTAAATCTTTTAATCTAGGGTCTGAAACTATATCTTTTACTAACTGATCCATTATCAATCGTTCACTTTGATTTTTAGGTTGACCAAGCTCAACCAATTCGCCTTTTTGATTTTTTGCAAGATTGTCAGAAAAAGTACCTTCGCTTCTTCTTATGGTCCTAACAAACCATCTATCTTTTGTAACATCTTGATATCCATTAATATTAAGACCAAACTTACCAGCCTTGTCTCCAAGTATAGTCATACCAAAATGCATACTGTCGGCAGTACCACTCATACCGGCTGGACCTGATTTAAATCCAGCTTCAAGCCTTAATTTTGTAAGCTCACCTTTTGTATGTGGCGATAACATAAAATCAGCAAAACCATCTTCGCCAAATTTATCTAAAAGAAATTGGATCATTTTTAGACCACCAGGGTAGCCATATTGACCAAAGCCAGCTTTTTCTATTCCCTCTACGGCTGTGCCTGGTGGTGGTGCTTCAGTTGAAAATTTGCCAGTCTTTTTATATTTAAGATATTGAGCAAGGGCAGACTTTGTATTTTGTGATACTTTTGGCCCTGGTGAAGTTGCACCCATAATTGCTGAGAGTAAAACTCTATCTGTTTCACTTGTACCTAATTTTTCAAAACCAGCTATTCTTGATGCAAGATTAAAGGTTTTTAGTATGTCTGCATCATACCATCCTTGACCTGATACATCTGTTTTTAACTGTAACTCAATTTCATTAATTAAATCTTTTTTTATCAGGTTGTAATCTTTAGGATCAGCTATTGATAATTTTCTGCCATGTTTTCGTATTGCATCTTGATCAAAAAAATTATGCAAATCTTGTACAATAATTTTAGGGTTGTCTTTGTTTTTTACGTTTGGTCTTTTCAGTGCTATTTGTTTTATTTGTTCTTTGTAATCAGGTGCAAGTTTTGCCAATAATTTATTAATACCTTTTTCTATTTCACCACCACCCATAGAGGATAGGGTAGTCGTATTAGCATTTAGGTCTAATTCACCCTGGGCTTTCTCACCGATCTTACCTAAAGCATTCTTTATCTTATCACTACCCTTCATAGCTCTATATAAAGTGCCTACACCTTCTAGAGCTTTGCCAAGATATTCACCAATAACACCACCTTCAAAAAACCTTTGTGGTGCTTTTTGTAACTTCTGCATTAATACAGTTTCATCTTCATCGGCTTTTAGGCTGTCTATAATTTCTTTTTTTAGTTCGTCATTAGATACGAATAAAGATGTACCTAGCTCAATTAATCCAGGGTCTTTTGGATTCATGCCTATAACTTCAGCCGTTCCATAGCCTAAAACATTTCTTAAAAATGATGATGAAATATTTGTGCCTTGAAGAGCTTTTGCTCCTATAGCACCAGGTACAACTACCTGACCAATGGCTTCACCAAAACCAGCACCAGCTTTTTGAGCAGTGCCTTCAGGCTTCAACAAATTGTTAATGTAATTATTTATATCACCAATGATAGGTAACTTTTCATTTACAAAAGGTATGAATGATTTGCTGTATGCACCATCTGTTATAGTATCCATAACCTCAGTACCAAACTTACTAGGACCAACCGGAAAACCTTTACCTAGACCGATGCCAAACTCACCTACAGCACCTGGAGTAGCTTTGGCAATATCAACTGCTTTATCTAAAAAAGTCTTTTGTTTTTGGATGTTTGTACCATTTTCTGAAATAGCAATGTTAAGATTTACACCTTTGTCTCTTAGTGTATTACTAGCAAATATTTCTGATAAAATCTGATCTTCATCAAAAGCAATCATTCGCTAAACCTTTCTTCTGCAAGCATACTTTTTGTTATAGAAATATATGTCTCAATTCTTGATTTTTCTTTTTTATCGTTGCCTGATTGGAATAGTCCTATTCTTTGTTCTTTATCAGTTAGCATGTCTTCTAGCTTCTCTTGCATCTTCAATACATTTGCCCTTGTCATAGGCTCGCCACTTGCTATCAATTCAGGGTATTCTTTTGCAAAAGTGTCAAAGTAATTTCTTTTATAGCTGTCTCTTTTTTTAACAAAAAGTTCTTGTAAAATTAATTCGCCATCTGCCTTTGCTAATTCTTTTACCCTGGCTACATGATTAAAGGGTACTGTCTGTGCATCTTTTGTTTTATTGTAAGCAATCTCTTCTTCTTGCAGTTTACCCAGTATCTGAACAAACACTTCACCTTTTGCATATTGTGGATCGTTTTGATCAGTTATTTCTCTATCAACCAAAAATCCTAATTCTTTTGCAAGTATTGTTTTAGCATCTGTAAAACCTTGTGTTTGCTGACTGTTAAGTGTGCCAAGAAGACTGTTAAAATCTTTTGGTACTAGTTTGTCATATGCATCATTTAATTCTTTAAAAGATAAAGTTCCAAAACCAGCTTTCTTGGTCAGGTCTCTAAGAGTTGTTTTATCGCTTACAGTTCTTTCACCACCAGACTTATTATTTAATTTTGATAAAACTTCCCAGGGATTATTGGCTTTATCAAGATCAACAAGCTTCTTTAATTTTGCTAAGTTTGATGTAATTGTAGCTTGATCATTGCCTTGCTGTATATCATTGGTAATATCAATTTCTAATTGTGAAGCAGTGTCATTGCCAAGCTTATCATTTTCTTCATCTCTAAGGTCTTCTATTTGATTCTGATTATGTGCAGTTGTTACAATTTCTGTTGCTAATGTCTGTCTTTGATCAAGAGATAGACCAGCAACAAGGGCATCTATTGTCTTATCACCAGTGGCTTTACCTCTTCTAAGATCATCAGTTATGTCTGCTAAGTCCTTTGCATTATTAAAAGATAATGTCTTTATTGTTGAGAACAAATTTGTTTCAAATGCTTTATTCCAATCATTGACACCAGCTTTAAATGCTGATCTCTCAAACCTAGCACCAATCATTGTTTTACTATATTTAGATAAAAGCTTTTCCCTTATTCCACCTTTACCCCATATTTTTTGAGTAAGTGCTTTCTGATCTATTTCATCAGTGTTTTTAGGAAGTATAGCAAAGATTTCATTGTCTAAATTATTCAGATGAGTATCTAAAATAATTGTTGCTCCACTTTGTAAGCCGGCAGTCGTTATCTTATTTAACTTAATTCCATGCTTATAGTAATGACCATTAGCCGTAATATTTAAATCTGACTGTACTTGCTGTCCTATTCCAGGGGATATATCATTGGCAAGCTTTGATGTTTCTAAAATTATACTATTTAAATCTTTTTCAAATTCAGAAATGCTCATTACATTTTTATCAGCAGACAAGGCTAATGAGTTCATTTGTTTTTTTGCTTCTACTATTAAAGAATTACCAAGTGTTTTTGCTACCTGATTAAATGCTGATGAACCAAATACTGTAGTTCTATCAAACTGTTCTAGTGGATTGCGACCATCATCTATTGCCTTTTCATACTCATCGACAGTCGGTGTATTGACTGCACCGAACTCAGCACCTTCTATCTTAGCCTGGGCTTCTGCTCTTTTTAAAAAAAAGTTACTCATCTTGGTCAATTCATTATTCAACAAACTAGTTGTCCTGGATGCTTCTCTTGCTCCAATACCTGAAGGACCTCGTATATTTCCAAGCTGTAATCTAGATGTTAATGATTGATATCGAGTTCTAGCCATTATGTTCTATACCCAGTATATGCTGAAGCCTGATATGGGCCAGTTGTAGAATAACCACCAGTACCAGTCATACCAGTCGATGTTGTGCCTGGACCACCTAGTGAAGCATAGTTCATACCAGCACTAGCAAGAGTTCCTAAAGCTTGTATATATCCTTGTTTCTTAGCTTGTCTGCCAGCAAAACGTAAATCTTCTGCTTGAGCCTTTGCCGAACTAAGGGCTAACTTTGCATTGGTTCTTGCTGTAAAGAAATCAGTTGTACCAGGTTTGATGACATCGTTAATCGCTATGTTGTTTGGTGTTCCGATAGTAGGCTCAAGACCACCAGCAAACGCTGTAGCATTTACTGAAGCTAATGCTCTTCTTGTGGCTTCTAAAGCTTTTGTTCCTTGCTCTTTTGCCTTAACTGCTTCTACTCGGCCTTCAAGCTCTTTATACTTAGCTTGTGCATAATATGCCTTTTTAGTGTCTTGGCCTTGTTTTACCTGAGAATAAGCTACAACTCCAGCTATTACTAATGATGCGACTGCTACTGTCATTTTATTGTCCAGTACTAAGTTTGTACTCTACTCCTAATACAGTAGCGAATAGAGGTTGTGTCTGTGTAAATGTGAGTTGTGCTGTATCACTGTATCCCAAAAGGGGAGCAACTCTTTTTCTGCCAGTAAATGTCGTTGGCACTGATCCCATTGTGTAAGGTAAACTTTCCAGGGCTATCTCAAAACCATTGACTGTAATGTTCTGTGTTCTATCTAAAACTGGTGTGGCTTCTAATATTCTTCGTTTACGGCTAACAACTACACCGGATGATAGCTTTGGTTCTGCCGGTAATGTTTTTACTTCTACAGAATAGGGAAGGCCAACCTCAACAAATGTTGTAGGTACAGCATCTAAGGTTATAGCTCCACTAGCTACAGTTTTGTCAGTTAAAACATAATTATCTCTTACAACATCTACTGTTTCACCTTCTAGGTGAGATAGACTAGAGCATGTAGTGTTACTAGGTTTTGCCTGGTCCGGTGCTGTAGCTCCTGAAAAGTATTGTATGTTGGCATCAGTCGTTCTTTGATCGTCAAACATCTCAACATATCGTTTTGTTGCACTATTGATTGTTCTTTCTGTTACTACATAAATGTCAGTAATATCAACGGCTACATCTAGAAACTTACCATCTGTGATGAACTCAGAAGGAGCAACAACATTTTGTGATCTAAGAATAGAAAACACAGCCATTGTACCATCTTGATCATTTGTAATTAAAAGCAAGTCACCATCATCAGTAGAGGTGGCAACCCTCAAGGCCATAGACCTGGGTGATTTCAATAGATGTGATGATAGCAGTGAGATATTATTAGCCTGGTAGTTTAAATCAACATCACTAAATAAAAATTCTCTAAGAGCTTTTCCTTCACGCTGTATAAATAATGTACCACCTTCAGCCGACACTGGCTTTATACCTTCTTTTGATCCTCGTCTTGTCGCATTCTTAATAACCAGGTTAGATGGTGTAATAGGATCAAGATCAGCCTGGGGAACAAAGAACTCAGCATCAGTTGTAAATATCTGTAAGTCTCTTCCTGATCTCATGGCTGTTATAGCGTTCACACTATCAGTGGCTATACTTACGAATAATGCATCATCAGCCAGGGCTTCATGTGTTTTAAATTTAAAGAAGTCACCTATCTTTGATCCAAACAATGCATTGGGTAAAGACTTTGTACCTCCAAAAAATAATCTTCCTTCATGGAATGTGCATGTTCTTGGAAATCCTCTAGTGCTAGAAAATACATCTTCGTATCCAGTTTCTAATTCCCAAGCACCGGAAGCTATAGCAACATCCTTTTCAAAAAAGGGAAACTCAGTGACAACCTTTATGACAGTTGATGATGTAAACTCAACAACCCTGGCCCTACCAAAACCATTTAAAACATTTATATACTGATCAACATTTCCTGAAGAAAACACTCCTGATGATGCTGTTAAGTTAACTGTTCCATCTACGGCATCCGGAGTAATCGTAGCTGAAGGATTACTTGAAGATGTTGTAAAGGCATGTTTAGGTGAGGTGAGGGATATAGTTGCAAAAGTCCAGGTTGAATTACTACCACCTCTAACAATAGACTTAGGAGACATATCCTCATGGACCAGGATTAATGTATCAGCACTTTGAGTAAAATATAATCTATCAAGATCAACATCACCCAAGGCACAAACTAAGAAGTCGTTGCCTGATCCATTTATATTGGTGATTTGCTGACCATTAGCAAAGACAAACATCCTGGTATTGCTAGTTGTGTTTTTAACAAACACCAGCATATAAGATTGTGTCGTAGAAAATTCAAAAGGTATAAGCCTAATACCATCTAATGTTGTAAATGATCCACCCAGGTGAGATGAAATATCCAGCATGAATCTAAGACCAGGCCGTCTTTCAAAACCACCCTGGGGCAGTACGACTACGTTCTGAGCTTTTTCTAATGCTGATGCATATTGTGCTATATCTATTCTTGCATGCAGAAGAGGATCAATCTCACCTACAGTAAAGTTTGACTGATACTGAGTAACCCTGGCCATTATCTAACATCCGTTAATAGGTAGTCAGCTATAACTGTTTTTGATTGCCCAGCCCCATCTATGTTAATTGCTTGTCTAAAATATCCACCTCTCATATTCTCAGAAGGTGTTCCAAGTGCTATCGTTCTCCAATAATCACTCTTAGTCGTTTGATCTGTAACCGGCTCGGCTAAATGCCAGGCCATTTGATAAACAAGCATTTGTACAAAATATGAAGGCAAATCAACTTCAGATACCAGCCTTTGATAATCTAATACTATTGTTGTTTGATTTGTAAATAACTGATCACCCTGAATTTCATATTCGGTTATCTTAGGTAATGTGCCGGTTGATAAAGAAGCATAGACAGCCCTGGGAACACCATTAAACATATCTGATGGTAATTGATAAGCGTACAAATAAACATTTGTTGGTGCTGTCGTTAGACGGCCTATTTGTTGTTTTGTCAAAGTAAATGACCAGGGATACATTCCCAGGGTCTGAGCTTTAACACGAGGATACAGCACTGAGCAGATCGAGCTTGGGGCAGTGCCGTCTGCAAAGGAAGTGATTTGATTTGCTCCAAGTAGAAGGAGAGCTTGTGAACAAATGCTTACGTCAGTATCACCTTCAGCCATATCCTCGCCTTTTAGTTTTTAGTCGCTATCTGTCATAGCCACTGTAGTGCCATCTGTAACATCAACAACACCGGATGCATTAGATGCAACCATAACAATACTCATTGTTGGTGTACCACTGTCATGTACAAAGATAACATCGCCTACAGACAAATCATCAGACATGTCGTTGAAATAACCGGCTGTGTTAACAGTAGCTATTGCATCGGCTGATGTATAAGTCCACATTTGAGGGGCTACTCCTTTTTTGGATTGACCACCTATTGGGTTCATACCAGTTCTACTAAATGCCATGATTAACTCTCCCTACAAGTTACATCAACAAGACCATTCGCATCTATTACGATTGCTCCGGCTGAATACATTGCTGTTACTAAGAAGGAAGTTTTCTCAGGAATGTAGTTGACCTCTGTCTTTGGTGCGATACCAACGGCACAACCGATAGCATCTCTATGGAATGCTAAACATGTTCTGTCATTAGACCCATCTTTTGGAAGTCCACCTTCATCACGATCACCAATCATGTGAATAGTGAAACCCATAAATGAGTTTACTTCACCTCTGACTAAAGCCTGGACTTGAGCAAAATCTGCTGATATCGCTCTTTCATCGCCAAGCAATGATGCTAGTGAGTTAGCATGGATAATCATGTGACGATCTGTAGGTGGTACTGACTTAGCATCCATTCCTTTTTTCGTTGCGATGATTTTTCCTACATTCAAATCTGAAGCACTGGCAGACCCACTGGTCACCACAGTATTAGCCACTGTAGTACCGGCAGAACCAGCTATTAATGCATCAATAATGATTTGATCTTCTCTTCTTCCTATTGCATTTCCAACTAACTTGGCAAGCTCTTGTCTTTCATCAAAGTTGATTTTTGCCTGATTAAAAATGTCTGAATACTCAGAAGCAACATAATCAGTAAGAGTTGCAGTTACACTTGAAAATGTACCATTTAATGGAACAACGTCAGTTGAAGGTGTTCTAACTGATGCTGAACCTTTAGCCAAGATCGGAAACTTTGCAGTGCTACCTTCCACTCCAGTTCTCATACGAGCAACATTTCTTAGAGTGGCAGATGCCTGATAAGCTTGATGAACCTCAGCTTCAAACAGCGTTACAAACGCTGGACTTAAAGTTGTAGCCATAAAGACTTCTCCATAGTTAAATTATTACATCGTTTTGGTTACCGGAAAATCCGACCTAAACTCTTTACTAAAGCATGATCGGCTGACGAGAGTTATCGATCTAATTAGACGATACACCAAGATATAGTAGTTTGTAAAGCCTAGAATACATATCTAGTATTTATACAGTAAATTTAACCATAAGCTTGCTCAAAAGCTCGCTCAACTTTCTTTCTGTAAACCGGATCAGATTGATATTTAGGATCAGCTACCATCGCCTGGAGTTCTGTTTTATCAGGCATATCACCAGGTAATGACACAGTTGGTATCTCTTGCTTGCCATTAATAAGACCTCTAAGTTTTTGCATCACTCTTTGACCTTCGGCAGTACCACCCAGCACTTCTAACTCCTGGTAATCGGTTTGAGTCAAGACACCATCTGCAACAAGTTTTTTACTCCAGTTAATATTAGACTGAATTATTTCAGTAGCATTAACACCAAGCTTTTCTTTTTCCTGAGAAATATTTATTTCTTCTTCTTGCTGTACACCACCAGTAATTTCTATGACCTTATTGATTAAACCGGTAACAGATTTATTAGATAGTTGTTTTTCTTTACCAAACTCCAAGACGGCCTGGATGACGGCATCATCAGGATCAACAGAAATTTCAGATAAATCATACTTATCAGGGGCTGTCTCGCCTAGTTTTTTCTCCAGGTGATTAATGCTCTTAGCCATGTTCTCAATGTTTGGACCATCTGTTTCATCCCAAAACTTTTCCGGAAACCAGTCAGGCCTTTCATAGACTTCGCCTTCTCCAACTTCTGCTTCTTCTCCAGCTTCTTCATTTTGGATGTGAGAGATTCCTTCTTCTTCATTGGCTACCTCGCTTTCTATATTCCCAGCTTCTTCGGCCATTAGACCTGAAGATTGTTGTTCTTCCTGGGCTATGTCTTTTTCATCATTCATTACTGCATCTCCTCATACGTTGAATAATTTCTCTTACAATCGAGTTTTGCCCCTCTCTAGAATATCCATAAGAAGGTTCAGTTCCTGGTGTCCAGGCTGGTTGATCAATAGTAATAGATCGTAAATGATCTAAAACCTTTTGACCTTCTTCTGATGTAAATACTCTCATGTAAGCTTTATCGATCTCACTAGGCTCATTTTTAAAAACCATTTGTGGATCATCAATGCCTTCCCAGCCACTATTGCTGTTCAGGTATCTGATCTTCTGTGCCTGGTCCTGGTCCATCCATCATTCCTTGTTGTTGTGCTATTTGCTGGGCTTGTTGTAACAATGCTTGTCTTTCTTCCGGTGTCGTTCTTAAAGTTGCCGGTATGCCAAGATTGTCAGCTATAAAATCCATAGCCTTTTCCTGATTCATAAATAACTGACCTTGTGGTCCAAGGCCTTGCAGTATCTGCATATAATTTAAAACTTCTTGAACTTTCTCCATATTCTGAGCCATAGCAAGAGGAGCAGTCGGACTAATCTTGACTTGCAAACCATTGACCTTCAACGGCAGTTCTATCATACCAAGCTCATTCATAAGTTCTAGTGTACGTCTTACAATCGGATACATAGTCTCAGATATTAATCTGCCAAAGGCTGATCCTAAATTTTGAGATAACTGCTTCATTCTTTCTTGTATCTCGGTAGCTGACCTGGCAGACATATTATCCGGTGGCAGACTTTCATCCAGCATGATTGTCTTGATAGATGATATAAGATCATTGCTGGTAAACTGGGTAAGCTGAACGTCACCTGATCTCGGTAGGGGCTTGAGAGATTCACCTTGTGGACCACCATTCCTAGCCACTGGTATGATAGCTCCTGGAACTATACGAACAGTATTTGGATTTAAAACACCATCATCACTAGCTGTAAAGACACCACCAATAGATAAACTCGCATTCTTCAGGGCAAGTTGTTTGGTAACATTTAATGATTTAATATCAGGCAAGGCCAGCAATACCGGACCTCTTCCATATCTTTCACCGGCTGTCTTGCTGTATCTTGAAATAACCCAGGGAAAACTTTTAAGTTCTCGATAAACTAATTCATCTTCACCATTATCAGATATGATTTGATAGTGAATGTTGCCGGTTGTTTTATCAAAGTATGTACCTTCAATCAATTCAACCATTTCAGTTGGGTCTTCTCTATATCGACTGACCATAGAAGGTGGTATTTTTATATCAGGAAACTCCTGGTCCAAAACCTCAAAAGGTCTTTTCATACGTCTATAAACTCTTTCGACACTGCCGTTAGGACCTTCATCAAAAGAAATCAAAAAGGTTGGAATACAGCTATATCGTATTGGCTCTACATCATTACCAGGTTGAATCAGTAAGACAGCCGTTCCAATAGCAAGTTCTTGTAGAAACTCACCAATAGCCAGGTCAAACTTTGATTGTCTCATAACTGAGAACATTTGCTCAGAATATTTATCCAGTATTTGCTGGACTTCTATTGATCTTTCTTCAGGTATTTGATCACCTGGTTGCAACCGACACCAAGATTGCTGGGGAGGAAATAGACCGGATTGTATTCTATTAGCAAACTTCTGTGTCGATTGCATGGCAGTGGAGTCAAAGACCTTGGACATCTTATCTTGCCCTGGCACATTGCCTTCATAATATCCATCATATAAATTTCTATCCGGTAGGGCATATCGGTAGGCATCTTCGTATATTGATCGCCAGTGAGCTTTTTGACGTTCAGCATTTTCATATCTTTTTTTGAGGTCTTTTGGATTTAATTTTGTCATGTCTTTTTATGCCTATTTGCAAAGTTTCTAGCACTTTCTTTACTTCTAAAACCCCACGCTTTAAGAGCTAACGCTAATCTAGTTGGCCTTCCTTTTTCATCCTTCTCCGGTCCTTTCATCCCACCAAACCTGGAAGCAAAAGATACTCGTCTGCCATCTGTTCCGGTTTTCTGTGGTCTCTTGAGATTTGATCCTTCAGTTTTTTTAAAATGTTTTCTACCAGCTTCATTCAATCCACCTTCAGGGTTCTGAAATTTTTTAGCTACCATCGGATCGGCCTTTACATGCCGGACACTCAAACTTTACTTCATCATCCTCTTCTATCTTGGCCATAGCAATTTTGCAGATAGGGCAGATAGGCAACCCTTTTTCAAACTTTTTAGGATTACGAGGATACGATCTCATGCTCTTGGATTTCTACCTGGCCCTAATGTTCTTTTAGGTGCTTCAACACCAGTTGCATCGCCTGACATAAGCATCTTGTTACGCTTACTTCTAGAGATTTGCCTGGAAGCTATCTTTCTTTTTTCTTCAGTTTCTCGCCTTTCGGCTCTTTCTTCTCTTTGCTCTTGCTCTTCAATCTCTTCA
>VMHT01105215.1_pt1 | contig 13370 bp, 8 predicted proteins | sample 4693611 | NCBI WGS metagenome assembly VMHT01 (sample SAMN12280063, study PRJNA550983) | marine metagenome | isolation source: seawater sampled from same location over 5 years 0.02-0.2 micron viral filtrate | place: USA: collected off the coast of southern California halfway between the port... ... | reverse complement strand
TGTAAATGATGTTATGTACCCTGCACCATTTGTTAATTGGTTGTTATTAGTAACATTAGTTGCTGATGCAGCGATTCCATCTAACTTAGTTTTTAATGTTGATGTGAAGTTCTTTTGAGTTAAACCACCATCACCTACTGAATAAGTGGTGTTGTTATCAGTAGATGTAATTGTAACTGCACCAGTTTCACCATCTTGTGAAAGAGTTACGTTAGTTCCACCTATCAAATTAACCGTTCCACCACTTGAAACTCCCACACCTTCGCCACTATCAACCCCTACGGCGATTGAGAAGTTATTTGCTGATGCCGCGATTCCATCTAATTTATTTTTTAAAGTAGTGGTAAAGTTCTTTTGTGTTAAACCACCATCTCCTACAGAGTAAGTGGTGTTGGTATCTGTCCAAGGAACGTTAACAAACATTTTCTCTGAGGATAATTCTACAGGATAGTTTTTACCTGATTCCGTAAATCCAATTTTAACACCACCTCTTGTACCTGATGCTGCTAACGGTAATGAATAATTATTATATGTGTTTGAGTTAAATGCGTTTGAACCTAATTCTCTAGTCCCTATTGTTCCATCTCCATTAATCATTAATGAAGTTGCCTCAGAAGATTGACCTGAAGTTCCTGTTAGTTTCAGCGTTGTTAGTTCTGCAGATGAACCACTAACGATTACTTTTTTCCAATTTGGCATAATTTCTTTTTCCTTTTAGTTACGGTTGGTTACTTATATTTTATAAGCCCACTTCCCCACTATGGGGCCAATATCCAAAGATATGTATTAATAAATATGTAATTATTTTTTATTAAACAAAAAACCCCCACATTTCTGTGAGGGTTTTTAAAGTTTATTGATTATGGTTTAAGAAACTGTTGAAGTTTTACGGCCGTTTCATAAACTATCTGAACATCCTTTCCTTTAAAGTCAGAGTTGGCGATAACATTTAAGAGGAACTCTACCTCTATTTTCGTTAATGATAATTCAATCTGTTTATCTTTACTTGCCGTGCTCTTTATGTTACTTCTTATTTTTTTAAATTCTGCCATAATCTTTTTTAAAACTTTTTTAATCATCAATAATACACTATGCGTAAATGTAAATTACATCATTTGTAGAATCTACAAATACATTACCAAGTTGTTGTTGACCTGTATTAACACCAGATAAACCTTCATCAGAGTTATGTACTGTTACCGCAAAAGAATCAGTTGTAATTGAAGTTTGTCCTTCAGTTGCTCCTGAGTAATCAAATGCCCATCTACCAGCTGAATTATCCCAACCAAATGATACACCAGCACCTTCAACAACTATACCACCATCGGCAGCTGAACCACCATCGTTTAAGTTAATGAATTGGTCTGTTACATTTAAGTTTGCTGTATCAACAGTAGTAGTTGTACCACTTACAGTTAAGTTACCATTTACAGTTACACCACCAGTAAAGGTAGCAGTATCTGATGATTGATTACCAATTGTAAAGTTACCACCTAAATCAGAGTTTAATAACCCAATAATCTCAGTAGCTGTTTGGTCTGCAGTTGCAGAAGCTTCAATACCATTTAATTTACTATGGTCAGCATTTGTAAAGTTATTTTGAGTTAATCCACCATCACCAACTGATAATCCATGTGCTGATGTAATTGTAACTGCACCACCTACTGCTTGTGAAAGAGTTACGTTAGTTCCACCTATCAAATTAACCGTTCCACCACTTGAAACTGCTACACCTTCTCCACTATCAATACCTACGGCGATTGAGAAGTTATTTGCTGAAGCAGCGATACCATCTAATTTATTTTTTAGAGTTGTAGTAAAGTTTTTCTGAGTTAATCCACCATCACCAACAGATGGGTTAACTTCTGCACCTGTCGCAATACCATTTAATTTAGTATGGTCAGCATCTGTAAATACATTTGAATCAGATGCCGCTTCTACTGCCGCTCTAATTTCTGCATCAGTTTGGTCTGCTGTAGCTGAAGCTTCAATACCATCTAATTTAGATTTTAAAGTATTTGTAAAATCATTAGCAGTAGTTTGGGATACACTTATTGTTCCTTCAGTAACTGATAACCCAGTCCCAACTATAACACCACCAAGTGTTGAACCATCGGCCGCACTTAAACTAAAGTTGTTTGCATTTGCCGCAACACCATCTAATTTATTCTTTAAGGTTGTAGTGAAGTTCTTTTGTGTTAAACCACCATCACCAACAGATGGGTTAACTTCTGCACCTGCCGCAATACCATCTAATTTAGATTTTAAAGTATTTGTAAAATCATTAGCGGTTGTTTGTGATACAGATATCGTTCCGTCAGATACCGATAAACCAGTACCTACAATTACACCACCTAATACTTCAGTTGTTGCACTACCTAAACTAAAGTTGTTTGCACTTGCCGCAATTCCATCTAATTTATTCTTTAAGGTTGTAGTGAAGTTATTATCTGATGTTCCACTAATACCTGTAATTCCCGAACCATCACCTGCAAACGCATTTGCTGTGACTGTTCCGTCTACTGTTATTGCACCGAATTCAGGTGATGAACCGGATACAATTACTTTTTTCCATTCTGCCATTTTTTTTCCTCTTTATTTTTGTTAAAATTTGAATGTTGAGTAATTTTTTACTCATTGTTAATATATGTTAATATAACTATGTTATCTTATTCTTTTTATAAATATTATTTTTAAAAGTATTACACTATAAATATATGAAAAAATTACTTCCACTTACTGCCAAAGAACCATCGACTCCTGATGGTAATGTAGCTGATGGTTTTATTATCAATGTTCCTTCACTATTTATGTTTATCTTATCTGCCCCACCTACTCTTACTGTAAATACATTACCTGATGGTGATTGGTTTGAAATTAGAGATAGTGATGATGTCATAGCACCCACTAAGTTTACTGAACCTGTGATTTCTGAATTAGTAGTTACTATAGATTCTATAGAGGTAGAACCATCTACATCTTTTTTAAAGAATAACTTACCATCATATGTATTTACTGCCAATTCACCTAATGATAAACTACCTGCATCTGGTACACTCGATTGAGTACTACTTCGTTTTAATCTTATTTTCTGAGCCACGTTATTATTCCTCTAATTTAATAATTATCTTTTTTAAAATGTTCCACCATCTAATTCACCTGTAAATGAGATAGAGCCAGATATTACTAATGAACCTGTCATTTGATGTATATCTGTTATTTCATCACCAAATATAGTAGAACCTGTTGCAAATGCTATAGATTGAGATACTATATTAGTTACCACTTCGTTTGCTGTTAATTTTCCAACTGTTATATCTTGTCCATCTAACCCACTAACTATTTGGGAAGAATTACTAATTAATGGAATCCAATTACCACTATGTGCGAAATACCCCAAACCAGTCGCATGAACGTGAGCGAACATTCCATGATATGTTGATGCTGATGGTAAATCAGATAATTGAGAATAAACATTACCAAATAAAACTTTATTACCACCCATATCTAAATCAGCTGATGTAATGTGAGTTACAGATTGTGCCGAACCACTAACAGTTCCAGCAGGTACTGAAGTTAGATATGTTCCTAAATCACTAATTTGTGATTCTGTAACCGTTACTTGTGATGAACCACTTACTAATCCACTTGGAACATTAGTAAGTTGTGTAAAATCAGATGTTCCACCACCACCACTACCAAACCCACTACTTGCGGCTGATGCTGATATGTATGAATCATTTATTACTGAAGTTATCTGTGCCGATGAACTTACAGTTCCACTTGGAACTGAACCACCACCACCAAATGAAAATGATGAAAAAGCTATAGTATCTTCAAATGTATTTATATAATCTGCGGCTGTTATTGTAGCTTGGTATAAAGAAGCACTATCTTGAACATATACAATTTGTTTATCTGTAAAATAATTAATTGATGTTGTGTTCATTGCATTTGCAGTAGCGTAAACTTTAAAAGCTCCTTTAACTCTATCTATATCGGCCAGTACAATATTACTTGTTTTGGCAGTACTTGATAATTGTAATTGTGAACTAAAACTTGGCATACTCTATATCTTCCTTTTTTTCATTTATTATTAACTTGGTATTGAACCAGAACTTTCAGTAAATCTTATATATACCGAACCAGCGGCATTATGTCCCGTTCTACCTATTACTACATATTTATCATATCCATTTAAAGAACCTTCTATATCTAATTGATGTATATCAGTTGCTTCAATTCCATACCCACCACCATCGGCGTTTACACTCATTACAAACTCTCCTGCAGTTGAACCACCAAATGAATCTCTTACAGATGTTGGTACTCCATACATATCTGAACCAGATGGTGCAATTACTATATACTGTTCGGCCGTACTACCCATTGTAAATGGCCCGGCATCGTTTAGTATTGTATCTAATTTACTACCACTTAATATTGCCACTCTAGTTGCGGTAGCTCCTCCAGACATACTTAATGATGCATCTCCTAGTGAGGAACTTATTAATCTCATAGGTGATGTGCTGTTTGCTGTAAATGCTGTTACTTCTGGTGGTGTTCCACTATCTACTGTACTAATTCCCATTACTCCGTTGTAGTTAGAACCAAGTCCAGCGGAAGAACCAAAGTTTGAACGATAAACATAAACTTTACCATAATCTGCAGATTGTGCAATTGTGAAAGTTCTACCATTATATGATTGAGATTTACCAAAATTATCAGTTACAGTTGCATTGTATGTGTAAGTACCTGCGGATAAACTGGTGTTTGATTGTATTTCAACAGATGATGAATTTACATTTCCATATCTTAATTGTAAACTACTAGCATTAGTTCCACTAAGTGTAACTGAGTATGGTGTATCCGATTCCGTATCTGAAATACTCATACTAACTAAAGTTACATTATTTAACGCACTATCTGTGTTAAGTTTTGTTGTTTGATTTGTAAATGTAGCAGTTGGTGCTTGATTAGCAAATACGTTTACTGTTACAGTTCCACTTCCAGCGTTACCATATTGGTCTTCAAATCCAATTGTAGATACAATATCATCACCACTACCAGTAGTTGAACCACTAATATTCAATGCAAGTGATAATTGTCCACTTGTATTAATTGATATTGCTGGGTTTGATGAAGTCCAAGATGAACCTTGTACTGCCTGTGAACCATAGTTTGGTGAATAAGATACACTCATTTGTGATTGGTTACCTGCACCAAATCCACTTGCATCTCTAATTGATTCATTATTCAATCCTGATTCGATTATGTATGAAGTAGTATCTCCACCTAAAGTTCCTGTATCAGATTGAGCAATTGTAATAGTTTTTGATTCGGTTGATGTACTAAACCCATGTTCATCCTTAATAGCTCCTGAAATTGTATAATTAGAAGCACTTAAATTATTTTTTGCCTGTATTAAATAACTATCTCCACTCTGAATCGCATTTAATTGTCCACTTGCATCTGTGAATACGAATGATGAGTGATTTATTGTATCACCTTCAGTATCACTCCACGCCAATGTTGTTATTAAACTACCAGAACGTCCTAAATTTGTATTTAGGTTAGCTGATGTATCGGTATAAGTTCCATTCGGAGAATTATTAGTAGCAACAGTAATAGTATAATCTACAAATTGTTTAGTTGTTTCAAATCCATGTTCCGATGCAGTAATTGCGAGGTTGATTGTTTGACCAGTAGTCACACCAGAACCACTAAGGTTTGATTTTAAGTATAATGGCCCATATGAACCTGTATCAGAACCAGCGTAATCAATCTTTATTAAATCATTAGTAGATGATACTTCCCATCTTTGAGCAACGGCCGAAGATAACATACCTACAGTTCCACTTCTACCCGCACTATCTAAATAAATACTACTATTTGTTAATGCAGATTCTATAATATATAAATTAGTCCAATTTTTACTAATAGAACTCTGAACATCATCATCTATACCAATTGTTATGTTTGCAGTATCAGTAGTATTATTAAATGCATCTGTTACGGTTACCTGATATATGTATCGATTAGCAACATCAGAATTTAAGTAAACTCCGTTCTTTCTTGTTACAACACCAGCCGAACTACATTGGAATGGGTCGGAATGTGGGTCGTACAATGAATTACCACCTAAAGTACCTTTTATATCAGAACCACCATCTAAATTAGCATTTTGTAATGTAAAATTAGAGAAGATTATAGTATCACTTTCTGGGTCTGTTGCGGTTATTGAACCAACAGTTGTTCCATCAGATGAATTTTCATTTATTGAACTTAATGTTTGGTCATTTACAGATGGACCAGTATTATCTGTTACTGCTATTTGAAATGGTAAGTACGATATTGAATCGTTATCATCACCACTTACATAGTGCTCATCACTTGCAGTTAAAACTAACTCATATTTTGGTGTAGTTTCATAATCTAATGAAGCTGTTGTTTGGTTTAACTGAACATATGTACTTCCTTTAGTAATTGTAAATCCAGTTGGAACTGAACCACTACCTATTGTTATAGTATCACTTTCATCATCAGTAAAATATACTCTAACTTTGTTATTTGCCGCAGTTGAGTTTTCATTTAGTGATTGTGTAAATGATGTTACTACTGAACCACCTGTTGATGTTTGTCTCCATTTTGGAGCAGTGTTAGGAGTTACCCTAATGTATATTGTTTTAGAACCAACACCACTAAATGTATCTACTGCCTCTACTAAGAAAGGATGTGAACCACTACCTGGTGTATTATCAGTATTCATTGAAGATGTTGATTTAGTATTTAATGTTATAGCACCTGCCGATGATATTCTAAAGAAATCAGAAGTATATGAACTTGCTGTTCTATATGTAAACGATTGTCCTTCTGCATCTGTTCCACTAACAGTTCCAACAGAAGAACCACTTACTACAAATTCAGATATAGTAAACCCATTTGTACTAATTGTTGGTGCTGTATTAGGGAAAAATACTTTTTCTATAAAGTTTGATACAGAACCACTCGTTCCAAAGTTAACATTATATATGTTTGATGGTAAATCTGTGTTAGATATAATTCTATTACCATCAAATGATGATACATTACCACCTACAAATGATGCAGTTGCTACAGATGTAATTTGGTTTGAACTACTTACTAATCCAGTTGGTACATTTGTTAGTTGTGTAAAATCAGATACACCACCACCAGCACCAAACCCACTACTTGCGGCTGATGCCGAAATGTATGAATCAGTTACTACTGATGTGATTTGAGTTGAACCACTAACAGTTCCAGCAGGTACTGAAGTTAGATATGTTCCTAAATCACTAATCTGAGATTCTGTTATGGTTATCTGAGATGAACCTGAAACAGTTCCACTTGGAAGTGATGTAGTTGGTAATGTAATTGTATTACCAGAACTTATACTAAGGTCATTTCCACTAATAGATAATTCTTGTGAATCAGAATCAGAAGTTGAATAACCCAATGCCGTAATTTGTGCTGAGGAACTTATAGTTCCAGCAGGTACAGATGTTAAGTAAGATTGTAAATTACTAATCTGAGATTCTGTTATGGTTATCTGAGATGAACCTGAAACAGTTCCACTTGGAAGTGAAGTTAAATATGATTGTAAATCAGAAATTTGTGATTCTGTAATCGTTACTTGTGATGAACCACTAACAGTTCCTTCTGGAAGTGAAGTTAAATATGATTGTAAATCAGAAATTTGTGATTCATTAATTGTAATTTGAGATGAACCACTAATAGTTCCATTTGGAAGAACATTACCTGCAATCGCTTGTGCTACAGATGCGGATACATTTGGAATACCACTTATACCAAACGAACCTGTTACTTGTAAATCAGCTGATACCTTATAGTATGAAGAACCAGTAGTCCATATAGATGAACCACCAGCACCACCACCACCACCAGCGAGTGTTGATAAATCTACCGAGTTTCCAGATGAAATAGATAGGGTTTTACTTACAGAATTAAATGTAAGTGTTTGGTCATCGCTATCAGTAGTTGAATAACCTAATGCCGTAATTTGTGCTGATGAACTTATAGTTCCTGCGGGAATTTCAGTTTTAGAACCACTTAGAACTCCAGTCCCATCTAAAGTTCTTAATACAGAACCACTTATAACACCTGTTCCATCTAAAGTTCTTAATACAGAACCACTTATAACACCTGTTCCATCTAAAGTTCTTAATACACTTCCACTAACCAAACCATCAGGTAAATCAGAACCAGTTGGTATAGTAACAACATTACCACCACTTATTGTTAACTGATTTCCACTTATTGATAATGTTTGAGAATCTGTTTCAGATGTTAAATATGATTGTAAATCACTAATTTGTGATTCGGTTATTGTTATTTGAGCAGATGATGATACAACCCCATCAGGAAGTTCCGATGATGGTAGCGATACTGAATTACCATTTGATATAGTAAGAGTATTTCCACTCAAAGAAAGAGTTTGAGAATCTGTTTCAGATGTTAAATATGATTGTAAATCAGAAATCTGAGATTCTGTAATTGTAATCTGAGCTGAAGATGATATTGTTCCACTTGGAAGTGATGTTAAGTAAGATTGTAAGTCACTAATTTGTGATTCGGTTATGGTTACTTGTGATGAACTACTTACAATACCACTTGGTACGTTTGATAGTCCCGCATAAGAAACTTGTGATGAACCACTAACTAAATTATCATTTAACTCATTACCGTATCTAGAATCAAATTCGGTAGTTAATTGAGCTGATGAACTTATTACATTCTCAGCATCTAATCTCGTCTTTACGTTTGTATTGAAATTACTTCTAAATGCATTATTCGCTAATATAGAATTTCCTTGAAATGGTTGAATTGTAGAAGGTTTATTTGCGAGAGTATTATAGTTTACATCTGTTAAACTACTACCATCACCTATAAAACTACCACTAAAACTTCCAGTAAATGTTCCTGTATAATCTGGCACCGAATTCTCCTCTTTTTTTAATCTTCTTCAATAAATATACGATTAATTAGTAATCAATCAGTAATTTTAAAATTTCATCTAAAGATTCGTGTCTATGATTGTCTTTTAATTCAACATCATATACAAAATCTGAATTTTTTAGTTTAGGAACTTCATGTATAGCCGAATCATTCCTATGTTTCAAGTCTATTTGTTGCTTATCTCCACATAATATCATTGTAGAACCTTTTCCCAATCTACCTAAAACCATTAATAACTGTTGTTTTGTTAAGTTTTGAAACTCATCTACTATAACTATTGAATTATCAAAAGTTCTTCCTCTAAAATGTGATAAAGATACTAATTCAATATTTTCATCACTTTCCATCTTCTGTAATATGGCTGGTTTATTATAAACTTTTCTCATATTAGAACGAATTGGAACTAACCAAGGTTCCATCTTCTCTTCTAATGAACCAGGTAAAAACCCATTATCCTCATTTGATACTGTTGGTCGTGTAATTACAATTTTATTTACTTTTCTTTTAAAAAACACATCTAACGATATTTGAACTGCTAATAAAGTTTTTCCACTACCCGCTTTACCTATAATAAAGTTATATGGGTGATTCAATATCTCTGATTTTGCCAACTTCTGTTCATCTGATAATGAGATTGAAAATCTAACACTACCTTTTGGTGGAGTTTTTTTTATGTTTTCTGCCATCCGATACCCTTTCGTAATTTCTTTAATATAAATATGGGAATACGCATAAAAAAAGGGGGAATTTCTTCCCCCTTAATTTAATGTTTAAAATTTAGTAATTAATTACTGAATTTTGTGTAAACCATCTACATAAATCTTACCGTAGAACTCACCTCTTAACATTTTCTTAGCGTAACGTGTCATTACACCTTTTCTTGGAGTGAAGTTTTTCGGGTCATATACTAGTGGAGTCATAATTAATGGAATGTAAGGTGCATATACTGCTCCTGTTTCAAGGAATTGTGTTCCTCTGTATCCCATTAGGATTACGTTCTCTTTCATATAAGGATTCTTATAAACTTGGAATCTACTGTTCAAAGCACCAACTTTAGTTACACCAAATGCGAATTGAGCATCACCGTTATCCGCTGAAGAAGCGTATCCTGGGATAGATTCGATTATAGTTGCAACATCTGGAGATACTACTAAGAAATTAGCACCACCTCTTAAAGTTTTCTGGTGAATTTTGTTAGATACACCTGCAATCACAGTTCCTAAAGTCTGGAACCATGCTTGTTGGTTGAATGCAGAAGCTTGAGCACCTGTTGTAGAATAGTTAGCGAATGCAGAACCGTTCCACTCTCTACCTACTTGTGATGACCAGTATCCTGTTGATTTAGCATCAGAGATTAACATATCTAAAATCTCAAAATCAATTTCTTGTGAGATATACTCAGATAACATTGAAGTTAATTCAGCTTCAGCATCAATTGAGTGATATGCATTTAAATCTTGTGCGAATTCAGGAGTCCATTGTGCTTTTAACTTTCTAGTCTTAGCTACAATAGGAAGAGATTTCATCTCAACATTCAATTCTGGAATGTCGATATCTACTTCTGGGTTTCCACTTAGTGAAGTTCCAGATGCTTCGAAATCACCTCTTGATACATCAGTTGGTTGTGCGTGATACTTAACTACAAGTGTAGAAGCATCTAAAGCACCTTTAGCGATAAATATTACATCATCACCACTCTCTACAGTAAATTGTGGATATTGGTCATCAATATCAGCACTCTCTACTCTAAATCCTCTGATACCTTTTTCATCGTATCCTGGGATAGATGCTTTAGGTACAGCAACTTTATAGATAAGTCCACTAGCGATATCAGCACCGTTAGATGAAGTAAACTGAGTATCATAATTTACATCTGAAATTGCTACAGATGAAGTTACGAATTTGTTTGCTCCAGCAGTACCTAATGTTTGTACTGCAGATGTTTTATCATTGATTGAGTATCCAAATCTACCAGCACCATATAAACCACCTGATGGGTCACCTGATGTTTCAGTAATACCGAATACAGAATCAGCTTGTGAATCTTTACCAGACCCAGTTGCGAAACCTACTTGGTTAGTACCATATTTGAAATCTAGATAGAATACAAGACCAGATGGTAAGTTCATTGGTTGAACTGACACAAAGTCTTTTGCTACGATTTCACTAAAAATTCTTCTTACTAATGGTAGAGCTACACCAGCCCACTCTTCTGAATTTGCAGAAGTACCAGTAGAAGAAGCTTCTTTTACTAATTGTCTTGCTTGGTTTTCTAAAAGAGATGCAACGCCAGCTTTTTCAACTTCGCTGTCAATACCTTCTAAAAGACCGGTTTTTTCCCACTTTGATGCAAGAGCTCTTGTCGTTTCTGACAATCTTGCTTGGTGAGAAGAACCTTCATTAAGGATGTTTTTTAAATCCATTTTTTTTCTCCTATTAATCTTAATTAATTATTTTAAACCTGCTAGTTTTTTCCATCTAGCGGCCATGTCATTACCCTCAGAAATTATTTTCTTCGGTGCAGAACTTTTTGTTGGTTTTGAAGCCATTCCTTCTTTTACAACAGTTCTTTTCTTTTTAGAAACATTTAAGTTTTCAGCGATAGTAGAGAATACTAATTTCACTTCTCTTACAGATGATGTTCTATCGAAGTTTTCAAGTACTTTTACTTTCTGTCCTTCGTTTAAATCAAATGTTCTGAATAGTTTGTTAGTGTAAAGTAGTTTAGCGTTTAGCAAATTCACTTCATTGATAGTTGTTCTTAAACTTTCAATAGTAGCATAAGCTTCTTCTAATTCTTCTTTTACAGAATCATCTTTCTTTTCTTCTTCTGTTTCTTCTACTTTAGATTTTTGGTCTTCGTCTTCCATTTCTTTTAATGTAGCGATTACTTCATCTAAGTCAAATTCTGGGTCATCGGAATCATCTTCTTCAGCTTCAGGCTCTTCATCATCATCAGACATATCGTCTTCTTCTGATTCGTAAGTTTCATCAGTTGGTTCTTCTGGTTCAGCACCATCCATACCATCCATTTCAGCTTCTAATTCACCGATTACTTTTTGTAAATCTAACTCATCATCATCTTCTTCACCTTCCATAGTTTCATCAGTTGGGTCAGTCTCCTTAGACATTTCTTCACCTTCTTCTTCAGCTACGTTTGGTTCTGTTTCTTTTTCTTCTTCACCTTCTTCTTCATCTTCGTACAAGTCATCATCATTTTCGATATCAGATGAATCGTTAGAATCATCAGATGGTTCAGAGTTGTCGCCAGAACCTAAATCAGATGAATCCAAATCTTCTTCTTTTTTATCGTTATGATAATCATCATTGATATTATCATCGTCATCAGATTCTTCTGATTCTTCAGATAATTTCGCAGAAATCATTGATTGAAGTTGAGGAGTAAAAGCTTCTTCCAAAGCGAGTTTTGCATTTGCAAGAGCAGTTTCTTTAACGGCCTTAGCATCAGCAATAGCTTCAGATAACAAATCTTTTCTATTTGCCATAATTGTTCTCCTAAATTGTTTTTTGGAAATAAGATTATTCGGAATCTTAATAGATATTATTATTTATAATAAATTTAACCACACATTGGGGAGTGGTATATTTTCTCTACAATAAGTATGTAGTATTATTGGAAACACTAAAAAAGTGTTTACTAATAATTTTCGAATTGATTTCTTCGCCATTCGGCTCTAATCGCATCTGCTTTTTGTTTTCTTTTAATGACTGATGGTTTGAGGTATTCTTTACGAGCTTTCACTTCATCCATCTTACCACTATCTTTAATTTTTCTTTTAAATGTTTTGAGAGCTAACTCAATGTTACCATTCACAACTTTAACTGCTAATGAGTTACCTGGTATTTCCATATCTTCTTTTCTAATTCGTTTGTAATTCTTTGGTTTTTCTTGCATGTAATATTATATAAAAAAAATACACCTATCACATTATTGTGGTTAGGTGTATATAAATATCAAAAATATTTTAGTAAACTTAAAAATCTTTATCAGATGCTAATTTATGTTTTTTTAATGCTGATTGTAGTTCTTTTAAAATACTACTATTAATTAAAATAGATTTACCAGATGCATTATCAGTAACATAAAGACTTGGAGTAAATGTAAATTGTTTATTAGAACTTTTCATTTTAGATAATTTTTTAACATAATTAGTTAATTCAATTATTCTTTCTTTTGTAAATGGAACATTAACTCCAGTTTCTGATTGTACATAATACAATCCTGTCTTAGTGTCGTAATTACCTTCGTTTACTGATTCAGTTACTCCTTCAGATAAATCATCAATACCATCTTTCATATCTGAAAATAGTTTTCCAAATTGTCTTTGTTGTTTGGAATTTAATTTTTTAAT
>VMHT01116874.1_pt1 | contig 13371 bp, 12 predicted proteins | sample 4693611 | NCBI WGS metagenome assembly VMHT01 (sample SAMN12280063, study PRJNA550983) | marine metagenome | isolation source: seawater sampled from same location over 5 years 0.02-0.2 micron viral filtrate | place: USA: collected off the coast of southern California halfway between the port... ... | reverse complement strand
GCCATATTGCAGGCCCGTATAGCGGCGGATCACGCGGTCGTCCTGATAGACCAGCAGCGTGCGCTCGGACTTGTCGATCAGGACGAAATCCGCCCGTTCCCCGTCCCGGGCCTGTTGCGCCTGCAGCGGCGCGGCGCACAGGGCACCGAGCGCTGCGAAAAAGGCGAGGAAAGCGCGCATCACACAAGCATCCTAGCGCGCATTCCGCATCAGTCCATGAACGGATCGCGCATCAGGATCGTATCGTCGCGCTCGGGACTGGTGGAAACCAGCGCCACCGGCGTTTCGATCAGTTCCTGCACGCGCTGGATGTATTTGACCGCATTGGCGGGCAGGTCAGCATAGCTGCGCGCGCCCGCGGTCGATTCCTGCCAGCCTTCCATGCTTTCGTAGATCGGCTCGACAGCGGCCTGGTCGGCGGCATGGCTGGGGAAATAGTCATAGACATTGTTCCGCAACCGGTAGCCGGTGCAGATCTTCACCTCGTCGAGACCGTCGAGCACATCGATCTTGGTCAGCGCGATCCCGGTCACGCCGCTGATCGCGCAGGTCTGGCGCACCAGCACGGCATCGAACCAGCCGACCCGGCGCTGGCGCCCGGTAACCGTACCGAATTCATGCCCGCGCTCGCCGATGCCCTTGCCCACCTCGTCATCCAGCTCGGTCGGGAAGGGACCGCTGCCGACGCGGGTGGTGTAGGCCTTGACGATGCCCAGCACGAAGCCGGTGGCGTTGGGGCCCAGCCCGCTGCCTGCCGCGGCCGTGCCACTGACCGTGTTCGAGCTGGTGACGAAGGGATAGGTCCCGTGGTCGATGTCAAGCAGGACGCCCTGCGCGCCTTCGAACAGGATCTTGGCGCCCGCCTTGCGAACCTTCTTCAGCCGTTTCCACACCGGCTGCGCATATTTGAGCACGAAGGGCGCGATCTCGCGCAGTTCGGCGAGCAATTGCTCGCGGTCGACCGGCTCCTGCTCGAACCCAGCGCGCAGGGCATCGTGATGCGCGCACAGCCGGTCGAGCTGCGGTTCGAGCGCGTCGAGATGCGCCAGGTCGCATACGCGGATCGCGCGGCGGCCGACCTTGTCCTCGTAAGCCGGACCGATGCCGCGCCCGGTGGTGCCGATCTTGCCCGATCCGGCGGCGGCTTCGCGCAGCCCGTCGAGATCGCGGTGGATCGGCAGGATCAGCGGACAATTGTCGGCCACCGCGAGGTTGTCGTCATTGATGGTGACACCCTGCGCTTCGAGCTTCTCAATCTCGGCCTTGAGCGCCCACGGGTCGAGCACCACGCCATTGCCGATCACGCTGAGCGTGCCCGATACGATGCCGCTGGGCAGCAGCGAGAGCTTATAGGTGGTCCCGTCGATGACCAGCGTATGGCCCGCATTGTGGCCGCCCTGGAAGCGCACCACGGCATCGGCGCGGCTGGCCAGCCAGTCGACGATCTTGCCCTTGCCCTCATCGCCCCATTGGGCGCCGATCACGGTGACGTTGGCCATTCGATAGTTCTCGCAAATGTAAGGAAATCAAACGCCGCGGGCGTTAGGCTGATCTATGGCACGGGGCAAGGCGAATTGCCGGAAACATGCGCCGTCTGCACCATTGTATGGGCAAAGGAGATTTCATGACCGATTACCCCACGCTTTCGCTGAATGACGACCGCCAGATCCCGCAGCTCGGCTTCGGCACCTACAAGATCGACGAGGACGCTGCACCCGAAGCGGTCAAGACCGCGCTCGATGTCGGCTACTGGCTGGTCGACACCGCGGCCATCTACCAGAACGAACGCGGCGTCGGCAAAGGTGTTGGCGACTGGTCCGACATCTTCCTGCAGACCAAGATCTGGAACGAAAGCCAGGGCTACGAGCGGACCAAGAAGGCCGCCGACAAATGCCTCGAACGGTTGGGGCGCGACCATGTCGACATGCTGCTGATCCACTGGCCCTGCCCCGAAAAGGACCTGTTCGTGGAAACGTGGAAAGCGTTCATCGAACTGCGCGACGATGGCAAGGCAAAGTCGATCGGCGTATCGAACTTCCGCGAGCAGGACCTGCGCCGCATTATCGACGAAACCGGCGTCACGCCCGCGCTCGACCAGATCGAACTGCACCCCACCTTCCAGCAGCGCGAACTGCGCAAGCTGCACGACGAACTGGGCATCGTCACGCAGTGCTGGTCGCCGCTGGGCCAGGGCGCGGGGATCGAGAACGAGACCATTGCCGCCATCGCCGAGGAAACCGGCCAGCCCGCCAGCGCCGTGATCCTGCGCTGGCACATGCAGCACGGACTGTGCCCGATCCCCAAGGCATCGAGTCGCGATCACATCGAAGCCAATTTTTCAGCGCTCAAGTTCACCCTCACGGACGACCAGATGGCCCGCATCGACGCGCTCGACGATCCCGAAGGCCGGATCGGGCCCGATCCGAGCGATTTCGAAGGGTAATATCGGCGGGGTGCGCCACGGCGGCAAGGCTGCTAATGGCGCACCCGTGACCATGACCGACGACCCCATCCGCATTGCCGCGCTTTACCAGTTTGCGCGTTTCGACGATCCGCGTGCACTGCGCGCGCCGCTGCTTGCGGTATGCGAAGCGAATGCCGTGCGCGGAACTCTGCTGCTGGCGAAGGAAGGCATCAACGGCACGATCGCCGGAAGTGATAAGGGTGTCGAAGCGGCGCTCGACCATATCCGCGCGCTGCCCGGCTGCGCCGAGATCGAGATCAAGGAATCGCGCGCCGCGATCATGCCCTTCCACCGCACCAAGGTGCGGCTGAAGAAAGAGATCGTGACCATGGGCCAGCCCGATCTCGATCCGCTGGCAGGGGTCGGCACCTATGTCGCGCCCGAGGACTGGAACGCGCTGATTTCGGATCCGGAGACGATCGTGATCGACACGCGCAATGATTACGAAGTGCAGATCGGCACCTTCGAAGGCGCGATCGATCCGCAAACCGCCAGCTTCGGCGAATTTCCCGAATGGTTTCGCGCCAAGCGCGCCGAACTGGAGGCCGAGGGGCGCAAACCCAAGATCGCCATGTTCTGCACCGGCGGGATTCGCTGCGAGAAATCGACCGCCTTCGCGCGCGCCGAGGGGGTGGACGAGGTCTATCACCTCAAGGGCGGCATCCTCAATTATCTCGAACACGTGCCCGAGCAGGACAGCCTGTGGCGCGGCGAATGCTTCGTCTTCGACGAACGGGTCAGCGTCGGCCACGGACTGGCGGCGGGCACTCACGGCCTGTGCCGCGCCTGCCGCAGGCCGCTGAGCGAGGCGGACATGGCGCATGACCATTTCAGCGAGGGCGTGTCCTGCCCGCGTTGTTATGACGAGCGCAGCGACGAGCAGCGCGCGCGTTATGCCGAGCGCAACCGTCAGGCGCGGCTCGCGCGCGAACGCGGCGAAGAACACATCGGCCGGCGCAGCGAAGCAGAGCGCGATGGCTGAACCGGTCCTCTACAGCTTTCGACGCTGCCCCTATGCCATGCGCGCACGCATGGCGCTGCGGATCGGCGGGGCATCCTACGAACACCGCGAAGTCGTCCTGCGCGACAAGCCGGCGGAAATGCTCGAGGCGTCGCCCAAGGGCACGGTGCCGGTGCTGGTTGCCGGACCGGGCGAGGTGATCGAGGAAAGCCGCGACATCATGCGCTGGGCGCTGGTGCGCAGCGATCCCGAAGGCTGGCTCGAGCGCGACGATCCGGAGTTGGTCGAAACCAATGACGGGCCGTTCAAGCACCATCTCGACCGCTACAAATACGCCACCCGGTACGACGATGTCGATCCGGCGCAGCATCGCGCCGCCGCGCTGGACATCCTGCGCAGGCTGGACGAGCGGCTTTCGCAGTCAGCCTATCTACGGGGCGAGACGCGCGGCTTTGCCGACATCGCGATCTTTCCCTTCATCCGCCAGTTCGCCAACACCGACCGCGACTGGTTCGACGGTCAGGCGCTGCCCCACCTCCAGGCTTGGCTGGCCGGGCTCGTCGGATCCGAGCTGTTTACGGGCATCATGACCAAGCACGCCCAATGGAAGGCCGCCTAGAGCGGTTTGACGTCGCTTTCGTCGAGGACGTGCGAGCAGCCGAGCGCGCGCGGATCGTCGCTGGCCGACACTGCCGCCACCGTGCGCCAGCCGATGGCGCGCAGCCGTGCTGCATTGGCGCGGTCATGGCCCAGCGGCAGGAACAGCGTCTCGCGCCGGTCGGCATTCGCCGCGCCAAGCGCATCGAGCAACGGGTCCATGTAGAGCGAGAAGCCGGTGGCGGCCTCGTCGCTGCCCTTGATCGTATAGGTCCCGCCGCGGCCCAGCGCGCGCCGCGCGCCTTCGCCGTACAGCGTAAAGCCGAACCAGCTCTGGTATTCGAACCCGTGGCGTTCGGTCGGGTCGAGCGTAACCCGCGCGCGGTCGCCGATCGTCGCGGCGATTTCGCGCAAGCCGGCAATCCGGCTGGCCAGCGCGCCACCCGCATCGATCGCGGCCAGCTTGGCAATCGCCGTGTCGAAAGGCCCGGTGGCGTAGAGCAGCGGGAGATAGGCTTCCCCGCCCGCATCGCGCAGGCCGCCGGCATCCTTGGTGTCGAGCTCGCGCCGGACCGCGTCGCGCTGCTCCGCACCGAGCGGCATGGCTTTTTGCGCCAGCGTATCGACGAGGTCGGGGAGCGTGAAATCGATCGAGATATTGGTCACGCCCGCGGCGCTGAGCGCGTCGATCGCCACCGAAACCGCTTCGCTGGCGGCAGCCACGCTGTCGGTGCCGATGAGTTCGGCGCCCATCTGAAGGCGCTGGCGCGCGGGATCGAGCTGGTCGGCGCTGAGCAGCGCGACATCGCCGGCATAGCACAGCCGCAGCGGACGCGGGGCAGCCGCCATCACGGTGGCGGCAATACGGCCCACCTGAACCGTGATGTCGCTCCGCAGCGCCAGCGTGCGCAGGCTGTCGGGATCGGTAAAGCGGATCATCCGCCGCGTGGCGACGCCGTCCATCCGCCCGGCCAGCGAATGCTCGAACTCGACGAGCGGGGGCCGCACACGGTCGTAGCCATGCGCATCCATCGCGTCGAGCACGGCGCGCATGGAGGTGGTCATCGTGCGCGCCCGCTCGGGCAGCGCGTCTTCGAGGCCGACGGGCAGGAGGTCGTCTTGGGTAGTCATGATGACGCGCCCCCTGCCCTATCGTTTGTCAGAATGCCAGCGGCATCACGACCTTGACGCCTTCCAGCGCGCAGGCCTGCTCGACCACTTCGGGCGGGATCGGCGCATCGACGCTGAGCAGCACGGTGGCTTCGCCCCCGGCCTGCCGCCGTCCGAGGTGGAAGGTGCCGATATTGATGCCCGACTGCCCGAGCAACGAACCGATCCGGCCGATGAAACCGGGCGCGTCTTCGTTGACGATATAGAGCATGTGGCCGTCGAGTTCGGCCTCGATCCGCACGCCGAACAGCTCGACCAGCCGCGGGGCATCGGCTCCGAACAGCGTGCCCGCCACCGAACGGTCGCCCTCGCCGGTGCCCACCGTCACGCGGATCAGCGTGTTGTAGACGCCTTCCTTCTCGTGGCGGATCGAGCGGATGTCGAGCCCGCGTTCCTTCGCCAGATAGGGCGCGTTGACCATGTTCACCGTGTCCGAATACTGGCGCATCAGCCCGGCCAGCACCGCGCCTTCGATCGGCTTGCCCGACAGTTCGGCTGCCGCGCCTTCGCGCTCGATCGAAATCTTGGTCAGATTGCCATGCGCCAGCTGGCCCACCAGGCTGCCGAGGTCTTCGGCCAGACCCATATAGGGGCGCAGCTTGGGTGCTTCCTCGGCGCTGAGGCTGGGCATGTTGAGCGCATTGGTGACGCCTCCGCTGACGAGGTAATCCGCCATCTGTTCGGCCACCTGCAGCGCGACATTGACCTGCGCTTCGGTGGTGCTGGCACCGAGGTGCGGCGTACACACGAAGTTGGGCTTGCCGAACAGTGGGCTGTCCTTGGCCGGTTCGCTCTGGAACACGTCGAGCGCGGCCCCGGCAACCTGCCCGCTGTCGAGCGCATCGGCCAGCGCCGCCTCGTCGATCAGGCCGCCGCGCGCACAGTTGACGATCCGCACGCCCTGCTTGGCCTTGGCGAGGTTTTCCGCCGACAGGATATTGCGCGTCTCGTCGGTCAGCGGCGTGTGGAGCGTGATGAAATCGGCCTTGGCCAGCAGCGTATCGAGATCGGCTTTCTCGACCCCGATTTCGACCGCGCGTTCCTCGGTCAGGAAGGGATCGTAGGCGACGACCTTCATGCGCAGCCCCAGCGCGCGGCTGGCGACGATGCTGCCGATATTGCCCGCGCCGATCAGGCCCAGCGTTTTGCCGGTCACTTCGACGCCCATGAAGTCGTTCTTGGGCCATTCGCCCGCCTGCGTGCGGACATTGGCGGCGGGGATCTGCCGCGCCAGCGCGAACATCATCGCGATGGCGTGTTCGGCCGTGGTGATCGAATTGCCGAACGGCGTGTTCATCACCACCACGCCCTTGCCGCTGGCGTAGGGGATATCGACATTGTCGACGCCGATACCGGCGCGGCCAATGACCTTGAGATTGGTCGCCGCATCGAGGATTTCGGGCGTGACCTTGGTCGCGCTGCGGATGGCGAGGCCATCGTACTGGCCGATCACCGCCTTGAGTTCATCGGGCGTCATGCCCGGTTTCACGTCGACATCGCAGCCGCGCTCTTCGAAAATGCGCGCGGCGTTCGGGTCCATCTTGTCCGAAATAAGGACTTTGGGTTTGTTCATGATTTTTCTCTCGTCATCCCAGAGAAAGCTGGGAACGCTTTCGATTTGGTCGGAGCGAGCGGATAGCGGTCCCAGCTTTCGCTGGGACGACGCCGATTATGCCGCTTTCACCTGCTCGTAGGCCCACTCGATCCACGGCAGGAGACGCTTGAGGTCTTCCTGCTCGACCGTGCCGCCGCACCAGATGCGCAGGCTCGGCGGGGCGTCGCGATAGCCGTTGAAGTCGTAACCGACATCGCGGTCCTCGAGCAGCTTGACGATCTTCTTCGGCACCGCCGCCTTTTCGTCATCGGGAAGCTGATCGTACCACTCGCCCTGGAAGACGAAGCACACGCCGGTGTTGGTCCGCTTGGCCGGGTCGGCGACCATGTTGCGCAGCCAGGGGGTCGCCTCGATCCAGTCGAGCACGATCTTGGCATTGGCATCGGCGCGTTCGAACATCGCCTTGCGCCCGCCCATCGCCTGCGCCCATTCGAGCGCGTCGATATAGTCTTCGGTCGCCAGCAGCGAGGGTGTATTGATCGTCGCGCCCTCGAATATGCCGGTGTTGATCTTGCCGCCCTTCTTGAGGCGGAAGAGCTTGGGCAGCGGCCATTCGGGGTCGTATTCCTCGATCCGCTGTACCGCCTTGGGGCTGAGGATGAGCATGCCGTGCTGCGCTTCGCTGCCCATCACCTTTTGCCAGCTGTAGGTCGTGGCATCGAGCTTGGCCCAGTCCATCTCCATCGCGAAAACGGCGCTGGTGGCATCGTTGATCGTCACGCCTTCGCGGCCCGGGGCCAGCCAGTCGGTGTTCGGGATCTTGGCGCCCGAAGTGGTGCCGTTCCAGGTGAAGACGACGTCGTTGTCCTGCGGGATGCTCGCCAGATCGGGGATTTCGCCGTAATCGGCGTCCATGACCGTAAGTTGCGGCAGCTTGAGCTGCTTGACCGCGTCCTGGATCCAGACATTGCCGAAGCTTTCCCATGCCGCGACGGTCGCCGGGCGATCGGGGCGCAGCATGGTCCACATCGCGCATTCGAGCGCGCCGGTATCCGATGCCGGCATGATGCCGACGAGGTAATCCTCGGGCACGCCGAGCATTTCCTTCGACAGGTCGATGGCATATTTCAGCCGCGACTTGCCGAGCGCGCTGCGATGCGAGCGGCCGAGCGATTCGGTTTTGAGATTGGCGGCAGACCAGCCCTTGTGTTTGACGGTCGGTCCGGACGAAAAGAAAGGGCGCTCGGGTTTGAGCTTCGGTTCGGCAGTCATGTATTCTCTCCTTGCAGAGAGCTCGCGCGGCGTTGGGACCGCGTGGCCCGCCGCCCGCACTAATGTTGCGTCGCAGCGAGTCAATGTGAAATACCGGTAGTGCGATAAAGCGTAGCTACGACACGACAGGCGACAGCCGCGAAGGCATGATCGTGGAATGCGAAAAATCCCTGCGGTTACAATCACGCTGCAAGCCGATGGACGGCATCGGCCATCTTCCCTAAAGCGCCGCGCAATGGATGTGACCGATCTTCGCATCGCGCTGTTCAGCGGGAACTACAATTACACTCGCGATGGCGCGAACCAGGCGCTCAACCGCCTGGCGGGCTTCCTGCTCAGGCAGGGCGCGGCGCTGCGCGTCTATGCCCCGGTCGTGGCCGAACCCGATTTCCCCGCGACCGGCGACCTGGTCGACATTCCCAACGTCCGCATGCCGGTGAAGGGCCGCGGCGAATACCGCCTGCCGCTGCGCATCGACGACCGCGTGCGCGCCGATCTGGCCGAATTCGCACCCAATGTGGTGCATCTGTCATCGCCCGACCCGGCCGCGCACGGTGCGCTCAAATGGGCGCGCGAGAAGGATATCCCGGTGCTGGCGTCGGTCCATACGCGGTTCGAAACCTACCCGCGCTATTACGGTCTCGGTTTCCTCGAACCGCTGGTCGAAGGCATGCTGCGCCGCTTCTACCGGCGCTGCGATGCGCTGGTGGCGCCATCGCAAAGCCAGATCGCCGAACTCACCGCGCAGGCAATGCATGACGATATTTCGATCTGGTCGCGCGGGGTCGACCGCACGGTCTTCGATCCGTCCAAGCGCGATCATGCATGGCGCCGCGCGCATGGCCTGGCCGATGACGATGTGGCAATCGTGTTCCTCGGCCGCCTGGTGATGGAAAAGGGGCTCGACGTCTTTGCCGAAACGATCGTGCAATTGCGCAAGCGCCAGGTCCCGCACAAGGTTCTGGTAATCGGCGACGGGCCCGCGCGCGAATGGTTCGAAAAGGCGTTGCCCGGCGGCATTTTCGCCGGCTTCCAGACCGGCAGGGATCTGGGCAAGGCGCTGGCGAGCGGCGATATCTTCTTCAATCCGTCGATCACCGAGACTTTCGGCAATGTCACGCTGGAGGCAATGGCCTGCGGATTGCCGGTGGTGGCCGCCGGGGCCACCGGTGCGGCGAGCCTGGTCGACGACGGGCGCACGGGCCGCCTGGTCGCGCCGGGCAAGCCCGATGTCTTCGCCCCCGCCTGCGCCGAGGCGCTGGCGCCCTATTGCACCGATGACGACCTGCGCCTGCTGCATGGTGCCAATGGCGAACAGGTCGCGCGCGCCTATACGTGGGACGCGATCAACCAGGCGGTGGTCGACACCTATCTGCGGCTGATCGAAACACGCGCCGCCGCCCGCTAGCGCAACTCAGCGCAGCACGCCTGCTGCGCTCATCCAGCGCGAATACCCCAGCGAAAACAGCGTCGAGATCCAGATCGCCGCCATCAGCAGCGAGTTCTGCAGGCTGTCGGGGATCTGCGAGACCAGCAGTTCGAAATAGGTCGTCGCGATCAGCCCCACGGTCGCCACGCCGAAAGCGGCGAAAGCCAGCTTGCGGCGCAGCAGCAACAGGATCGACCCGAGCAGCGCGCCCCACACGCCCAGCGCCCAGGCCGCATCGGCCCAGGCCGGGAAGGTATCGAAATATCCGATCTGTTCGGGCGTCATGCCCAGTTCGGCCAGGCTATCCGTTTGCGTCATCAGGTAGCTGTAACAGCCGATCGCATTGAACAGCAGCGTCGCTATGCCCACCACCCAGAGGTGCCAGGGCGTGTGTGTGGTGTCCGTCATGTCCGAACCATCCCCCATCGCGACCCGCGGGCGCAGCCTAGCCCGTCTCCCGCGGATCGCCAAATGGCAGGGGTCAGAGCCGCTCGATCTTTTTGGCCAGGTCGTCGACCAGATCGACGATTTCGCGCACCGTGTCCTCGTCCAGCTTTCCCGAACGCGCCCGGTTCTTGAGCACGCTGGCGAGATTGCCGACCGCGCGGAACATTTCGGGCGTGGCATAGGCGCGGCGATGAGTGCCATGACCCGACAGCCGCTCGAACAGCGCCGTCACTTCATCCGCGCGTTCCGCCAGTTCGGACCGCCCCGCATCGGTGGCCTGGTAGGCTTTGCGGGTCTCGTCGCCGGGAGCCGGCGCGATCGCGCCCTCGTCCTCGAGCAGCGACAGCGTCGGATAGATCGTCCCCGGGCTCGGGGCATACGCCCCTTCGGTCAGTTCCTCGATCGCCTTGATCAGCTCATAGCCATGGCGCGGCTCGTCGGCGACGAGCTTGAGCAGCACCAGCCTGAGTTCGCCCGGTCCGAACATGCGCCGGCGGCGTCCGCCCTTGCGCGGACCGAAATCGAATCCCCAGTCGGAGCCGCCGAAGCGCGCCGATGCACCGAACCCGCTTTGCGCTTCCGCCCCGGCCATCATCGCCGCGATGAACGGCCAACCGCGCCTGCGCGCGCCGTGGCGCCTGTGTGCCTTGTGCATATCGCTATCCTTGCCTTATCTTCGATAGCTCTACGATATATCTTTAAAGGCACCATGCAAGTCGCCCCTGCAATTTTCCGGCGAACACCCTATGTCAGCCGACCAATGGCCGATCTCTTTCCCGAAGACCTCCCGCACAGCGCAGCGCCGGATGCGCCGCGCGAAGATGCACCGCTGGCCGATCGCCTGCGTCCCGCCACGCTCGGCGAAGTGATCGGACAGGATCACCTCACCGGTCCCGAGGGCGCGATCGGCCGGATGGTCGCCGCCGGGCGCCTGTCGAGCATGATCCTGTGGGGCCCGCCGGGTACGGGCAAGACCACCATCGCACGGCTGCTGGCCGACAGCGTGGGCATGCGCTTCGAAAGCGTCAGCGCCGTGTTCAGCGGCGTGGCCGATCTCAAGAAAGCCTTCGCGGCTGCCGACAAGGCTGCGCAGGCCGGCCAGCGCACGCTGTTGTTCGTGGACGAGATTCACCGCTTCAACCGTGCGCAGCAGGATGGCTTCCTGCCGTTCGTCGAACGCGGGACGGTGACGCTGGTCGGCGCGACGACCGAGAATCCCAGCTTCGCCCTCAACGCCGCTCTGCTCAGCCGGACGCAGGTGCTGATCCTGCAGCGGCTCGACCGGGAAGCGCTGGGCCTGTTGCTCGACCGCGGCGAAACGCTCGAGGGGCCCTTGCCGCTGACCCCCGAGGCGCGCGATGCGCTGGTCGCCAGCGCCGATGGCGATGGCCGGTTCCTGCTCAACCAGGCCGAAACGCTGTATAACGCCCAGCTCCCCGAACCGCTCGATCCCGCGGCACTGGGGGCATTTCTCCAGCGCCGCGTCGCGGTCTACGACAAGGACCGGGAAGGCCATTACAATCTCATCTCGGCGCTGCACAAGGCGGTGCGCGGGTCCGATGTGCAGGCCTCGCTCTATTACCTCGCGCGCATGCTGACCGCGGGGGAGGAACCGCGCTTCCTCGCACGGCGGCTGGTCCGCATGGCGGTGGAGGACATCGGCATGGCCGACCCGCAGGCGCTGGTGCAATGCATGGCCGCCAAGGACGCCTACGAATTTCTCGGCAGTCCCGAAGGCGAACTGGCGCTGGTCCAATCCTGCATCTATCTCGCAACCGCGCCCAAGTCGAACGCCGCCTACAAGGCGCAGAAGGCATCCTTCAGATCGGCGAAGGAAACGGGCAGCCTGATGCCCCCGCAAAACATCCTCAACGCGCCCACCAAGCTGATGAAGGACATCGGCTATGGTTCGGGCTACACCTATGATCACGATGCAGACGAAGGCTTCTCGGGCGACGATTACTGGCCCGAGGAAATGGAGCCGCAAAGCTATTACCAACCGGTCGAACGCGGTTTCGAACGCGAGGTGAAGAAGCGGCTCGACTACTGGGACAAGCTGCGGCGCGACCGTGCGCAGCTTTAGGCACTTCCTGGCGATCGACTGGTCGGGCGCAAAAGGGCCGGTACAGAAGGGCATCGCGCTGGCGCTGGCCGATGCCGGTGGGGGCCCGCCCGTGTTGGTCGAGCGGGGCCGCGGCTGGTCGCGCGGAGACGTGCTGGCGCTGCTGCGCGAGGACCTGCCCGACGATACGCTGGTCGGGATGGATCTGGGGATTGCGCTGCCCTTCGCCGATTGCGGGGCCTATTTCCCCCGCCGCGACGTGCTGTTGCCCGATGCCCCATCGCTATGGGCGCTGATCGACGATATCTGCGCCGGCGATCCCAATCTGGGCGCGCAAAGCTTTGTCGACCATCCCGAGTTCGCGCCCTATTTTCGCAATGGCCGGGATACAGGCGTGCATTTCGGTTGCGACGGCGCCGCGCATGGACGCGGGCGGTTCCGGGTCACCGAACAGGCTCAGGCGGAGATGGGCTGCAAGCCCTATTCGAATTTCAATCTCGTCGGTGCGGCGCAGGTGGGCAAGTCCAGCCTGACGGGAATGCGCGTGCTGCACCGGCTGCGCGGGCACCTGCCCGCCTGGCCGGTCGATCCGGATCCGGGACACGGCTCGCTGGTCGTCGAAATCTACACCAGCCTCGCCGCGTTGGAATCCGGGCGCAGCGCGGCAAAGGCCAAGATGCGCAGCTTCGAAGACCTCAATGCCGCGCTGGCCGGGCTCGGCAGCCCGCCCGTGGCCGGACGGGGCGCGATCGAGGACCATTCGTCCGACGCACTGCTCACCGCCGCGTGGCTTCGCCGCGTCGCAAGCGATCGGGCGCGCTGGGCACCGGCGGGGCTGACGCGGGATATCGCCCGCACCGAAGGCTGGACCTTCGGCGCGCTCTAGCCTTCGGGAAGCGGTCCGCTGAAGACCGACCAGCCGGTCCGCTGGGCAATCTCGGCAAGCGCCCGCGCGCCCAGCAGGCTGGTGCCCGCGCGGTTCAGCCCGGGCGACCACACGGCAATCGCGGCGCGGCCCGGAACGCTGGCGAGAATCCCGCCGCCCACCCCCGATTTGCCCGGGAAGCCGACTTCGAAAGCGAATTGCCCCGAATTGTCGTAATGGCCGCACAGCAGCATGAGCGCATTGATGCGGCGCGCCCGGCTGGCCGAACACATCCGCTGGCCGGTCACCGGGTCGCTGCCATCGAAGGCTAGAAACAGCGCGCTTTCGGCCAGCTGGCGGCAGCTCATCGACAGGGCGCATTGGCGGAAATAGACCGACAGCACCTCTTCCACCGGGTTCAGCAGACGTCCGAAATCGGCGAGGAACCACGCCAGCGCGCGATTGCGTTCGCCCGCCTCGCTCTCGCTGCGCGCCACGTCCTCGTCGAACGTGATCGCCGGGTTGCGGCCCATGCGGCGCAGCCGATCG
>VMHT01141712.1_pt1 | contig 13376 bp, 14 predicted proteins | sample 4693611 | NCBI WGS metagenome assembly VMHT01 (sample SAMN12280063, study PRJNA550983) | marine metagenome | isolation source: seawater sampled from same location over 5 years 0.02-0.2 micron viral filtrate | place: USA: collected off the coast of southern California halfway between the port... ... | reverse complement strand
TAGTGTAAAAACTCATGACGGTGAACAAGTACAAACTATGAATAGAAGCTTTTCTATTGGTAAAGATTATGATCTTAATAAAATTAAGTTCACTTATGAATATGGTGTTTTAGAAGTATACGTTCCTCGAAGAAAGAAAGAGGAATATATTAAAAAATACACCATTTAATATAAATAGTTAAAGGTCGGAGCATAACTATAAAACTAAACAGGGGATGGATGGTGGGCACTATTAAAGGAACTTTCATATAATATATGAATGCAGACGTTTTTACCTTATGAATCATTTAAAGAATCAGCTAAGGCTTTAGATTATAAAAGGCTTGGTAAACAGCGTGTAGAAGTACTGCAGTTACTTAACAGTATAAAGAAGCTTAAGAATAAAGAACCAGTTAAAGGTTGGAGGAACCACCCAGCTAGAAAGATGTGGTATAATGATAAGGGTGATTATTCAAATGCATTATGTCTTTATGGTTTATCAATTTGTAAAGAATGGAAACGAAGAGGTTATAAAGATACCTGTACTGAAAAAATAGAAGCTCATTTTGATAAATCTAAACCTGTTGTATATCCTAAATTTATTAAAGATGCAAGAGTTCATCTATCACATCGAAGCAATCTTATTAAGAAAGATAATCTATTCTATAAGGATAAGTTTAAAAGGACCGGTAAAGAAATTGAATATTTTTGGAGCTATTAAGTATTGAAATGGTAGTAGTCGGTTGGTTTTATACTTTATGTTTTGCTATATGTTATATCCCACAAATAGTAAAAAGTTTGAGAACAAAAAAAGTTGATGATGTAAGTGTATCTCTTTTTAAGTTATCGTTAATGGGATATATAGCTGCACTTATCTATACGTTAGGAGAAATAGGTTTTAATCTTATATTAGTAACTAATTATATATTCGGTTCCCTATGTAGTTTAGTTATGATTATAATATATTATTGTTACAGAGAAAATTAAATATATGTATGGGCCGAAGATTTTATACATCAAAGATGTATCAATTTATAAAACAAGAAAATTGTGAAATAGATAAACTTAAATGGATAGAATCTGAAAAGGCAGGCCGCGATATTGGGAAAGATAAAGCGGTTTTTTTGTGGCTTAAAAACCATCGTTCTACTTGGATTACTGAATATAATAAACTTAGCTCTTAACCTTTATACTCATTATGTTGCGCTTCTGCAACACTTCTATCGCTACCAGAGTTTAATACTTTTGCAGCTTGTCTTACCTCTTCATTAGTATCTTTTAAAGTAAGTGGTAAGTTAACAAAAACGTGAGAATGATCATAACATTGTACTTTATCATCATTACTTGGACCTGTTAATGTTATTGTACCAGAAGCACCAGGACCAGGCATTACATTACTTATAGATGCCGGGAAACTTAAACCTGATAAGAGCTTCGCAAAAACACGAGTTAATTCAGTCTTTTGCCATTCTTTTGGAGCCGTTACATGTTGTAAGAACGTTTCACCTTCTACATGTAAACCACCGCCGATTATAACGTTTTTATTCACACCTAAACTATTATCTATTAAAATTTGTCTTTGTCTTTTATTTCTTAGTCTTAATATTTCAGCACTTATATTAATAGTGTTTGCATCAATATTAATTTCATTATCGGAACCAAGATTAATTTGTTCCCCAGCAATATTAGTAATAGTTCCAGATATATTTACTGGTCCATATGATTTCATACTTAACCCACCAGCTCCAACCATAACGTTGTACCTATTACATACATTTAAAGTATAATTACCACCTGGTAAGTCTTGTACGTGTACATATTCAAGCATTGGACTCTCAGATTTATTAACATATACCCCTTTATCGTCTACTAAAATTTCATTAGAAAGTAATTTACCAATTTTATCTAATCTAATACTTCCAAAATCGTTCATTAAAACCCCAATAGTTTCTAATTTATGTTTTGATATTTCTATAATTTCACTACCACCTAGACCTAATTCTAATTCTATTTCAGTAAGTTCTTTCAATTCACTTTCAATAATAGTTTTTAAATTTTCTTTTTCTTCTTCTACATCCCATACACCATCTTGCGTCGATAAACTAGTACCTACTCCGTTTACAAATGATTTACCACTTTCAGAAGGCCATCTACTAGCCTCTGGAGCTTTATTAGTAGTAACAGCATCAGCTTTCTTATCATTTATACCTGAAGGACCATCCCCACCGCTATTAGTTATAAGGTTATAACCTTTACCTGGTTTATTATCTATATTATCTAAAGCTTCATAATTAGTTCTTCCATCGGTTACAACAAATGGATCAAAAGTTCCGCTTCTATTTTGATTTAAACTATTTCTTTTTATTATTATATTACCATCAGCGTCTTTTACATCATTATTTAAAGCTCTTCTTCTTTCAAAAAGTTGTTTGTTATCTTGTACAACAGTAACTTTTTCTTTCCATTTAGTAAAATACTCTTTATTTAGGTTACCAACTTTTCTGTAATTATCCCTAGTAACAATAGTGTCAAGATTTTTACCCGTATATTCATTTTTATTACCTTGAATTGTATTATATTGATCATTTAAAACTAATTTTTGATCATTTTTAGTTGCTAATTCAATATTAGTTTGATTATTAAACTCTTTAAAAGAACCACTATAATGAGTTAGTTTAATTTTTTCATTTAAATCAGAATTTACTATTTCAAAAACTCCACCTTTTTGATTTAAAACGTATTTGTTTCTATAGTTATTAACATTAACATCTTCTTCTGTAAATGAAGGGTCATAGTTTTCATATTTTCCTGGGTAATCAGTTTGACTATCATATATACCCATCCAATCACTCTTACCAAAACTTGCACCTATTAAAACTGGAAATAAAGGATTACCGTCTCTGAAGAATACATATACATGCGAACCAACATTAGGTATACCAAATGAGCCTTTTGCTTTATTCGAATATATATTAGGTCTATACATATAAGAATATGGATTAGTTGAATTTACTTGAGATTTATCACCATTAAAGGCATCATTTAATCTTAAATTTATTTTTTCATATGCTTGACCAGGTGCGGTAGATGAAGCTTCTAAGAAATTAGTCAAGTAATTACTGTCAGATATACTACCATGGAAATTAAAATTATTAAATCTTGCAGTAGTGTTTTCACTAGTAAGTGGAGCTGCGGTATCTGCCCAAGGTAAAATTAACTTTAAATCATTTAAAATAGGAGTTAAGTCGGAATCGATATTAAAACCAATAAATTTAAATTCTTTATCAGTTTTTTCCTCAATCCATTTATTATACACTGTTCCTGAAATATGGGGAACAAAAACTTTTACCCTACCCCTTTTTTCTGGGTCATTATTTTGTATTACTATACCTAAGTAAATGCTATTATATTCTTTCATATTTTATATATATATTTAAATTAATTACTGCGTATTACAATGCTAGCTATAGTTAACAGGTCGTATTACTCGGTTTACTCGGTCTTCGATACCAATTACATCACCTGTATCTGGGTCTATAACATCCACAAATCTATCTTCACCAGTTAGAGGAGTTGCATCACCCCATGTTTTATTTTCTTTATAAAATTTATTTAATTCTGTTTGATCAACGCCTATATCTTTTAGCTGCTTAACATTTTCTAATAATTCATATTCTTCTTTTTCAAACCCTGGTATAGTTTCTATTTTTTCGATACCAGTTTGAGTAATTAAATCAATATTTTTAATATCAAAATCTACCAATTTATTACTTTTTTCAATTGCTGTATCTTGTATAGAAGTTAAATCAGTAACCGATTTTTGAGCTACTGCTGTATCCACTAGATCTTTTTCTGCTTTACTGCATAAACCACCTTTATAGTTTGCCAAAGCAGAAGGAGCATTTAATATATCTTTAACTGTATTATTAGTAATTTCCTTCACATCTGTTAAAGTATCTTTAAACCCAGCTGCAGCTATTTTAACTGATTCAAATTTTTCTGTTAATTCTTTTTCTAATTTATTAATTTGGTCTTCTGCAGCTTTTGCTAAATTTAATTCCCCATTTTTAAGTTTATCAAATGCATTATTAATACTTTCCGTAACGTCATTTATTTTATCTTTTGCATCTTCGAAAAAACTATCAACTGCTCCCCCTATTGCATCAGATAAATTATTTTCTCCAGTTAATATAGCTTTCGCATCATTAAAGACGCCGATAGCACCGGAAATTATTCCAGAAGCTAAATTAACTACACCTTCAATTTTATCGCAAATTTCGTTTTTTACACCGTCAATAGCAGAAGTAGTATTAGCTTTTCTAACTTTATCTGAGAGACCACCGGTTATTGACGGTACGGTTTTATTTAAATTTTTTGTAAATTTATCTAAATCTGGAGTTAATTTAGCCATATATAATATTTACTTGATTTTAGTAGTTTCGTTCGTATAATATATATATGTTAGTATCACATGAAAGTCCGATAAGCATATTAGATAAGTCAGTAAATTATAACGACTATGACTATGCATTAGTACATCTATTTGAAACGCATCCTGATTATTATCAATTTTTTAAAGATAGCGTTACAAAGGGTAGAGAAGTATTATTAGATAATAGTATTTTTGAATTAGGTGAATCTTTTGATTCAGATAAGTTTGCTAAATATGCAAAAGAGTTAAAACCCTCTTATTATATTGTACCTGATGTACTTGAAGATGGTTATGCTACGATAAAGAGTTATCACGATTTTGTAAATAAATACCCTGATTTGCCTGGTTTAAAAATAGGAGCAATTCAAGGTAAAACTTACGATGAAATCGTTGATTGTTATAATTATATGTCTGAAAACGCTGATTATATTGCTATTAGCTTCGATTTTAGTTATTATATTGTTACCGGTAAAGGTAAAACGAAGCTAGAAAGATGGTGCGATGGTCGTCGTAGATTAATTAGTCAATTAAAAGAGGATGGTATATGGAATTATTATAAGCCGCATCATTTATTAGGGTGTTCTTTAGCTAAAGAATTTAAAAATTATAAAGATGATTCAAGTATTCGATCTGCAGATACATCTAATCCAGTAGTAGCAGGTATTAAGGAACTTAGATATACTGGTAATCTAGGATTAAATGAAAAGCCATCAATAAAATTAGCAGATTTAATTGATCATGAAGTAACAGATACTCAATTAGAAGATATTCAATATAATGTACATAACTTTAAAAAAATAATAAACAGATGATAATTACATTTACAGGAGCTCAAAGTACTGGTAAATCGACGTTACTTAATAAAATGCAAACAGATGAAAGATTTCGTAAGTTTGATTTTGTACCGCAGATTACTAGAAGATTAATGAAACAGTATGACTTAAATCATAATGAAGATGGTGATGAGTTTACTCAGTTAGCTATTTTAAATAGTCATTTACATAATTATTTGATTTATAGAAATAAAAATGTAATTTTAGATAGATGTATATTAGACGGGTTTATGTATAGTACATATCAATATTATACAAATAAGGTACCTGAGGCTATAACGTTGCAAGCTAGTTATCTATTTGAGAAATTGATTAAAAAGTATGATATTATATTTTATACTGAGCCTGATATACCGTTAGTAGAAGATGGGCAAAGAAGTACTAATATAGAATTTAGAAATAAAATGATAGATCTATTTGAAGAGGCTATCAATCATTACAAAATAAATGTTGTAAGGTTAAAAGGAGATGTGGATACTCGTATGAATACAATATATAATACATTTGATAACTATGGCAAATAAAGAATTAGATAATAGCAGAATTAGTAAGCATTTAGGTCAAACGTCTCAATATAAGAGTGCGTATGATTCTGGATTGCTTGTAAGAGAACCTCGTAGTAATAATCGAGTATATTTAAATATATTTGATGATGATCTACCTTTTGTTGGTTCTGATACATGGAATGCATATGAATGTTCATTCCTTTTAGATAATGGACGACCTGTGACTGGTGTTGTAAAGTGTGTATACTCTTGTAGTAGTAAATATATTGTTGAAAGTAAAAGTATTAAGCTATACTTTAATTCCTTTAATATGACTAAAATGGCCGCTGATAAAGATAAAGCTATTAATGCATTTGAAAATACTGCAAGTAAAGATCTAAGTAGATTATTACAGACTGATGTTCAAGTTAAATTCCAAGATGGTGATCGTGTTAATAAGAAATTTGATAGTCCTAATATGGAATGGGAAATCGATGATTACCATAATGTTGATTTACTAGATGATCATGAAGATTTTGTATATACTCAATATACAGAAGATCCTAGTTTATTAGAAGGCGTTATTCGTGAAAGAGATTTAGAGCAGAAGTTTTATTCTGGTTTATTAAAGAGTAATTGCCGTGTAACTTCACAACCTGACTGGGGTGATGTATTCATTTATATTAAATCAAAGACTGCTATTGATGCTCATAGTATTAAGAATTATGTTGTATCCTATAGAGATGAGTGTCATTTTCATGAAGAAATATGTGAGTGTTTTTATAAGAGATTAAAAGATGCTTTTGACCCTTCAGAACTATTAGTAATGTGTTTATATGCTCGGAGAGGTGGTATTGATATTAACCCTGTAAGAGCTTCAAGCAAAGATCTTATCAAAAAATATGCTGCTAATCTAATCGATCCTGAAGCAGTTCATATTAAAACCTCGAAGCAATAAAATGGATGTATATATTATATGGGGCTTAGTATTTTGTTTATTATATTATGCCTATTATGTTTCGTTTAATAACTAAACAATAAAAGAGACCTGGCTCGTATGAACCAGGTCTCAGTGTGTAATAAAACAAATACTTGTTTATGCGAAGTACACTGAATTTGTTCCAGGTGTAAACGCATTCCCGAGTCCTTGCATAATGATAACGTGGTAGTATAGATTCGCACCAAAGATATTATCGACAACACCGTAACGTGTAAGCAAGCCTACGCGAGGAGCGAAGTCATTAGGACCAATAGTACGTTGAACCATAACTGGGATGTATGGGCAGTAGATGATACCAGTGTCGTAAAACTCTGGACCCTTATAACCAAGCAATGCATATTCAACTGCAGTACTGACGTTACCGGATAAATCATTACCCAGATGTTGACCTTCAGTACGTGTGTCTCTGTATACATTGAAACGTCCACCAAGATTACCAATCTTAGCAACACCAACTGGTTGTGTATTTACATTACCTTGAACAGGTACCCACTGGAATTCAGGGAGCATTTCAAGGATAGCGCAAGTACGTGGTGTAGCAACGATGAAGTTAGCAGCTCCACGGCGATTTCTCACAGCGATTCTGTTAGCTTCAACGATTAGTCTTTGATAGAAGTCGCGGTTACGTTCTACTAACCAACGGCCATCAGCTGAAGCAGGGCTCCATACTGAGTAACCATTACCCTTACCTGCATTCAATGCAACTTGAATCATTCTGATAAGCATTTCACGGTCGATTTCGGCCTGAATTTCATACGACATAGCGTTTGTTAATTCAGTATCGATATCGATACCATTCATGTTCTTAAGATCCTGTTCAAGTTCAACTGACCAACGTGCGCCTAGACGACGTGTACCAGCTTCAACTGCAGTCTTTTCGAAAGAAACTTCCATTGTAGGTATATTACCTGTAATTTCAAAGTTCTTAAGAATAGCAGCAACACCATTATCATTATCATTCAGTGCGAAATCTGCGTTACCTGAAAGGTAGCTAGCAGAAGTACCGGTATAAGCAGTTGCCAATTCTTGGTAACCAGCTTCTTTTCCAGAGACTGCAGAAATGATTGTGTTCTGATGGGTAGGAGTTCTGGCAGTTGCGGAATTACCATCTACACCGTTACCAAGTGTTTCACCACTGTAGCGATAACGAAGAGCAAATGCAAGACCAACTGGACCAGCCATTGGTTGTACACCAACGATTTCATTTGTAATTAACTCGGGGAAAGTACGTCTAATCATCGGAATCAAGATTTTTGGAAGACGGAAGTCACCTTGTGCATAACTATCTGTACCGGGGGTACCAGTTTCAGACCGGCCGCCAGTTTGGAAGTTATTACCTAACGCTCCACCATCGCCAGCCAAAGAAGATTGGATACCTGTACCACCTTGAGGTGTGTAGTTTGGACCATTTTCTTGTAGGCACCATGCTTCTTGGTTTTCCAATAGCATAGCAGTGTTTAAGCGAGTGTGACTATCTTCAATTGCTGCAACACTTTTTGATGTGTAATCCAATACTGGAGCCCACTTTTCAAGAAGTTGAGCAGCTCTTGATTCATCGATGTAAGCCTGTGTAGGTCTTATTGATTGATTCATAGATTTATTTCCCTTTTATATCGACCCCAAGGTTTAAAAAACCAGGAAACTCAGGAATGCCTATTTATTAGAAAAACTTAATACTTAGATAACTCATCCATATAAGGGCTGCTTACGCCTTCACTAACAACTTCTTGTTTTGTGTCTTCGTAAACGACTCTATCGATGTTATCTCTCGTAGTTAAAGCTTCTTCCTTCAGCATATCGAGTCTGTTGTCTTCTTTCTTTTGAAAAAGTTTAAATGTATAATCAAAGTTTTCATTGATAAATTCTGCTGATTTACCATTTAAAACCTTTCTGATATATTTTTGTGCTTTTTTATCAAGACCAGCAGTTTTTTGTTCAAGAACTAAACCAGCTTTAACTGATTCTAACTCTTCTTGTATAACTGCCTTTTCTGCAACAACTGACTCAAGCTTTTTCGAAGCTTCATTTATTTGATTATGACCATCCATCACTGCTTCTTTAATGCTTTCTTTTTCTAAAGCACTATCGACTGCTAGATGACTTCTTAGGCCTTCTAAAATTTTAATAGCTTTTGTATTCTTAACTGCTTCTTGAACACTTTCTGCTGGGATTTTCTCTTCTAAATATACATCTAGATAATCTGAAATACTTTCAACTAACTGGCTTTGAAATCCTTCCGCTTCTCCGTTTAAAGAACCTTCATATTTTTCAACTACCATCTTTAATTTATTAGCTCTATCACTATCGATAGCTTCTACTACTTGCTTTAACTTTTTTGAATGATCACTATCGATCTTTTCAACTAATTCGTTTAATTTTTCAGTATATAACTCGTCTTGTTCAATTAAAGCACTTTCAACATGTAGTTGAGCCTTTTCAGTTACTTTACTTTCAAAAACGTTTTCAATTTCACTTAATACTTCTTCATTAAGTGCACCATTTGTAGCTTCAGATAAAATTTGTTTAATGTCCATGATTAGAATATATTTATATTATTATTTAAGATCTTTTGTTGAATTTTCTTGTCTATAATAGAAGATAGTTCCTTACTCGCTTTAGAGTAATCTCTCTCCATAACATTTTTTATTAATTTTTTGATATCTTCCTTCATTATATATATTATTTATAAGCTTCTTAGGAATTTAATAATGTTATCTTTCAGAAAATCGTCTTTATTTTTTAAAGGCATTCTAGAAATATTATTTTCAAAGTTATCATACATTTCTTCGAATTGTCCGTATTTATTTACAACGTATTGCTTACTTTCTAAGATACCATTAACAAAAGCTTTTGGAAAAGATGGATCAGCTACACAATCAATAGCTACTAATTTAAAATCTTTAACCCTATTAATACCATCTGAGCCTGATTCTGGTATAAGTTGACCAAGAGCTCTTGAACTCATACCAACTCTCACACCATCATTAATAAGACTCCTAACGATTAAACCTGTTGGTGTTGATAATACTTTACTTTTACCGTAAAATACATTACCATCCTGAGACATTTCAGTAACTAAGTGGCAGGCTCTTTCTAAATCTACATCAGCTGTAGTAGGGTGATTTAATTCACCCATTGCTCTACCGGTCTTAACCATTAGATTTTCATAGCGTTTTGTTTCACGGACCATTTCATCTAATGGATATATTCGTTTATTACGATTAACCCCTTCAGCCATCATATATGGACCTTTAATAAAGAAATTTTGTTTGTCTTTAGAATTACCTTCTTCGACAATATACTCGAATTCCTCTTTAGGGGCAGGTGTTTCTACTATAAGGTTTAAACTCATATTATTATTTATCAAATAGTTAACATTTTTACACTATTATTTCTTCTCCTGGCTCTTTACCAGTTAAAATTGTATAATATGGTCCGTAAATCTCTTCTTCATATTTTTCAATATCCAGACCGTAACTATTACATGCATCAGATAAACTATCAAACCAAGTCCAACCGCTGACTGGGTATGAATACGATTCATAGTTAGCTCTAAGTAGAGAATTACCATCTGGAAATTTTATTGCTTTTTTAGCATGGAAAAGCATTATTCTTCCTGTCCTAAGACTAGGACCATCCTTCATATAAAAACCTTCAAAAGTGCTTGGACTAATAGTTTCTGTGCTCATGACAATATATATAAATTAATGTGTTACAGTCCAGCCTTTATCAGTTGCAATAGCTTCAACTTCTGCTGGTATAGCATCAGCAAAATTGTTATTTGTTAACGTTATGGTAAATGAACCTGTTTTTAAATATCTAAATATGTTTTCTATATTAGGTAAATCTAATGGACAGTATCTTAAACTTACATTTTGACTAAAACCTGTTTCATCAGATGATAATCCTGGGAATTCAAAATGAGCTATATTATAAGCGTTACTAAACGTGCTAGAATAATCACCACTATCGTTAGCAGCATTAAAAGGCATACCGATTATTTTACTTAGCATATAACATTGATAAAACATTTGATAATACTCACCGTTGCCGAAAGTTTCATTAACTGCAAAACCAGAAAATGTTACAGATTTCAAACTTCTATTACCGTACATCATTCTAAAGCATGCGTTAGTATGAGTTAATGCATTAGGACTAAATTTTAGTATTGGGTATTCTTTTATACAATAATTGCCATTCATGAGATCTTGTGCATCATCTACGTTTTCATAATTGATATAACCTCTTGCATAATATTCTGGGGCAAAAAATTGCGGACCTGTTCGGCATCTCCATGGGCCGATGTTATTACTACCAATGTCAGGCACATTATTTATATCATCCAAATATACCCCAATCCAAGGAACTATTTGATTAACATCTCTACCGCTCTGATACATATAACCTCTACAATCCATAGATTGTGGTTGTTTAGCAGATGAATCCATATCTGTTAAATCCCAATCAACAAAATCTGAAAGTCTCAAAGTATTGTAAAACATTTGTACAATTCCATCAGTTGAAGCACTTGTCACATTATTAGCTCTTAAATTTTTAGGTAACCTTTTTAAATAATGGCAATCAAAAAACATACGGTTTACCCTAATGGGGCTACCAGATGTTCTAACTGGTAGTTCGGGTATATAACATAAGTAATAGCAATATCTAAACATATATCTATAATCTGTTACATTGGCTAATTCAGTTATAGTACCTCTACCAGTAAATAATCCCTCAGGTAAATATTCTAACTTAAAGCAGCTTTCAAAAGCCAAATACATACTGCTTGAATTCCAAAACCAGTACCTATCAGGATCAGCAAAATCATCAGGTAAATATCTTAATTTATTACAATGTCTAAATACTTCTTGATGGCTTTCAGTGGTATCAACATGCATATAAGGTACGTTTACTATTTCTTGCAATGTGTTCATACCTGAATATATTCCGTTTTGAGCTGTAATTAGTTTATTACTTGGTGTATTATATAAAGCAACTTTTTCGCACATTTTATGAGGTCTAGAATTACCACCGATATCAAAATTTGTAGCGTTACCACTGCTCATTGCTATATCTAAAAGATTAGAACCATTTCTTGTAGTTTCACTTGTAAAACCGGGGGTGAATGGCCCGTCGATATCTGTCTGAATCGTTTCAAATTTATTATTACTAGCAGAAGGGTAAGCTGATAAAACTACTTGCCTATAACCTCTAAATTCACTTGATGCTGGTAAGTCATCATAATTATAAATGTGGTAGTGATTAGTATCTTCACTTAAGACTTCCCCTAAGCCACTATTGTCTAATACTAATTTTATATTTTTAAATCCGATTTGATCGCCTGTCGCGACGTTAGCATAAACACTATTTGCATCAGCTTGAGGTCGTATCCAAATCTGCTCTAAAGAACTAGTTGATGGTCGAGTTGCTGGTATAGTTAAAGAGACTGAAGTCCACGCACCTGTCGCAATAGTAGGAAAATTACTAGCAATACTAATTCTATTCGCATATGCATATTCAACACCCCAAACACCGCTAAACGAGGCATCAGCATAATAGTCAAAGGTAAGGGTGTAATTATTTCCGCTAAGTACATCTACATTATTATTTTTAATTCCATCTCTGCCTCCGCTAGATTGATAAAGCAAAACATTAGATTCACCATTGTGAGATGCTACTCTCGATACACTTCCGTGTGAGTTTATAGAGTATCCATTTACATCAGAAGAAAAATCAGAATGATGTTTCATTACAGCCGGGTTACCATCTCCCCAATCAACTGTAAAATGTCCGCTATTGGTGACATCACAATGTATAGCAACATAATTAACAGCAGATAAAGTCGGGGGACCCATAATTTGACCTGGAAATTTACTAGCATCGGGGTCCTGTAAAACTGCAACTAAGAATGTAAACATTTCTGTTACACCAGGTTCCGGTATAACTGCTAAGTCTAAAAACTCTGATGGCCTTGTATAATAAAAATTAGCAAGGTTAGTTGTTGATAACGGTGGTGGTCCTAATGTTCTTCCTATCATTGTAAATTACCTCCTAAAAATGCAATAGTTTCATTCTTATAAAAAATATCTGCTTGAGCATATATAATACTCATCTGATTTCTATCTTGATAACTATATAACCCGCTTAAACCCGTGCCAGTGCTAAATACAACTGGTGATGCTCCTGCTTCTTTAATATATCTTACCGAATATCCGGATATTTTAGGAGTAAATGTGACGTTAATAGTACCACTACTAGTGTCTAATAATAACGTTTTACCGTTATCTGATAACGATGGTGAGAATGAAGCATTACAACTAATAATGGAACAGCTACCTAATTTAAAACCTTCTTCAGAAGTTATTGAATTACCATTTACTATACCTTTTGAACTTAAATTATTAACAAAAGTTGTGCATGAAGCATTAGATGTTATACCGGTACCGATAATAAAAGAACAATTATGACCAGTATTAATACAATTACCAGAACCACCTAAAATAGAACTACAATTACCAGAAGTCCTATTCATAGAACCACCAACTATTGAAGAAAGATTTCCACATGCATGATTATTGTAACCACCACCAACAAAGCTTTCATAACCAATACCTCTACTATATCTACCACCAACAGCAACGCTTCTA
>VMHT01117970.1_pt1 | contig 13377 bp, 7 predicted proteins | sample 4693611 | NCBI WGS metagenome assembly VMHT01 (sample SAMN12280063, study PRJNA550983) | marine metagenome | isolation source: seawater sampled from same location over 5 years 0.02-0.2 micron viral filtrate | place: USA: collected off the coast of southern California halfway between the port... ... | reverse complement strand
CGAGGGTGATCCATCAACTGACCAGGCTTTAAGTATTACAAACACAACGCCATCTACATCTAAGGTGACTGGGGCTGTCGTAATAACCGGTGGTCTCGGTGTTGGTGGAAATGTTTACGCGACCAAATTTATTGGTAATGGTTCGGGACTTACTGGTCTCGCCACAACCTTACAGGCGGTTACCGAGGGTGATCCATCAACTGACCAGGCTTTAAGTATTACAAACACAACGCCATCTACATCTAAGGTGACTGGGGCTGTCGTAATAACCGGTGGTCTCGGTGTTGCCGGAAATGTTTACGCGACCAAATTTATTGGTAATGGTTCGGGACTTACTGGTCTCGCCACAACCTTACAGGCGGTTACGAATGGTTCTGGAAATTCATCAAGTAATAAAATTCTGTTAACAAATTTCGAAGACGCAACTTCTGGGCAAACTGGTGCTCTTCAGGTAACCACGGGTGGTCTAAGTGTTGCTAAAAATATATATGTCGGTAAGGATGTAACTGTCAGTGGGAATCTTGTGGTAAACGGAACCACAACTACAGTGGATTCTACTTCACTTACGGTTAAGGATACTATCATTTCACTTGGTCAGGGAAATGACAGTGGTAGTAAGGATGTTGGTTTACTTTTTGGTAAACCCAATTCAAATGTAGCCATTTTTTACGATACATCGGAATCAAAGTTAATGTTTGGTTTAACAAATAGTGACGCATCATCTAATCAAATCATCTTGGATGAGACGGGTAATTTACCTATAGATATATCAGGTTCTGTAACTGCAACCAGTTTTAGTGGTAGTATAGATGGGAGTAACATAGATTCTGGAATCATCGGTGTGAGTCGTCTTCCAGATGCGTCTACAAGTGCGCAAGGTGTTGTGGAGTTGAGTGACGCGACAGACAGTGCATCAACCACAAAAGCTGCAACCGCAAATGCTGTCAAGTCAGCCTATGATCGTTCCTCGTGGAGTACGGGTTCGTTTACGGGTACTACGGCATCTTCATCTACGGCGACTGGGGCTCTCACAGTATCTGGAGGTCTCGGTGTTGCCGGAAATGTTTACGCAGCCAGTTTTACTGGTAGTATAGATGGGGGTGACATAGATTCTGGAACCATCGCTGTGGGTCGTCTTCCAGATGCGTCTACAAGTGCGCAAGGTGTTGTGGAGTTGAGTGACGCGACAGACAGTACATCAAGCACAATAGCTGCAACCTCAAAAGCTGTCAAGTCAGCCTATGATCGTTCCTCGTGGGGTACGGGTTCGTTTACGGATACTACGGAATCTTCATCTACGGTGACTGGGGCTCTCACAGTATCTGGAGGTCTCGGTGTTGCCGGAAATGTTTACGCAGCCAGTTTTACTGGTAGTATAAATGGAGATGACATAGATTCTGGAACCATCGCTGTGGGTCGTCTTCCAGATGCGACTACAGGTGTGCAAGGTGTTGTGCAGTTGAATGACGCGATAAACAGTACATTAAGCACAAAAGCTGCAACCTCAAAAGCTGTCAAGTCAGCCTATGATCGTTCCTCGTGGAGTACGGGTTCGTTTACGAGTACTACAGACTCAACAAGTACAACGTCGGGAGCGCTTCAGGTACGCGGTGGTTTGGGAGTGGCCAAAAAGATTTACGCCGGTGACGATATTACCGCCTTTTCAGACAAACGTTTTAAATCGAATATAGAGAGAATTGAAAACGCCCTCGATAAGGTGTGTCAAATGGGTGGATACACATTCGATCATCGAGGTGAACGAAAAACAGGTGTTTTAGCACAGGAGGTGAAAGAAGTTCTCCCGGAAGCTGTGTACGGTTCTGAGGAGACGACATATTCTGTGGCATACGGTAACCTAGCGGGTATTCTCATCGAAGCCATCAAAGAACTTCGAAATGAAATTCAACAATTAAAATAAACCATTTTTACCAAGTTTCATAACTCAAACGAGGTAAAAAAGGGGATCCTTTTACTTTTCCATAGAATCGGCGAGTGCCAAAATAAGAACGCCGACGACAAAAGCCATCACTGCGTAATTACATTCTGTTTCTTCGAGACCCGTTTTGGTCTCAGGTTTTTCCACGACGGCTACTTCCTGACGCCGCACGGGAGGTTCTAGCTCCTCAAGGGGACAATAACCTATCATTATTATACTTTACTTAGAGATTAATTTCGGTCTTCTTTTTTCTGCGGGTTCTCTTTGGCTTGGACGCGTCGACGTTCACCTCCTTCACCTCACCCCCTGTTGATTCGCCAGAAATCGAGACAATGTCAGAGATATCATCGTCATCAACTTGTTGTGTGGTCGCGCTTATAGTTGATGTATTCATTGGTGGTGGTGGTGGCATCATGATTCCACCCATGAGACTGGAAATGTCAACACCGGGGCCTCGCATCTCATAGTTACCCGTACCACCGACTGGAGCATCGACTGCGGGTTGGTCTGGTGATCGCGTCGTATTTTGGACAGCAGTCATCATATTCTTTACGAGATCTGGATTCTGTTTGAGAACATCATTCATATTTGGCAACGCTGTCTTAAACATGCTATTCGTCAAGTGAAACATCATCGCCGAACCACCAAGCATCATGATAAGCTTGATTTCTGGTGCGACTGTGACCTTGGACCTGTATTTAACATATAGTTCTTCGAAAACACCATCATAGTCGTCGACATTTTCCATCACTGACTCAGACCAACCCTCAAGCTGAATCTCAAATGGGTTGTACCTCTTGTTAAGGAATTCAAGACCTGTCACAAAGGCAATTAGCATGCGCCTGGAGAATCGGATAGATTGTTCCACGTCAATACTATATGTAATTCTCTTTACTTCAGAGCGTAGTTCTTCAAGATTTGAATACGCATTGAGTCGTTTGTTTACATTAAACCCCTTCTTTTCAAGTCGAGCCAACTTGTTGAGAAGGTCGGTTTTTTCTTCATCGACCGACGTGTACCCCTTGGACGGTCTTTCACTTTCTTCACCACCCATTGGTTCGTCGTCATCATAAAAAGTTGGTTCATCTTCACCGTAGTCAACTTCTTCGTCGGGGTAAGATTGGGTGGGGGCTGTTTGTTTGTTTGGATTTACGAACGCATCCATAGCTTCTTGGTGTTGTGGTTGTGGTTTAGGTCTCCTCGGATCAGCCTGACGATGCACAGGCTGGGGTCGGGGAATTGAAATTTCAATCTCATCCATCAGGGCCTGTTCGTCAGCGTCCAATTTCATCACATGAGTACTACCACGATCAATGACTATTTCTTCGTCCATCTACTCTCTATAAGGAAACTATTAAATTACCTTTAACGCACTTTAGAAAAATATATATGTATATTATAAATGTTTAAGTTCAACCGAACGAACCGAAACGCGATCACATCGATCCTCGTTCTCATGGCGATCATCATTGTCCTCTCTACTATGCGAAGTGGTTATCAACCCAGACCAATCACCATAAAGACGGTGAGTGAAAAGTCTATCTTTGATCTCGAACACAAGTTGGAGTGTGCGGCTGGACAAGGAAAGGAGGGTAGTCCATATTCTATGAGCCTCACTCCAGGGGGTCTCTGTGGTGCGTCCAAGCTTGTCGACGGACACGCGTCTTATGGAATTGAGGGGGGAATCGGTGGATCTTTAATCTAAGCTAATATAAATGGCGCTGATCACTTCACCCACTGAGACCATTCCAGATCTCAATTATGAATATCACACTATCACTTTAGATTCCATTGGACAAGCGAGTGCCAATACTTTTACCTGTTATCTTGAACAACCACTTCGTAACGTTGTTCAGGCTAGACTCCTTGCAGCCCACATTCACTCGAATGTAGTGACTGAACATTGTTATGTTTCCATTGAAGAACTTGATACAAACTTCAATGATCGTGCATCTAATGTTCTCGGTGGTCAGTCAACCATGACAATTCTTCGCAATGCGTTTGCGAGTCTCGTGACAGAGAACACTTCACACGCCACAGGTGATTCTCTTATCGTGTTTAAAGATAATTATCCAATTGCCAACCAGTACATTGACCCCATCAGTCGAGTGGATCGCTTCAGGGTTACGATTAGGGATCAAAATGGAAACACTATCAAAAATCCATCCGTCTCCGCGGACAACTTTTTGGTGATTCGTTTCGTGTGTAGAAAACCAAACTTGTAATTTTCTTATATTAAAGTAGTATACAATGTCTTCGGGTATTGTTCAGTTAGTGTGTATGGGGGCTCAGGATGAACACATCGTCGGTGATCCTGAGATTTCATTTTTCAACTCAACATTTAAACGACACTCCAACTTTTCACAGTCCATCGAAAAGCAGGTAATTCACGGTGCCGTGAAAAACAATTCACTCTCAACGATTAAATTCGAAAGAAGTGGAGATCTACTAGGGTACACCTATTTCACGATAGATAACGGTGCAGAAGCTAGTGAAAGTTCAAACTGGGAAAATTTGATTGAAAGTGTACAACTCGTCATCGGGGGTCAGATCATCGACGAACAAGATTCAACATTCTGTGAGAATATTGCTATCGATATGTTGGCCCAAAATGTAACAAAGAGTTCAAACGGACCACACCCAGGTGGTAGCAGTGCGAGTTCCTTTTTTTATCCACTTCGATTCTTCTTTTGTGAAGGTCCGCAATCGGCGATACCACTCGTCGCGCTTCAGTATCATGATGTCGAATTGAGAATACGTTGGGGGTCAGGTGCCGGTGCTTATAATTGGGAATGTTATTCAAATTATTATTACCTCGACAACGAAGAACGTGGTAACATTGCCTCGAGAAGTCATGATATGTTGATCTTCCAAGTCCAAAAGAACATTGGTTCCGGTGATCAGATTCAAAATTTGAATTTCAATCACCCAGTAAAGTTTATCGCGAGTTCAAATAATTCAGGAAGCAGTCCCCTCGCGTCACAAACAAATCGAATCAAACTGAGTATAAACGGTGTAGATCTTACATCATACAGGTGGTCTAGACCACATTATATGGATATTTCTCATTATTATCATACAAATTATGTAACATCACCGGATGTATTTATGCATGCATTCTGTATGACAACAAGTCTCAATCAGCCAACGGGTTCACTTAATTTCAGTCGTATAGAGAATGCCAAAATACACAGTGAAACGAATACATTGAATGATACGATATATGCCGTGAACTATAACATTCTTAAGATTGAGAATGGTATGGCGGGTTTGGTATATGCAAATTAAAATCAGGGATTATATAAATGGTGAAAGCAACAGGTGTCACCCAACCTACTCACAAAGTACGATTGGGTCGTCTTACCGAGTGTGATCAACCACATAACTCAATAGTATTGAATGCATCGAATGCTAAAATTGACAACATTGAACACAGTGGATTTTACGTGTCACCTATAAGAAGTTCGTATTCTTCAAATTTGTTGGCATATGACACCACAACAAAAGAAATTGTAGACATCGGAGGTCATAAGTTAAAGATTTCTTCTTTAGAAGTAGAAAACCTCGATGTTGTGAATTCAAACACGGTTCATAATTACTATGTCGATAATCCCATTTTTGAAATAGCCAAAGGAACACCACGCACCACAGAAGATATTGGTATCGTTATGCATCGCGTGGGTGGTAATGTAGATATCAAGTTTTCTGAAAAGGACAACCATCTCTCAATAAATAAGGATCTCTGTGTAGATGGTACGATAAAAGCTAAATTTTTTGAAGGTGACGCGGGTCTTCTTTCAAATGTTCAACTCAACTTTGAAATCGGTGATACTTTTGAAAATCTCAATGTGACACGAGAATTAAGGGCCGATGGTAGTCTTCTTTCAAATATATCTATTAAACAGTTGAAAGATCTCGACGGAGCTTCACTCGATCTTGAAAATGTGTATCTAAACGGCGCGCTTCGCTCAAAAAAATCCATTTATTCTCAAACAAGTGTGATCGCACCATCTTTTGTGGGTGACGGTAGAAAACTTGAAGGTATCGCACTCAAAGAAGATGTTGAAACACACACGAAAGACATTGAAGAAATAAGAACAATTTTACCAAATATCAAAAAAGTTGAGAATGAAATAAAACGTGTCGAAACGAGTATTCCCAATTTAGGTCCAATTGAAAATAAAGTAAATGAAGTTGAAAAAAGTATCCCAAGTCTCGAACCCCTGAATTTACGTGTGGGTACTTTGGAAACTTTATCACAAAATCTCAATCATAAAATACAAGATGTTGAACAGAGTGTCAAAGAATTTAAACCAGAAAAAGTTGATCTCACACACATAGAAAATAGTATTGAAAAATTGAAAATTGATTTGAATAAAATAGATAAAGTTGAAAAAAATATTCAACCAAAATTTTTACACTTACATAGGATTATTGATAATATTCCAAAAATTCCAGACTTGACAATCCCCTTGTCTCAACTTAATTCTAAAATTCAAACAATGACTACAGAATTTGAAAAGTCTATAAAGTTGACAAAGATAAATGTTTTAAAAAATATAAGTATAACTGAAAAAAAATTAGAAACACTTGTAAACGAAATACAAAAAGTTGAAAATAGAATTCCAATACTTGAATCATATATATCAAATGTTCATACGATTGAAAATGATGTTGTGATTTTTAAAGAAGATATACCCAAACTTGATGATCGTATAAAATCACTCGAAGAGTATACTCCACCACTCCCAACACTTCAAAGTGTTACGACATGTGAGAGTAATACTGTGTGTAGTGTAACATTTGAAAATCCTGGTACCTCTATGTCGACACTTGGTAATATTGGGGTGGGTACAAATACCCCGTCTTCGAGAATATCAATTTACAGCGAACCCAATATAACATCGGAATTGGGTGAAGTTAATGCGATTAAAATTAATGAACTCGCACAAATAAATGCGTATACAAAAGCTAACGCTGGATTAAGTTCAGGTAGACCAGGTGGTATTGTTTTCAAAACGAAGAGACCAAATGGAAGCCTTGGAGATAGTATGACTATTGATGGTAACGGCTCGGTGACGATTGGTTCGAGTACCGCGTATAAGTGTGCGTCGTTGTCAATAAACTCCACGGCAGGTGGATTGTTAGTGCCTCGATTGACGAGTGAACAAATTGAAAATATTAAAAAACCCGAACCCGGTCTCATCGTATACGACACAGAAAAAGACACATTTGTTGGATATAAAAAATCTGGTTGGACCGAACTTTTCTAAAATAAAATGACTTATTATATAAATGGTGAAGAACCTGAACACTATTGAAAGATCCGAGAGGATCAGAATAGGTAAATACACACCTGACGAGCAGGCAATAAATTCTATTATCATTAACGCCTCCTCGGAAATTTTGGAAGCAAACACAAGTGGCTTTCATGTGACACCTATTCGCAAAGATTCGAGTGTTCTGTCAAACACACTTGTATATAATACAGTGACTAAGGAAATTGTAGATTCGGGAGAAAATATAGATAAATCACTCGAAGATGTAACAGCCACTGGAAATACCACACCATATACCGTGGAATTTCAAAATGCAAATACAAGTTTGGTTACAGTGGGTTCAGTTGGTATAGCAAATGCAAATCCTGTACATACCCTAGATGTGGGAACGAAGTTCTTTATCGACGAGAATGGGTCAAATGTTATGGATGTCACAGGTAACGTTTTCGTGTCGGACACTTTATTTATTGTTGGAAATTTGGAAGTGTTGGGGGATACAATCCTAGTCACACAACAAAATCTCCTCATAGACGACTCCGTCGTTGAACTTGGAAAAAATAACTATGAATCCAATCAGGGTTTCGATTTAGGTTTTATAATGACACGATCATCGGCGGTGTCCAACGTTGGAATTGGTTATCGTGAAGGTCAAGATGAATTCTTTCTTGGGTATACAGACAATAACGCATACGAACACTATATAACACCCAATAGCGATAATAATGTTAAATTTCACGTGTATGGTTCTATCGTGACAGACTCAAATGTAGGGGTGGGAAATACTTCGCCCGTACACACACTTGATGTTGGTTCAAATCTATACGTTGACGATACCGCGTCAAATATTTTAGTTGTACACGGCGACGCAAAAATTGATGAACAACTTTTTGTCAATGATTTAACAGTTTCAAATGTTTTGGGTATTTCTGGAAATCTGAATGCTCTAGCTGAATTAAATATTACTGGTAACGTGTACGCCGCTTCAAATGTTGACGTGTCTAAAGAACTTAATGTGGCGGGTGACGTGCATGCATCTTCAAATATTATCGTGACACGAGAACTTATTGTATCTGGAAATACAAATGCAAATGCAGACTTGAATGTATTGGGTGATACCCATGCGTTTGCCAATTTATATGTCTACAACGATGAAACTATATATGGTAATTTATATGCGACCTCAAATGTTGACGTATCCAAAGAACTCAACATATCTGGTAATGTGTACGCATCTTCGGATGTTAACATAACTGAAGACCTCAATGTGTCTGGTAATACAAACGCGTTGTCACATCTCAATGTCACCGGTAATGTGTACGCATTTTCAAATGTGAATGTAACCCAAAATCTCAATGTCACGGGGAATATTTTTGGCTCTTCAAATATAGTGGTTTCGAGGGATCTACAGGTATCTAGAGACACATACACATCAAACTTAATCGCAAACAAAAAAATTACCGCGTTTGGGGATATCGAAGCGTTTTCAAACGTTGATATCGATAAAAATCTTGCGGTGTCTGGTAACGTCTCTGCACAATCAAATGTTAGTGTTTGGGATGACTTGGATGTAGGTGGAAATGTATATGCATTAAAAAATGTGAATGTCACAAAGGATGTTAATGTGTCCGGAAACGTACACGCACTAAAAAATGTCAATGTCACAAAAGACATTACTGTGACTGGAAACGTTTATGCAACTTCAAATATTGTCGTGTCAAAAGACGCGGTGATAAAAGGTGAACTCTACACAAATGGTAATGCATTTATATCAAAAGAACTTACCGTGACCCGAGATATTACCGCATCATCAAACTTGGGAGTCACGAAAGATCTCACAGTTACCGGTAACGTGTTTGCCAATTCGAATGTAAGTATTGCAAATGAATTGGATGTCTCTGGAAATGCATATATTTCAAAAAAGTTGTATGTCACTCAAGATGTAGTCGCGAGTTCGAATGTAGATGTCACACGAGACGTTAATGTGACACGAGACGTTCGTGTCACACGAGATGTGGTTGTTACGGGTAATGTTACCGCAACCTACTATCATGGTATCGGTAATGCGCTGACAGATATCACGTTAGAACAAGTTACGTCATATGGGAATACAACTTCAAACACAGTGTTTTTTAACAATCCAAACATAGCCGTCGTCACAGATGGTGATATGGGTGTGGGTACAGATACACCCGATCATAAACTTCACGTCGCGGGTGATATTAGAGCCGACACGGACATATACGCCGTACGCTACCACGGTGACGGTGGCTTGTTGGCAAATGTGTCACTTCAAGTTGTGAGCGATAAGGGAAATACCACATCAAATACCATTCAATTTACAAACCCAACGACAGCTTTGACGACGGATCTGACTTCAAATGTTGAAGTTAAATTAGATCAATTGGCGAATGTGGTTTTGACAAATTACCTCAATGAGGACATGCTCGTCTATGATGGTTCAAATTGGGTGAATCAAAAACAAAATCATACATTTTTGTACGCAAAGGCTGCTGTTGCATTATCTAAAGGTGACGTCGTCTACGCGACCGGCGCCGTTGGTAACGATACATTTCTCGTCGACAAGGCAGACGCTCGTGATCCCACGAAAATGCCAGCGCTTGGCATCGTGTATCAAGATTTGGCTCAAAACGGACAGGGTCTCATCGTTACATTTGGACGCGCCGATAGTGTTCCTCTTGATAGTTTCATAGAGGGTGAAACAGTCTATGTGAGTAACACGGTACCCGGTGGTCTATCAAATGTCATACCTCACGGTGAGATAAATGGTGTTCCCAACCTTATCCAAAATATAGGTATTGTGGTCAAACCACACGTCTCACAAGGTATTGTGTCCGTGACTGGTGTCGGCCGTACAAATGCGATTCCAAACGCAAATGTAATCACACAAACACCCACATATGTCTATACGGATGGCAGTACTAACCAAAATACTCTACACAAGATTGTACCCGCCAATCTTCTCACAAAACTTCAAACCCTCGAACAAGTCGTGAATACTGGAAACACTGTGGCGAATACAATCAATCTGACAGGTCTCACAACAACCGCGGGTGTATCTATCGGCAGTCTCTCCGAGAATTACTTACCAGTGGTAGGCGCTAACAATTATCTCGTAGATTCGTCAATACGAAGAGATAATGGAAGTATTATCATTGATGCGGATACTGAAATAACAGGTAATCTATATGTATTCGGTAATTCAATTACAATTGCTTCAAATAGTCTTGTTATTAACGATCGAATTTTGGGTATCGCAAATAACAATCCAAGTCACGATTTAGATACAGGTTTCATTATTGAACATCCCGGTCACAATATTGCACTCATCCACCACGGTGATGAAGATCGGTTTTCTATCGGCTACACACAAAATACATTCACAGATGAACACGTAATTCCAGATGTAAGTAATATATTCTTATTCGATGTACTAGGTAATGTTCACGTACAAAACAATATAGTTGTGAGTGACACGGTGTATTCCAATCTTTTCCAAGGTGATGGAGGTCTTCTTTCCAATTTAGCGACAAACTTCGAAGAGATTATCATTAATGGTAACACAACTTCAAACACGGTTGAATTTAGAGGAGCCACGAGCTTGGTGACGACTGGTTCTGTCGGCATTTCAAATACACAACCAGGTCACGATCTCTCGGTGGGTTCAAACCTATATGTAGACGACACCGGTTCAAATGTCATCCACGTCGTTGGTAATATTTACGCGACGAGTTTTATTGGTGACGGTTCTCAACTCGACAACATCGCTTCAAACTTGGAAGAAATCGTAATCAATGGTAATGTTTCTACGGGTACTATTCAACTCACCAATCCGAATATCGGTTTAGTCGCCACGGGTAATGTACAAGCAGCTCGGTTCATTGGGGATGGATCATACCTCACCGGACTCGTCACAACCCTCGAAGATGTAGCGAATAACGGAAACACGACATCCAATACAATCCAATTTACAAACGCGGATGTTGGTATAGTGGCCACAGGTAATGTACAAGCAGCCCGGTTCATTGGTGATGGATCCTACCTCACTGGTCTCGTCACAACCTTCGAAGACGTGGCGAACAATGGAAACACGACATCCAATACAATCCAATTTACAAATGCTGATATTGGTATAGTGGCCACAGGTAATGTACAAGCAGCTAGTTTCATTGGTGATGGATCACAACTTACTAACATAGCTTCTAACTTTGAAGAAATAATTATAAATGGTAATACGTCATCAAATACAGTGGAATTTAGAAATGCGACTAGTATTGTCACGACAGGTTCCGTGGGTATAGCAAACTTAAATCCACAGTACGATCTTCAAGTCGGTTCTAATCTTTGGGTTGACGACACAGGATCTAATGTATTGACGATTAACGGTAATGTTTTGGCTCACAAAATAACACTCGATAGTATTCAGATTGCCTCGGTGTACGCACTTGAGTATGTGACAATGACCGGTAATACCACATCGAATACAGTAGAGTTTATAAACTCCACAACAGGTCTCGTCACGACAGCAAATGTCGGGATCGCGAATGCGAATCCAATTCACACACTCGATGTGGGTTCTAACCTATATGTCGACGATGCGAGTTCTAATGTTTTGTATGTAAATGGAAATGTTTACGTAGCTGGATCCCAACTTACAACTGATGGAAAAGTAGGTGTCGCAAACACAAGCCCCCAACACGACTTAAGTGTGGCCTCAAACCTATATGTCGATGATGATGGGTCGAATGTCCTCGTCGTCACGGGTAACGCGTCTTTCGGTAGCACCATAACATTGGGTGCTATAGAAATTACAACAGCGTATAATCTAGAAGAAGTCACAGGTCAAGGTAACACGACATCGAATGTAATCCAATTTACAAACTCAAACGTTGGTTTAGTGGCGACAGGGGGTATCATCACCAACAAGGACTCGTACGCTTGTAAGAGATACGCATACAGTAATGTGAGTGTTCCATTTGGGTTTTCAAATGTTGAAATGACGTTTGCATCTAATGTCTTTTACGCGAAAGTTACAGCTCAACTACTTCATGGTAATGAAGAAGTCAGTACACTAACATTTGATGCTCAGGGTGGTACAAGAAATGGAGCCGAATCATCACTTGACGTGGCAATTGGTTCAAAGTCTCTATTTGGAAATACAAATACAAAGCCATGGAGTTCAGTGGTCGCAACAACCCCAACAAAAGTTATTTTAGAACCAATTGGAGCCGGTACACAAACGTATGGTATCGATCTCTTTGTAGAATATATGTCATCGGCACCAGATGGTAAGTTAAATTCGATTAACATAGGTGAAGATACCGTAAAATCTTTTATATATTAATATTAATGGCGTCGACGAACATTCAAACTTTTCCGGGAAAAGTTGGTGTTTCTAACACGAATCCTATACATACACTTGATATTGGTTCAAATGTATATATAGATGATACAGCGCAAACTAAACTTAGAATTATTGGTAATATTCACGCTTCAGGAGTTACAGTGGATGGAACCATAACAGCGATAGATAGTGAAAATCTCTCGGTGAAAGATCCAATCATTCTATTAGCATCTGGAAGTACGGGGACTAGTGATACGGGTATTATTATGAAAAGAGCTGACGGTGACTCCAATGTCGCTGTTTTTTATGACGAGGGGGTGGGACTTAAAATTGGGCATACATTATCGACCGCTCAAGATATTCACATTTCCGTTGATTCTAGCAACTCTCTTTCTACGAGTATTTATGGCCCGGTCACAGTGGCACACTCTTCGGCGCAAGCTCTCGTTGTTCAAGGTGGTGCTGAAATTGCCGACGACTTTAAAGTTGGTGCTTCTAAACTTTTTGTGGATGTTTCGGAGTCCAATGTAGGTATTGGAACGGATGCACCCCTCGCGACCCTCGATGTTCACGGCACGGCCAATGTGGGTGCTTTGACGGTGGTTTCAATCTCCGGTGACGGGTCGGGACTCTCGTCTATCCAATCCTCAAACGTGAGCGACTTTGCCTCTAATGTGACCCGCATTGGGACCCTCGAGACGGATTTGGGATCTAATGTGACCCGTATCGGGACCCTCGAGACGGATCTGGGGTCGAATGTGACGAGGATTGGTACCCTCGAGACGGATTTGGGATCTAAT
>VMHT01084528.1_pt1 | contig 13377 bp, 12 predicted proteins | sample 4693611 | NCBI WGS metagenome assembly VMHT01 (sample SAMN12280063, study PRJNA550983) | marine metagenome | isolation source: seawater sampled from same location over 5 years 0.02-0.2 micron viral filtrate | place: USA: collected off the coast of southern California halfway between the port... ... | reverse complement strand
TTGGTCATAACCCACAAATTCATTTGAATCAACATCAAATATAAATTGATCCGTATCTTTGTTTTTTTCAGATTTAGATTTCACCTTGTGCTCATCATAAAGCTTATAAAATTCATTGTCATTAATATCAATACCATTTTCAGAAGCAATTTCTTTAGTTAATTCAAATGGAAAACCAAATGTTTCAAAAAGGTAAAAAGCATCCTGAGGTGTGACGTTTTTGTTGTTATCAACTAGAGTATTTATTTCCTGAATACCTTTGTTTAATGTTTTTTGAAATAATTCCTCTTCTTTCTTAAAAAGCTTAATAATTTTATCTTTATTTTTAACTAATTCTGGATAAGAATCCTTATACATCTCTACAACTATTTCTATTAGAAAATCTAAGCTACTAGCAGATTTTTTAAGTTGATTATAAGCTCTAATCGCTCTTCTAATTAATCTCCTTAATACGTATCCCCTACCTTCATTTGTTGGAACAACACCATCAGATATCATAAATGTTGATGATTTTATATGGTCGATAATAATTTTTTCATATTTTTCACCTGGTTGGTCTGTGTTTTTTAGTAACCCCTTATAAAGTGGTTGAAATAGATCTGTATCAAATAAATTTTTCTTATTCTGCATAATCATTGATATGCGTTCTAAACCCATTCCTGTATCAATATTTTTATTAGGCAATTCTCCAACAACATTAAATGGTTCCTCCTGAATTGATTCCATAAACACTAGATTCCAAATTTCAATGAATCTGTCTTCACCACCACCTATAGGTCCCCCGTCATCTCCATACTCAACACCTCTATCTATAAATATTTCTGAGCAAGGTCCACATGGTCCTGGAATATTCATATGCCAAAAATTGTCAGTATCTCCTCTTTGAATACGTTCTTCGGGTACACCAATAACATCTTTCCATATTTTGTAAGCTTCTTCATCTGTTTTGTAAACAGTAAACCATAATTTATCTTTATCAACTTTAAGTATTTCCGTTATGTATTCATAAGAATATTTAATTGCATCCTCTTTAAAATATTTTCCAACACTAAAGTTTCCTAACATCTCAAAAAAGGACAAATGTCTGTCTGTATCTCCGATAATATCAATATCGATAGTTCGAAGACATTTTTGTGAAGATACCATATTTGGTGTGTCGGTATCTTTGTTACCAAGAAAAAAATCTTTTAATGGAACCATACCAGCAGCTGTAAACAACAGCGAGTTGTCATGCGGTATTAATGATGCAGAAGATAAGATTTTATGACCTTTAGATTCAAAATAATCAAGGAAACTATTTCTTATATCGTTACTATTCATTTTTATTTATGTATTTAAGATTATATTCTTCAAGTAGTTGTTGTTCAATACTTGCAGGTGCATTTGTTAGGGGATCTAAACCTGATTGAGTTTTTGGGAATGGAATAACATCTCTTATAGATGGTTGTTTTAATACTTCTGCTACCAACCTATCTATACCAACTGCAAATCCAGCATGTACCGGTGTACCGTAAGATAAAGCTTCAATAAACCATCCAAATCTGTTTTCAATATCTAAATCACTTAAACCCCATTTTTCTAACACAAGTTTTTGCATACTTGGATTATTAATTCTTTGAGACCCAGATCCTAATTCAACACCATTTAGTACTAAATCGTAATGAAGGGCTTTCGCATTTTCAGGATCTTCTTTAAATACTTGATCATCTTTTGGAGATGTAAATGGATGATGTGAAGGTTGTAAATTACCATTCTCTTGTTCAAAGTAAGGAAAATCCTCAATCCAAACAAATGAATAAGCATCGCTAGAAGGTGTAAATATACTTCTTCTTATATGGTCTAGATATTTTGCAATAGAGTCCATATCACCAGCTTGAAATAGTAGAGTACCCGTACCGAGTTTTAAGATATTTTTTGTTTCTTCATCGTTTAGTATTTTTGTTAGTGGACCAGATAAACTATTTTCTTCAATCTTAAACCACCCTAATCCATTTGAGCCGAGCTCTTTAATCTCATGATCCAACCCATCTATTTGTTTACGAGATAATATTTCATACGTATGTAGTGCTTTTACTATACCTTCGTTATCTAATATATCTTTTAGAAAATTAACTTCAGTAGATTTAAAAACTTCACTTATATCAATTAATGTTTCTTTTATACGCATATCAGGCTTATCAGTACCATATAAATTAATTGCTTCATCGTATGTGATGGATTTAAACGGAGTACTTATCTTACAATCGTAAGCATCTGAAAATACAAATTGTATAATTTTTTCAATATTTGACTTAACTAATGAAGGATCTGAATCTGAAAATTCTAAATCTAATTGAGTGAATTCCGGTTGCCTGTCTTTTCTTGAATCTTCGTCTCTGTAACATTTAGCAATTTGATAGTAATTTGGGAATCCAGCCATCATAAATAATTGTTTATACATTTGTGGTGATTGAGGTAATGCATAAAAAGTTCCGGGTGATTTACGTGAAGGTACTAGAAAATCTTTAGCACCTTCAGGAGTAGATTTGATTAACGTAGGAGTGTCAATCTCATTAATACCTAATTTGTTCATTATGGTTCTTATGCTCTTAAAAGTTTTGGAACGCGTCATAATATTTACTTTCATAGGTTCTCTTCGAAGATCAAGATATCGATATTTGAGTCTAATATTTTCGTCTGTTTCTAAATCGTCTTCAATTTGAAAAGGAAGTGTTTTACTTTCATTAATAACTTCCAATTGAAATACTTCTATTTCTGAATCTCCAAGAAAAACTTTACTATTAACCAAAGCGTCATCTCTTTTTTTAAAAACACCATCAATAGCTATATAATATTCGTTTTTTAATTTAGTATTAATATCCCCACTTTTATCGAATACAAGTTGAATAGATGCTGAAAAATCTCTTAAGTCTATAAATGTTAAGCCACCATGATCACGAATACTTGAAACCCAGCCGGTTAAATTTTTAACTTGATCTCCGTCTTTATAATTTTCTAATTCGTTAATGTTCAAGGATTACCTCTATATTGAAATCTACTGTTTCATTTGTTATTAAGTTCTTTATTGTATCTTCATCAGTATTTATCAAATACATAACATTCTGGTTTTTAGCATCTTTAAATTGTGAGTTCTCCTTTGATAGTCTTGGAGGTTTATTGTAATTAATATTATGTTTATCAAGTTCTTTTGAGTATTTAGTTAACTTATTAATATCAGTACCTAGTAAATAATATTTAGTGAGCATTTCAGGTATGGATATAAGATTCATGATTCTTTCAACACCAAAAGCGACACCAACTCCATTAAATTTACCAATTGAAAGTATCTCTGCTAAATTGTCGTATCTCCCACCACCACCGACTACAACATTATCAGATGTTACAAACTCAAATGTTAAATCATTGTAATAATCAAGACCCCTAACTAAGGAATCATCAATTTCATACCCAATATCAGCAATTTTTAAATGATCTAATAATTTAGAGAAATGCTTTTTAGAATCGCTATTAATAAAATCGTTAATCTTTGGCGCATTTTTAACAAGGTTTGCATCGTCTAAATTATTAGAATCCAAAATACGTAAAGTATTATTTTCAAGCTTTTCGACACTCTCCTCAGATAACTTAGATTTATTATCATTAAAATAATCAAATAAAAGCTTTACATATTCTTTTCGATCTTCGATACTTCCAATGGTATTTATTTTTAACTTTGTATCTGGAATTAACGAATTAATAAAGTGGTAAGAATCGTTAATAATTTGAAAATCGGAATATAAATCAATTAATCCAACTATTTCTATACCAGCTTGATTAAACTGCCTGTATCGATTTTTTTGTGGATTTTCATATCTAAACATTGATCCAAAATATGAATATTTATTTGTAAAATCCTTATTGTATTCTGCATGATATCTTACAATACTTGATGTACCTTCGGGCCTCAATACCAGTTCCCTACCACCCTTATCTGTTAGTTCGTACATTTGTTTAGTAACTATTTCAGATGACTCACCTATTGACTTATCAAACAGTTCTTTATACTCAAGAAGGGGTGTTTGTAAATATTTATAACCACTATTTCCGAATTTACTATGGAATTGACTTTGAATATATAAGTATTTTTTAGCATCATCCCCTGTTATATTCTGTGTACCTTTAACTTGTTCAATCATCTAAAAATTCCTTAATAGTTATGTTGTTAGATTTTATACTTCTAACTTTACCTGATGGACCGTGTCCTGGAAGGATTTCAGAATCTTCATTAAAGTTCATAAATACATTTTCAAGAGAAGCTTTCATATCAATTAAAGAGCCTGTAAGAAGATCGGTCCTTCCAATACCGTCTTTAAACACAAAATCACCAGTAAATATCAATCCCAATTCAGGAAATTCAAATGAAGTACTGCCTTTTGTATGTCCAGGATTCCTATAATATTTAATGTTGTTATAAGGTATATCTTCTAAATGCTTAAGTTCACCACTATAGGGCTCAATACCATCGCTACTACCCATAAAGTATTTAATTTGTTCCTGAGGATTTCGTGCTAAAAATTCATCATCTAAATTAATAAAAGAACTGTAATTAAAGTCTTTTAATCCAAGCGCATGATCATAGTGACCGTGAGTTATGAGAGCACCTCCAATCGATAAATTTTTCATTTTTACATATTCAATAGCATCTTGTAAATCAGGTGGTAAGTCAATAAATATACAAATGTCATCGTTGAAAGGTTGAAGGACATAGCAGTTCGATGTTGTAAAACTAGTGAAAGTATTTAAATTAATACTCAATTTCTACCTGGAAAAATTCTTGAAGCATCAAACACATTTTCTATGTTCTTTGCATCTTTTAATATTGATTCAAGTTGATTACTATCACTAATTTCTAATTGAAATATCAAACTTACTATTCTCTTGCTATTAGTTACTGACTTAGCAACTAATATATTTCCACCATTATCTGAAATTGCAATTGTTGCATCTCTCAATAAGTAGGGTCGATCTATTGCCTCTATTTCAATCCAAACAATAGTTCCTGTATTTGGTGTATATCCCCAACCTACATCAACAATTCTCTCGCCCTTTTCAAGGTCGATTCTTACATTTAAACAATCAGACCTATGTATAGCTATACCATTTGAGATAGTAACAAAACCAATAATGTCATCACCAGGAACAGGTACACAGCACTTTGCTATACGAACTTGGATATCGTCATAACCTTCCACAATTATCATATCTGTTTTTGAATCTGCTTTTATTTCAGGTGAATATAAATCTTCATCTACTGAAATATCTCCTGGAAAGACTAATTTACTTATTTTATTTCCTACAACATTAACCCCAGTGTTACCATTACCTAAGCTTTGGTATAAAGTCTCAACATTAGGTAATTTCATTTCTGATAAAAGTTCGATAACAATTTGATCTTTTGATTTTGCTTCTAGTACTTCACTATGTTCATCTAGCCATGTGTTAAGAATAGTTTTTCCTTTTTGAATATCTTCATCCTTAAGTTGTTTTTGGTACCATTGTTTGATTTTTGATCTCGCTCTAGTAGTTTTAACAATATTTAACCAATCTCTACTTGGGCCTTTCGATTTATCCTTACTAGTTAAGATCTCAATAGTATCTCCTGATTTAAGTTTGTTACTAAGATTTACTAATTTACCATTAACTTTTGCACCTATTAACTTTTCACCAACTTGTGTATGTATAGCAAATGCAAAATCCACGGGTGTTGAACCCTGTGGAAGAGATAAAACATCTCCTTCTGGAGTCAAACAAAATACTTCATTCTCATATAAGTCTAATTTCATATGTTGTAAAAATTCGTTTGGATCTGGATACTCAGTTGACATTTCAGATAATTCAGAAGTCCACTCTTGAAGGTCGTTGGATGGTTTCTCCTTGTATTTCCAATGAGCAGCAACACCGAATTCAGCTCTGTAGTGCATATCATGTGTTCGAATTTGAATTTCCATTTTATTACCTATTGAGGTTAGAACGGTGGTATGTAAGCTTTGGTATAAATTGAATTTTGGCATTGAAATGAAATCCTTAAATCTTCCAAGAACTGGTTGAAAATTTGCATGTATTAATCCAAGAATTGTATAACAATTCTTAACATCATCAGTAATAATTCGTATTCCAACTAGATCGTTAATTTCATTAAAAGTTAATCCATTGTTTACAATTTTTTTATATATAGAGTAATTATGTTTAGGTCGCCCAAACACTTGAGCAGATATTGAGTTATCTGATAAAAGTGTTTCTATAACACTGACAGATTCATTAATTTGATTTGTACGATCTGGATTAGTTTTTGATATTTGATCTTGTATTTCTTTATTTTGCTTTTCAAAAAGTATTTTAAATGAAGTATCTTCAAGGGTGTGTTTAATAGATTGTAACCCCAATCTATGTGCTAATGGAGCATATACGTACAATGTCTCATTTGCGATTTTTTCTTGTTTCCATTCAGTGTGATATTGTATTGTTTCTATATTGTGTAATCTATCAGCTAATTTAAGTATTAATACCCGTATATCTTTTGACATTGCAATGACCATTTTTCTAATAGCATCAGCCTTTGCTTCCTCTTTTGAGTTATAGTTTATTTTATCTAACTTTGTGACTCCATCAACAATATCAGCAACTTCTATGCCAAATTTTTTCTTTATATCATTGTATGTAACGTCTGTATCTTCAATTAAATCATGGAGAAATGCCGCAAGGATTGTTTCTATATCTAAGTTTAACTTAGATAAATAATGGGCGACTTGTAGAGGGTGTGTAATATAAGATTCTCCAGATTTTCTTTTTTGATTGCTGTGTCCTTCAGATGCAAATATAAAAGCATCTTTTATTAAAGAATGTTGTGATTCATCATAATTTTGAAGTATTTCATTTAATAAACTATCGATAACATTTGTCTCGGTTAATTTAGCCATAGTTTAATGGTACTAAATTTAATTAGTTTTAATTATCTTTGCTAAAAATGGTACTGTAACAAAAATAGAGCTATACGTACCTGAAACAATACCTATAAGTAGTGGGATGGCAAAATCGGATAAATTACCTTCAATACCTAAATAATTACCTATAAATATTATTGAGATTATTGGTATTGCTGATGTTAATGAAGTATTGATACTTCTCATTAAAACCTCATTAAATGTTTTATTAAGAACGTCTTTATTCAGTGTTGCAATTTTAAATGATCTTTGAGAGTCTTTAAGTTTATCAAATAAAATGACTGTATCATAAAGTGAATAACCCAAGATAGTAAGCAAAGCTATTATTGTTGAAGGAGTTATCTCTAGGCCGATCACTATGTATATAGAAAAAGTTAATAAAAGATCGTGAAGTAAAGCTATTAAAGCAATAAAAGCATATTTGTATTCATACCTTATAGAAATAAGCAATGCAATGATAGTAATGAAAATTACAAGAGCCCTTATCCCCTTTTCTGTTATGTCTTGTCCGAATGTTGGACCAACTCTTTGAAAGTCTATTTCAGAAGTATCTACACTAAATTTTTCTGATAGATAATTTAATAGTTCAGTTTCAATTTCCTGAGTAGATTCAATAGCTCGAAAAATTATTGTATCTGAATTTTCAAATGTTTGATATCTTGATACTTGTAAAATATTATTATCTAGAACATCATTTATATCATTTTCGGTATACGTGGTAGATAACTGATACGTTGTACCACCTGTAAAATCAACAGATAGATTTAAAGAAAGAATCCCAAATATAGAACCTAATATAATTGAAATAAACAATATAAATTCAATAACAAAAACTTTGTAAAATTTAGTTCCTAAATTTTGAAAATCAATATTTGTAGTACCTAAAAATAATCTTTTAAACATCTGCTATGTCCTTTTTAGAAAGTGGAAAGTAAAATCTTGGATTGTCTGAAACGAAACCAATGGTTGGTACAGCATTACCTATGAATAATCTGGTATAGAATAAATCAAATAAAGTTGCTACACCCAAGGTTAATGCAAAACCTCTAATTGGACCTACCGCAAGTATATATAAGATTACAGATGCAATAATTGACACAAAATCAGCTACTAAAATTGTGTTCCAAGCTTCTTTAACTGCTTTCTCAGTTGCAAAATTAAATGATCTTCCAATTTTTAATTCATCTTTTAATTTTTCAAAAATAACAATATACGAATCGGCTGTTAGTCCAATTGAAACTATAACACCAGCGATACCAGCGAGTGTAAGTGTGTACCCTTGAAATTCACCTAATAATGCAATCACTGAATAAAATAAAGCTCCGAACGAAGATAATCCAAGAATTGCAATAACACCATTAAGTCTGTAATAAATTAGTAAGAAAAAACTTACAATAATCAATCCGACTAATCCAGCTTGGAGACCAAGGTTTAAAGTATTCTCACCTAGTGTTGCTGAAACTTTTTGAATACTAGATCTCTCAAATGAAACAGGTAATGCACCGTATCTTAAAATAACTGCAAGATTGTTTGCAGATTCCCCTTGATCTGCATTACCCATTGAAATCGCAGCAGTACCACCAGTAATTCCAGTATTTGGATTTACATCTAAAGCAATACCAGGAGCTGAGATAACTTCGCTGTCTAATACAATTGCTAGTTTTCTTTGATCTCCGGTTAATGAAGCTAGTTTTTTTGTTAAGTCAGTAAATTTTTGCTCAGAATCTTCTTTAAGCACTAATTGAACTATCCATTCATTTTGAGGATATACTGCTAATGCGTCTTGAATATCACTACCAGTAAGCTCTGCAGGTCCTAATTCATAAATAATCGGATAACCATCTCTTAAAGAAAGCAAATACGATTTTTTATCAGGATCATCTTCTATCGTGATACCTGTTAACTTATCAACACCTTCTGGTGCATTAATTGTTGGATTATCAGGATCGTCGGGGTTAGATATTATCTCTAAAGCAGGAGAATATCCTAGATTTAATGAAGAATTTAAAACCGGCCTAAATGTTAAAAGTCCTGTAGTGCCTACAGCTTCAAGTGCTTTTTCTTGATCTGTGATACCAGGTAGTTGAACAAGTACAGAATTTTCACCACTAATGGAAATTTCAGGTTCTTGTACGTCCCCGAATGCTGCAATTCTTGTTCTCATAATTTCTACTGCTTGTTCGATTAATTCTTTATCAGTGCCTTCTTCAGTTGTAAGTATTACTGAAATACCTCCTTGTAAATCCAATCCAAGTTTCGGTTGAATTTGATTTGTATAAGTATATGCAAAAAGAGCGATTGAGATAATTGGTAAAAAAAGTAATTTTAATATTCTTTTCATAATTTATTTATATGAAATATTTGATTTTAATATTTCTATCTCACCTTTTTTAATTACTAAAGAGACGGTTTCATCCTTTATGTTGACAACTCTACCGTGAATTCCTGAATCAGTAATAACTTGATCTCCAATAGATAAAGTATCAACATACTGTTTATGTTTTTTTTGTCTTCGTCGTTGCGGAATGTATAAAATAACATAAAAAATTAAAAATACGGTAATTAAAGGTAATAATGCTAATAATTCATCCATTTAAAATACTTTCTTTATATTTATCAAATTCTGAGTTTAATATACTTTCTCTTACTTCGTTAAGTATATTTTCAGTCTGTACAAAGTTGTGTAAAGTTAAATAAAACCAGGATGATGTACTTTCATTGATTAATAAATGTCTTAGATATGCTTTCGAGTAATTCATGCATGTAAAACATTTACAACCTTCAACTAAGGGTTCAGAATCTAATTTAAATTTATTGTTTTTTAAGTTAAAAAACTTTCCTTTATTTATTATTTTTCCATGCCTAGCTAATCTTGCTGGCCATACACAATCAAACATATCTACTCCAAGTTCAATGAGTTCTAACATACCATTGATATCACCTAAACCCATCACATATCGTAGTTTGTCTTTAGGAAGCATCTCTATTGTAAAATTCACAATATCTTTTCTTTCGTCTGGACTTTCTCCAATTGCTAATCCTCCGATAGCATATCCATTAAAATCTAGAGAAATCATATCGTTAGTTGACTTCTCCCTGAGTTCTTTATGCCTTCCACCTTGAACGATTCCAAAAAGTGACTGATTTTCATTAGTATGATATTCACGTGCCTCCTTAGCCCACCTATTAGTTGTAACAATTGATTTTAATTGAGCATCAAAATCACTATCAATGTCAATTAAGCTGTCTAAAATCATTGCAATATCGCTATTTAAGGTTTGTTGGATATCCATTGATAGTTTTGGATCCATGAAAAATCTTGATCCATCATATATATTTTTAAATTCAATACCATCGTCTTTAAATTTATTTGGAATCGACCATCCTTGGAAACCACCTGAATCAGTTAATATAAAATTATTCCAACCAATAAAATTATGGAGTCCGTTAAATTCCTTTATTACATCTAGACCTGGTCGTAAATAAAGATGATAGGTGTTTCCCAGAATGAAATCTGTTTTCTGTAAATATTTAAAGGGAAGAGATTTTAGAGATCCTTTAGTTGCAACGGGCATAAACATAGGTGTTTTAAAATCTTTTCCATTTAACATAACCTCATTTAAACGAGCTTTACCGTCTGTAGCAATGGTATTAACTTTTATATTATTCATTAACTTCAAATAGTACTGCATCGCCGAAACTTAAAAACTTTATACCGGATTCTAAAGCATGCTTATATAATTCAGTCCATTCATTTCCATATATAGCAGACACAATTGAAAGTAGTGAGCTTTTAGGTGCGTGGAAATTTGTAATTAAATAATCTGGAATATTAATTTTTGTATCAGGAAATATAAAATAGTCTGTTTTTCCAGCTAAATTATTTGTTAAATAAGCTGTTTCTATTGTCCTCAATGAAGTTGTGCCTACGCAGTATATGTCAATACCAAGCTCCTTAGCATTCATAATTTTATTAAAATCAATCTCTAAGATTCTATATTTTTCTTCGTGTATATTGTGTTGGTCTAAGTATTCAGAAGTAACCGGTTTAAAGGTGTCAATATTTACATCAAGGTTTATATATACAAATTCATGACCATCTTTTTCTAACTGTTTTATTAGATTATTAGTAAAATGTAAACCAGCGGTAGGTGAAGCTACTGAGAAACCACCATCTGAGAATTGATTGTTGTAATATTTATACTTGTTTTCATTATCTTCTATATATGGTGGGAGCGGCGTTTTACCATGGTTTGATAATATTTCATCGATGTTTAAAGAAGTTTTTATGTGGAATGTATCATTATTAATATCAATAATTTCAAAATCAAAAATATTCAGATTGTACTGTTTATTTAAATGTTTTTTGTCAGAGGATTTAATTAAACATTTTGCAATTTTATCTTCAAGTATTTCAAGAAAAAATATCTCAATTGAACCACCAGTTAATTTATTCGTTTTTACTCTTACATTTTGAACTGTTGACTTGTTCAAAATAAACAACGAAGGTTTATTTATAATTGATGGCAGACTTTCAAACGTAATAATATCTCTTTTATTTGCTATTAATAATTTTGAATCGTTCGGATCTTTATAAGGATTTTGATTTATGGATTCTGATGGAAGGTGGTAATCGAATATTTCTGATTTGAAAGGCATTACTTGTTCATTAATTTAACAAACAAATCGTAGGATATAGTAACGACTTCTGGTATTCCGTCCGATGATCTTCTTGAATTACCGTCCCTTTTTTTTAATTTCTTCCAAAATAATATTGTATTTATACTTCCGGATTTATCTATAGCCTTATCAAGTGATTGGTGGATATTTAAATTTTGCCTTGATTTTGCTTCGATAAAGTATTCTTCATCTCCTACTAATAGTTGTATATCTCCTAAATCATTGGATCCGCCTTCAGCAAACCTTTGTGATTTGAAAGATTTATTTTTGTTTAACCTATTTACTATATTAGTTTCGTAAGTAGTACCCTGTTTTTTTGCTTTATTTACCATATATAAATATTAGTTTTTATTATTCAGAAAGTAATGACTCTAAATCTTTTTCTTCAATATCAAAATTTGCAAAAACGTCTTGTACATCATCTAAATCTTCAAGTGATTCTATTAATTTTGTAATTTGAGTAAATTGAGTTGGATCTAGATTTATAGAAGATGATGGTATATTTGCTATTTCCGCATTACTAGGTTGATAAGAACTACTATTGAAAGATTCATATACAGTTTTAAAATTACTTGGTTCAAATTCTAATGTAATTCCATTATTTGATTCTTGAATGTCTAGGCAGTTATTGTTAATTGCAAGTTCTATAAGGTCATCATCATAGTTATCAAATTGAAATATTGCTTTCAGTTCGAACAAATATGCAACGCTACCTGGATTTCCCATAGATCCATTATTCTTTGTTAACACAGCCCTTACGTCAGAAGATGTGCGATTTTTATTATCTGTTAAACAGTTGATTAATATAGCTACACCGTGAGGTCCGTAACCTTCATAGGTAAGCTCAAATATTTCTCCAGCTTCAGAATCACCATCAATTCTTTTGAGAGCTCGTTCTATATTATCATTTGGTACTGAGTTAGATTTTGCTTTTGAAATAGCTTGATATAGAGAAGCGTTAACTGATGGATCTGTACCTCCATTTTTTGCTGCAACCTCAATAGCTTTTACAAGTTTTGCAAATAATTTCCCTCTTTTGGCATCATTAGCACCCTTTTTTCTTTTTATTGTAGACCATTTAGAATGTCCTGACATTTTTACCCTCTTTAATAAAATTATGTAGCCAATCTAAATAATATCGATCATTATTAAGTTCAGGATGGAAGGTTAAAGCAACAATATTATTTTGTTGGACACCTACTATATCTGTGTCCTGTTTTGCAATTACCTTTACATCATCAGAAAGTAATTGTGTTATTTTAGGTGCCCTAATAAAACAGTAAATATTCTCATTATCAAAAAAGCTAACACTGCCCTCAAAAGATTCTGTTTGACGTCCGTAGGCATTTCTCGTTATTTGTATATCAATGTTAGGAATTGTTATATTACCTCCAATCACTTCATTAGCAAGCAATATAGTTCCAGCACAAGTACTGAGTGTAGGAATCCCAGATTTAATTAATACATCTAAATCATTAAAGATGTTTTGAAAATTGTTAATTTTACTCATTGCAGTTGATTCACCGCCAGGAAGAATTAAAGCGTCTAAGTCTTGAATATTTGTATCGTGTTTTATAAAAACTGGAGAATAACCAATTTCTTGAATACTTTTTGAATGATCAAAAAAGCTACCTTGGAATGAAAGTATTCCAACTTTCAATTACCAACCTCTTTTAGCTAATTTCTCTTCTTCTGATAATGTATCAATATTGATCCC
>VMHT01155690.1_pt1 | contig 13380 bp, 14 predicted proteins | sample 4693611 | NCBI WGS metagenome assembly VMHT01 (sample SAMN12280063, study PRJNA550983) | marine metagenome | isolation source: seawater sampled from same location over 5 years 0.02-0.2 micron viral filtrate | place: USA: collected off the coast of southern California halfway between the port... ... | reverse complement strand
TAAACATTACTTCAGCGCAATATAGTAAAGGCGCAAACAACACGGAAAATGTTAGCGTCACTGCAATTATTGACGGTGAAAAGTTTTACGTCCCCTTAGACCCAGCCAACCGCCACTACGCAGAAATACTACGCCAAGTAGAAGCTGGCGAACTGACCATAGCGGATGCTGACTGATGCTAGGCGCGGTTGCCATATCAGAACGAGGTATATCGGATCAGGGGGTCTTGCTCTCTGCATCTGAAACCGCGTCTGCTAACTTTATTAAATCAAATGCAGCTAATCTAACAGTAGTTGGTTCTGCTGACATTGAAGCGATAGCTACAAAGACAACTATTGGTGTTGGTATCCTTGTTGGCCTGATGGAATCCTCAACCATCTTTACACAGACCACGGTGCCTACACGGTTTGCTACAGGTGTATCGGCAAGCGTAACAAGCTTTGATCAAACGACAACACCGCTTACTGTATTTAACGGTGTGTCAGAGCAGTCGGCTAATTTTACGCAAGAGACCGAAGGTTTACGTTTTGCCACAGGTGTATCAGAACAGTCGGCTAACTTTACACAAACAACGTCTGAAAACATTGTGCGTGTTCTTCTGTCTAATCAAACAGCAGAGTTTACGCAAAGCTCTACTGGGAGTATAGTGCAACTTGCCGAAGCAGATATTATAGCCACCTTTACGCAAATTGCTTCTGGTGGATTTGTTAAGCTTCTTGAATCGGAAGTGTCTGCCGTATTCATACAATCAGCCGAAGGCCGATTGTACTGGGATGATTGGGCGCAATCGCCTAATAACTCACCATCTGAAACGTGGGTTCAAATCGTGCCAACAGGCGGGACATGGACAGAAATCAACGCAGGTGGTACAGTAGAGACTTGGACACAAAAGGTGGTTTAAATGGCGTCTACCTACACAGATAATACAGGTATTGAAAAACCGGGACCGGGTGAACAGTCGGGTACTTGGGGTACTACAACCAATACAAACTTTGATCTTATTGATCGAAGTTTAAATGGTGTTGGTGATATTACATTAACAGGCACATCGCATACTTTATCAACTTCTGATGGTTCTTTATCAGACGGTCACTACCGTGTGCTTGTCTTGGGCGGCACACCTACTGGTACAAACACAATTAGCATTACACCTACCGACCAAGAAAAAGTGTATCTTGTATACAACAACTCTGGTCAGTCTGTTGTATTTACACAAGGTTCTGGTGGCAACGCGACTATTACAAATGGCGCGACTGCTTGGATTTACGCTGATGGTGGCGGCGCGACTGCTAAAGTACGCGCTGTTCCTTCCGATGTTGTAGACGACACCAGTCCACAGCTTGGCGGTAACTTGGATGTAAACGGTAACTCAATTGTATCAGTGAGCAACGGTGATATCACTATTACACCAGATGGCACTGGCGATGTGATTATTGATGGGATTAAGCACCCACAAGCTGATGGTAACGCAAACGACATATTAACCACGGACGGCGCGGGGCAACTGAGCTTTACTGCGTTAGGAGCGGCAAACACTTTACTTAGTGGCATGTTAGCTCCCTATGCTGGCGCTACAGCGCCTACGGGTTGGCTGCTTTGTCATGGTCAGGCAATAAGTCGTACAACATATGCCGATTTATATGCTGTCGTTGGAACAACATACGGCGCTGGAGACGGGGCAACTACATTCAATGTTCCAGATCTTCGTGGTCGTGTTATAGCCGGTAAAGACGATATGGGCGGCTCATCTGCTAACCGTCTTACATCTGCTTTGAATGGTGATAATCTTGGCGCAGCAGGTGGTGCAGAAAGCCACACGTTATCAACTTCACAAATACCGGCGCACAGACACTTTGTTGCGGCTAACGTAGCGCTAGGAAGTGCCTCATCCAGTGTTGCGGCGGTTACTTCTACAACTCAGGTCGCAAGGCAGTATCAGTCTCCTTATGGTGCCGGGGGAGAGATATTTAGTATGTCAATGGTTCGGACTGGCACAGACGCTTCAGTTGGTCGCTCTAGCTCTGTGGGTAGCGGTAATTCACACAACAACACCCAGCCTACATTTATTCTGACCTATATTATTAAAACATAGGTGGTTATATGCCGCTAACAAAACTACAGTTTCGCCCCGGCATCAATCGAGATATTACATCATACTCGAATGAAGGCGGCTGGCGTGATGGTGACAAAATAAGATTCCGCCTTGGCTATCCTGAAAAGATTGGTGGCTGGCAAAAGTTTTCAGAAGCTACTTACTTAGGGTCGGCTCGTGCGCTTCATAACTGGATCGCGTTAGACGGTTCTAACTTTCTAGGTGTTGGCACACACCTTAAATACTATGTTGAAGAAGGCACGTCTTTTAACGACATCACACCTATCCGCCAAACAACAGCCGCAGGTGATTTAACTTTTGCAGCTACGACGGGTAGCGCAACAATAACTGTGACAGACACAAGCCACGGATGCCAGCAGTTTGACTTTGTGACCATATCTGGAGCAGTTAGTTTAGGCGGGGACATCACGGCGGCAATTCTAAACTCCGAGCATCAAATTACTCGCGTTATTGACGCAGATGATTACGAGATAACTGTGTCAACTCCTGCTTTGGGGACAGACACAGGCAATGGCGGTTCCTCTGCTGTTGGCGCGTACCAAATTAATGTAGGCTTGAACAACACAGTTGGCGGAACAGGTTGGGGCGCAGGTACTTATGGACGTGGCGGTTGGGGCGCTGCGGCTCCCGGTGGTTTGACCACAACAAACAAAATTCGTCTGTGGTCGCATGACAATTTTGGTGAAGATCTTCTTATCAACCCACGCGACTCGTTTATTTATTACTGGGACAAGTCAAGTGGCGTTAGTTCAAGAGCCGTGGAACTGTCCACATTGTCCGGCACAAAAACATCTGTCCCTACCGCATGCAAGCAGGTAATGGTATCAGACCGAGATCGTCACGTTTTGGCATTTGGTTGTGATGGCATCAACTCAAGTTCATCAGCAACGCAGGGTGATGGTGTACAAGATCCACTTCTTATTCGTTTCTCGGATCAAGAAGACCCACTGATTTGGTACCCATCCGCAACCAACACTGCGGGTGACTTGCGCCTCGGTTCTGGATCTACGTTTGTACGAGCCATTGAAACAAAACGTGAGATTCTGGTATGGACAGACACAGCGCTGACTTCACTTCGGTTCATTGGACCGCCCTTTACATTTGGTCTGCAACAGCTTGCGAATAACATCACGATCATTGGACCGAATGCGGCTGTGGCTACAGAAGACTTTGTATTCTGGATGGGGCTGGATAACTTCTACGTCTATGCTGGCCAGACAGCACAGCTACCCTGTACTGTAAAAGACAAAGTGTTTGGCGACATTAACTTAGCTGAATTTGATAAAGTGTATGGCGCTGTTAACAGTGAGTTTGGTGAGGTGTTTTGGCTATACCCATCTGCCGATTCAACTGAAAATAACAGATATGTGATATATAATTATATTGACAAAATTTGGTATTTTGGAACCATTGAAAGAACGGCTTGGCTGGATCGTGGAACGCGAGACTTTCCTATCGCTGCATATGATGGCCTGCTATACAACCATGAGTTTGGCTATGATGCTGATGGTGAAGCAATGGAATCTTTTATTGAATCAGCCGCTATAGACATAGGAGATGGCGATCACTTCGTGTACATAAGAAGAGTAATACCTGATCTTACATTTACTGGCTCAACTAATATTAGTTCGCCGCAAGCTACGTTTACTGTCAAAGCCCGCAACTTCCCGGGTGAAGACTTTGGCAATACGGCATCGGGCACAACGTCAAGAACAGCTATTAGTCCTGTTGAAGAGTTTACAAACCAACTAGACCTTCGTGTTCGTGGTCGTTCTTTTGCGCTTCGCGTGGAGTCTGACGCATTAGAGTCAAAGTGGAAGCTAGGCAGCCCCCGTGTGGATATAAGACAAGATGGTAGGCGTTAATGTCTAGCACTCAGATTGCACCACCAAGGCTCCCAGAAGCCCCAGCAGAGTATTCGCAGCAACATATGCAAGACCTATTACGGGCATTGGAAGCCTTTATAGAACAGGAGCGCAACCCAGGTGAGTTGCGTGGATCAAAGATTACTCTAACGGATTTACCTACTTCAGCTACTGGGTTAGAAGTTGGTGCATTGTATAATGACTCTGGTACTGTGAAGATAGTGACATAATTGGAAAAACCTGTATAATTGTTCGTGTTTAACTAAGGATTAGCATAATGGGACTTTTTGACGATCTAGTAAAGGTAGCCTTGCCTGTAGCGGCTGGAGCTTTTTTAGGGCCTGCGGCGAGTCCGTTATTCGCTGGTGCTACAGGATTTATGGCAAACCCCGCTGTGCAAAGCGCTTTATTGTCTGGTGGCATTGGCCTTCTTTCTGGTCAAAAACCGAAAGATGCACTGAAATCAGCGCTCCTTGGCGGTATTGGTGGTTACGCTGGTCAAAAATTCTCCGCCACTGGAGCGCCTGCGACTATGGGGCCTTCTCCTACTGGGAAGTTTGGAGTAGGACAAACAAGCCGACCGGGTTTCCCGACTGCACCGCCTCCGGGAACAGGGTCAAATGTTCCATTAAAAGGCATAGAACCAAAAACAATGACAGCAGAACTGCTTAAAGGAATAGGTCTTTCTGGAGACCCAGGTCAAGAAAATTTATTATTCAAGATATTGAATACACAAGCTGGTGAAGGATTGCTTGCTGGTCTTGGCGCATACGGATTAGATAAGTTGATGGGCGATGAAGAAGAGGAAGATAACAGAGGGTCTTTTGAGCGCCGCCCATACGGTGCTGGTGGCCCGAGTGGCAAGCTTGGCGGCATAACTTATGCTGAGTATGGCGGAGCCATGGGATTCCCTCCTCGTGATGGCGGCATTGACCCTAATGAGGGGTCTGGCAGATCAGATGATGTTCCAGCTATGCTGACCGCTGGAGAGTTTGTAATGACACGAGACGCCGTAAAGGGAGCGGGCAACGGCAATTTGCGTCAAGGCATAAACAATATGTACAATATGATGAGTCAATTTGAGGGGATGGCATAATGGCTGTTCAAACGGTAGAAAACGTACAACGACTCGCACCATATCTTGAAGGTCTGGAAAAGCGTTTGCTTGGCACTGCTTTTGGTGAATTTAGTGGCGCAAGACAGACAAGTCCTGGGTTGCTTGATAAACCACTTGGCTTGCCACAGTATCAGGTAGCCGGTCTTGACCCGCTTCAGCAACAAGCACTGAGCGCTGCACCGCAAATGTTTGGTTCATACCTTCCATTTACTATGGGCGCGGGTATGCAGGGGCTTGCAGGCGCAAGTGCTTTACAGCAAGGCGTTGGAATGCTTGACCCAAGTCAAGGCATATCAGCGTTTATGAACCCCTATCAATCAGCAGTAATTGACGAAATTAATCGTCAAGCGGCTACAGGGCAACAAAAACTAGGCGGTCAAGCTGTTAGAGCGGGTGCATTCGGTGGATCTCGCTTTGGTGTGCAATCAGCAGAGCAAGAAGGCCGCAGACTCGCCGCAGTTGGTGAGGCGCAACGCAAAGGCTTCCAAGATGCCGTTACGTCATCACAAAGGGCTGGTCAGTTGCTTGGCGGTCTTGGTCAGGCATATGGGCAACTAGCAGGCACCACAGCCGATATTGGGCGCGTACAGTCAGAGCTTGGTCGTGCCGATCTTGGTATGCTTACACAGCTTGGTGATATTGGTCGCACATATCAGCAACAGCTTTTGGAAGCACAGCGTCAAAACCAGTTGCAGTCTGTGCAGGAGCCATTCACTCGTTTAGAAATTGGTCAGTCATTGCTAAAAGGATTGCCAAGCGGAGGGTTATCTAGCACATTTGAGTCTGCCACAACACCAAGCACAAACCCATTCTTGTCTGGTATTGGTGCATACACAGCCTTGCAGGGCATTAACCCAACTGGAAGCGCATAGGGGTAACTTATGGCTCAACGTCCCGTACTACCATTAGGATCTGGCCTTGGTCAGATTAGAGCGCCATCACTGCAAGGTGATGCAAATGAAGCGGCTTTTCGTCAGTCATTAAAAAGTCCATATGCTGATGGTATAAACGCAGCTTTTGCAAAGCTTATGTCAATGGGTTCAAGTCCATCTGGCATGGGCATGCCCGATGAAACATCACAGCCTTCTGCTGCGCCGACAACATTTAACGCTATTGATATATTCAATAACATGTTTGACGGGCCTATGGGCGGCGGAACCTCTGGGACAGAGTTACCAGATACAAAAGGTGGTGAGTTTGAAGGTGGAGCAAGGCTATCTCCTTCTGTTGGATTTGGCAATGACCCTATGGGCGAGTTTGGTGGAATTATTGGCTCTTTAACAGACGCCCAAGCCCAAGCTGAAGCTGGCAAGAGACGAGAACAATTCCCAACACGCACCGAATCTTTGCAAGAAACGGCGGAGGCAACCGCAGCAAGAGACAAACAGGATCAAATATTACGGGATGAAGATCGCAGACAACAGGGGCAAACGATAGATTCAAAAACAGGTGTGCCGGGCGCGGATACTCCAGCTAAACAGGCAACTGTCACTGCCCTTGATGAGTATCTAAAACTCGCCAGACCCGGCGTGGCTCCGAAAGATTACAGCGAATACATGAAAGAGTTTGCAGAGGCCACTGGTCTTGATATATCAGGTGAGCCTGATAACCGTGCCGCTTTAATGTCATTTGGCCTTGCTTTGATGCAAAATAAAGCTGGCAAAGGATTTAATGTAGGCAACATACTTGGCTCTGTTGGTGAGGCTGGTGAGAAAGCTATGCCCGCGCTGGAGAAAGCTAGAGCCAATGCAAAAGCAATCCGCGCTAAAGCTGGAGAGTATGCTCTTGGTCGCAAGAAAGAAGACCAAGCCGCAGCAATGGCTCGTGAAGATTTCTACATTATACCAAAAGGAGAAATAGGCGGCCCTCTTGGCGTTGTGGACGCTATTACAAAAGGTAAGGGCAGCTTTGAAAGGCTTAACTCTTATGAGTTAAGCAATCTTGACACTAATGAAGATTTCAATCGTGAATACGAAATTGTCAAAGCTTCTGACTATGCAGAGCTTGCGAAAGAAGCGTTGAAAACTCCAGAAGCTCAAAAAGTGTATCAGAAAGGCTCTCAGTCAATACCGCTGTTTTCTGGAGCAAAGGGTCTTGATTTGTTAGTGCAACTGCCTGACAGAAATGTATCTTCAACAGCAAAGCCAGTTTTACTTTCTGATCCAAGCCAAGCTCTTCAGCAAATTTCCAGAATGGAAAAAGGTTTAGCTAGAGGCGAGGAACTGTTTACAACAATGGGTGGATTGCTGAATCAAACAGATACAAGTGTTCCAGCGCAAGCCAGATCAACTATTGTTCAAACTCTTAGAAATTTTGGCCTTGATGCTGGTGGCGAAACAGACCCAGTAAAACAAATTAAAGTCATGTTAACAAAGCTTAAAGCTCAAAACGCTGCTGAGATATTGGGTGAGTCTGGCAAAACTTTATCTGATAATGACCGCCGTATGGTGTCTGAAATTGTTGGCGACATAAGCTTTACAGAGGGCGATGAGGCGCTGTTAATACAAAAACTTGACATGCTATATAAAGACATTATTGGCACAAGAAGAAATGAAATTGAAGAGGCTTATTCCACTTTGGGGAATTACACGAATATAAATAGAGGTGGTAGCGCATCATCAGGTCAAGGCTTTGTTCTGGGAGATGACGGCGTTTACAGAAGACAAAAGCCTCCGACACAGCAATAGGGGTTTGTAATGGGTATCATAAGCGTAGAAACCCCAAAGGGCGTTGTCCGAGTAGAGATTGAAGGCAACGAACCTACCCAGCAAGAACTTTCTGAAATAGAAAGTCAGTTTTTTGACGCGTCAAGCCAATCGACAAAAGCTCGGACATTTCAGGATATTTTAGCTGAAACAAAATCCGCATCTCGTGATGAGGGTTTTGATTATGAAACTGGTGCAGACTCTGGTCTACGCGCCAAAATATCTTTTGGTGAAACTGCTGAAGAGCAAGAACTTATTCTTGCCAATGAGGTTGGCGCAGGGGGATATACGAGAGACTCTTTTGGTCGTCTTGCTTTGACTCCAGAAGGGCAGCGCAAGAGAGGCATGGAGCCAATCAATGGTAACTTAGTCATTGAAGATGAGGGCTTTTCATTAGGTGATCTTGCTGACCTTACAGGTGTTCTGCCAGAGACTGTTGGCTCTATTGTTGGTGGCATAGCTGGCTTGCCCGGAGGCATTCTTGGAGCCACGGCTGGTGCGGCGGCTGGCGCAGCCATTGGTCAAGGTTTGGAAGAAGGCATTGAAAGTCTTATAGGAGTTCAGAAGCAAACGCTGGGCGAGGTGGCTGGCGATGTCGCTACAGAAGCTGCTATAGCTGGCACACTTGAGTTTGTCACACTTGGTACGTTTAATGCAGTTCGTGGAGCTATCGGCATGGGCAAAGGCGCTCTGTCAAAGCCATTAGAAGACGCTACCTTAGAAGGCTCTAAGCGCGGCGCTAGACTAATAGATGAGGGGGCGGCTCCCAGCTTAGAGAGATTGGGTGCGCCAGCCACTTTAGCCTATGGTCAAAAGCTTGCCGAAGGCGCAACTAAAGACACAACTCGTGTAATGAAAAACACAAACTTTGCTTTGAATAAAGTAGAAGAGCTGAAAAATCTTATCGGCAGGGCAGAGGTTGACGATGCTGGCAACGCATTCGCTAACGCGGCAAGCAGTCAATTTAAACAACTTAAAGAAGCGCAAAAAGAAGCGTCAACAGCATCTCTAAGAGCTGTTAAAGACAGCATTAATGTAATTGAAAGATCTCTTGATGAAGGATTCGACATAAACGATTCAACCCTTCAAGCAATCACTGGTGCCTTCCAGAACTTTAGTCGAGTTAGCGGTAATGAGTTTAGGATCATGGACGATATGCTGTCCAAGCTTCAGTTTGAAGATGCAGCCACTGGTATAGTAAAGGAAGGCGGCAAAGCTCGTATAATAAGCACAGGCATTCTGGAAGGGTCAATAAAAGATCTGGAAGAAGTTGTTGGTTCGCGCTCTGTCTTGCCGCAACCCGTACAACAGGCTATGCGCGGCATCGAAGAGCTTGCAAAAAACGGCAAGGGACTGGCTTCGTTTGAACAGATTGCGAATCAACGTAAGCTGGTCAACGATGCGTTGTTTGACAATGAACTTGGTAGCGCAACAACCGAACAATTGTTCAAGTTACGAGACGCATTTGATTCAACCCTTGAAAGCGTTAACTTGAGTTCTATCACAGGCTTAAAAGCTGGCCAGCGTAGGCAGCTAAAAGCTATTGCGGAGCAGAGAGAAACAGCGTTCAACACTTACCGTGACGGTTTAAAAGTTTTTGATGATCTGCGAAAATTTGGTGTAATAAGAAGTGTCAAAGCCGCATCAAAAGATCCAAGGTTTAATGTTGATCAGTTTTTTAAGAAAATAATTAGACCAAACTCTCCAGAAAGATTAAAGGGCGTTCTTGCTGCGGTTGACGAGCCTGAAGTTGTTCGTAGCCAGTTAGCTCGTGCATATCTTGACGATGCAATGCAACGCACAGGTGTTGATCTTATGGACCCGGGTTCGTTCAATGGAATGCGATTTATGTCGCAGATTGACAGTCTTGGCACAACTGGCAGAGAGCTATTCGGTCAAAGCTGGCCTGAAGTCCAAAAGCTTTCAAAAGCCATAGCGCAATCAGGGCCAAACAAAATCAACAATGATGTTGTGCAGAGAATCACTTCGCTAAACTCTGATAAGCCTCTTACATCAGCGCTAAAAGATCTTGCTGAAGCGAAACAAGCTTTGGGAGCCGCTGAAAAAACACAGGTAATTCGTCAATTTAATGAAGGCACTTTAAGCCCAGAGGATGCCGCTCGTTACATCGCAGACCCAAAAAGAAGCGTTACAGAAATAAACCAGATTAAAAACTTCTTTAAAAGTGACCCAGAGGCGCTAGATACAATTAGACAATATGTTGTTAATGATATTCTTAGCTCTGTTGGTGATGACGTTTTTACAGACACAACCAAAGCGTTGTCATTGGACAGGCTTCTTAATAAACAATATAAGCCCGGCGCGTTAGACGCTCTGCTTGGAAAAGAAACATCCACAGGGTTACGACAGTTCGCTGGAGATTTGGCTTACCTTGGTGACGTTGGCAAAGAGGGTGCTATTGTCGCGGCAACTTATGCAGCTCACCCTATTAGCAAAGCTGGCGCAAAAGCTAGAATGACCATGACAGCAAAAATATTTGCTAACGAAAAAGTAATGAAAGCTTTTGCCAGAAAGGGCCAAGGACTGCCAGACCCACAAAGGTTTGGAGGCAAGGTTGCCAGCGCTTTAGATGCGGCTGTAGCAGGCGTAGGAGCCACTATGCGCCCAATTAGACAAGCTGGCGTAAGAGCCGCTATAGCGCCATCTGGCCCCATTCAAGAGCGGCCAACGACACAGCTAACATCAGCACCTGTTGCGCCTGTGGCTCCCGTTCAATCATCTGGTCTGGGGTCTGTTGACGTAACTCAACCGCAAGGCTTTACACCATTAAGCATTGGTGAAATGGCAACAAACAATCCAGAGATCGCACGGACACTCGGCATCCGAGGAACTACAGCAGATTTGTTAGGTAGAACATGAACATAGATCAATTACGCGAAGAACTTGCAGACGATGAAGGATGCAAGTACGAAATATATTTAGATCATCTAGGTTTGCCTACGTTTGGTGTGGGAGCATTGGTCAAGGAGCAAGACCCAGAGTATGGTCAGCCAGTAGGCACACCTGTATCAGAGGAGCGTGTACGTCAGCGCTTTAAGCTAGACATAGCAGTGACAATTGAAGACTGCCGCCGCCTGTGCAACAACGTCAATGTTGACTTTGATGAGCTAGACGAAAAATATCCAGACGCTGCCTTGTGCTTGTGTAATATGGCGTTTAACTTAGGATATCCAAGATTAAGCAAGTTCAAGCGTATGTGGGCAAATGTAGCGAAGGCTATGGACGATCCTAAAGCGTGGCTAGATGTGGCTACAGAGGCCGAGGACAGCCGCTGGTTTGATCAAGTTCCTAACAGAGCCAAAAGACTTACAGCACGCTTCAGGACGCTTGCGGAGGCGTAATAAATAAAAGCAAGGGCAAGCTATGAATATATATTGGGCAGCGATGCCAAATGAAATTATATCACCGTTAAAATTTGATAATCCCTCTCCTGCTATAAAACATTTCCCGAAGCCGTCTGGTTCAAACGTGAACAAATGTCCGGCTATGATTGACTATCATAAAAACACATACGCTTTGACGTTCCCGATGGCCTACAACCTTACAATAGCGCAGGATGGCGAGGTTCACACAGGAGATTATACCCGAGAAATTTTAGAGCATCTTTTAACTATAAGAGATCAAGCAGACAAGCTGTATTCGTTAAACTTCAACAGTCTATTTATTGCAGAGCAACCTTGCGAGATTGAAGTCTTTACACCAACAACAGTTAAGAACAGTTTTGTAAAGAACACGTTTCTGGTTCCCGGAACCTATGATATAGGTGAATGGATTAGACCCCTAGAGTGCGCTTTCTTCGTAGACAAAGAAGGGGCGCAGCTAACAATAAATCAAGGGGATGTCTGGGCATATATTCGCTTCAAGACAAACGAGCCAGTGAACCTTCGGCGCTTTTTCTTTACACCAGAGATGCACCCATTATTAAGTGATATTGCCCGTTCTGTCTGGCCTGCCACAAAAAATGTTCGCAAGCTAGAGGTGTTTTATCACATGCTTCGTCGATCTGGTTACAAGAAAAATTTTATGCGGTTGGTAAAAAATAATTTATCTTGTGCCTGACTATAAGGCATTATGGGGGGTAAGTAGAAAAGATCAGAAACAGCTTCTCGGCTGTTGATAACGGCACTATTGGAGAGTACACATGTGCGCTCCGTTTGTTGAAGTTAGGCGTGTCATGTCGTGTTGTTAACATGGGCGCGACAGACTTACTCGCGGAATTTGATGGAAAAATTTACCGCATACAAGTGAAGGCTAGTCAGTTAAAAGCTCACAAAAGAAGTTATGGCTATCAGTTTATGGTAGCAAAAGGTGGCAATAAAGAACCCTTTACACCATACGATTGCGACATCATAGCTTGTGTTACAATTGACACAGAGTATGTATGGTTTTTCCCTATACAAAAACTATGCGATCAAGTGTCAAAGCGCATAATGCCAGAGAAGTTCAATGAGCATACAACTGAGCGTACATGGAAAGATGCTATAGCCTACCTTGAGACTTTGTAGCACCCATTATCACCAAGCCACATGATTCACATTTTGGCGAATCCATCGTGTAATCAACAAAGCATTTACACTTAGGACACTTATCCTCATCAATAGCTTTCTGTATTGGGCCTTTTTCTTTTCCTTGTTTGGACAATGCTAAAATCATGCGGCTGAACCGATTCCTGCTTTTACATCATCAGTATAATTTTCTTTGTAGTGATCTGCAACAAGCTTGGCAATTTGCTGCCCAATTTTTCTGTGTTCGTTGGTGCTGATCTTTACAAGCTTGTTGTAAGTGCTAATATCAACTGCAACGGATTTGAATTCTTTCATTAGATTTACTCCCACTAAATAACAAGAATGGGCATATTCTAACATGTTTAAAGGCTATCGCAAGTATAATAAGTATGGCGCTCAGAAAACTAAATTTATGGGCTATACATTTGATTCTAAATGGGAGGCTGAACGATGGGGGCAGCTTACCGCTATGGAGAAGGCTAAGTCCATAAGAGACTTAGAGAGACAGATCAAATATGACATCATCGTTAATGGTCAAAAAATATGTCGATACATTGCTGACTTCAGGTACAGGCAAGTTGAGGAAGATGGGTCTGAGACAGAAATAGTTGAGGACGCTAAAGGTGTTGAAACTGCTGATTTTAAATTAAAAAAGAAACTGATGTTAGCGGTTCACGGAATTGAGATAAAATTATCTAAAAAAATTCGTTGACATTCCTTTTGAGGTTTCCTATTTATCAATTGTGGAAGCAATACAGAAGGAGGGCGCAATGCTTAATGCACCTACCACATTTATCCCTAACGACTTGACGCCAGTCTATGAGCGGCGCAAGGACGTTATGCAACAGATTGCTGATCTTCAGAACGAACTGAAGGTCATCAATAATTCTCTTATCCAGCAATTTGAGGATCAGGCCGAACAAGTGCTTGCCAGCAAAGGCAAGGACTTTGGGCAAGTCACGATCAAGTCTGAAGGCTTTAAGATCTCTATTGACTCGCGCAAGCGTGTTGACTGGGATCAGGAAAAGCTTATGGGCGTTCTTGATAATATGGA
>VMHT01143504.1_pt1 | contig 13381 bp, 24 predicted proteins | sample 4693611 | NCBI WGS metagenome assembly VMHT01 (sample SAMN12280063, study PRJNA550983) | marine metagenome | isolation source: seawater sampled from same location over 5 years 0.02-0.2 micron viral filtrate | place: USA: collected off the coast of southern California halfway between the port... ... | reverse complement strand
ATTTTATTTAAACAAAGATCCTAGAATCGCTGCTGAACTTCATGTAGATAAACACGTGGTTAAAATGATAGTTGAATATGCTCAATTATTATCAACAGCAAAAAGAATGATTGACGGAGTTCAATATATCGCTAAGTCAAAAACAGGAAGAAAAGTAACCAGATATAGATTAGAAAATTCAAATGAAGAAAACATTATCTACAAAGCGTGTCATTTACATCACCCTAGTGCTGTGTGGGCTCGTTCTTCTATCCAACACTATGACTGGTTGTACTCGTTGTTCACCGAGCTTGGGAGAGAATATACACACCGATATAAAAAAGAACACAGTACGATTAAACTGCTCAAAGACCTTTTAAGAAAGGCACCTAATAATTTACAAGACAATGGTTGGGTAGAACCACCACCTGCTATGTCGCATTATCCACAATGCATAGTGCCTGGTGATAGTATTCAATCATATAAAAATTACTACATAGAAGCAAAAGCATATTTTGCTAAGTGGACATCTAGACCCACACCACAATGGTTTAGCGAAGGAGTACAATGAGAAAATTTATTCACGATAGTTGGGAAGGTGTAATGAACCTTGATAAAAATCCATTAAGACATATACCAGACTTACAAGTTAGACATTTAACACTACAAATATTAGCATGGATGTGGTGTATTACATTTAGTTTATTATTAGGTAGTTGGACTGTGTTTGGTTATACAGCAATTGCTCACTTTGTATTCATACTTGCTATTATCATAACAGTTGCAACATTTAAAGCAGCAGAAAAAAGTAAATACTATCATCCTAATGGTACCTTTAAGTATGAAGAAACTGCAGGAAAGTATGAGGATATATGGTAAGTATGGTTAAAGTGCCTTTTAGATTTAATTCAAAAGGATACGATCAATCAGGACAAGAATATATCGAGTTAATCGATGGCGGTTCAAATGGTTATGATGACGGTAAAGATTTTCATGGTGAATGGTGGAAGAAGATACCTGATAGTAAAGACTACGGCACAACAGGATATGCTGTAAAATATAGTCATCAAATTTGTGCAGGAGATGAAGAATAAATTAATTACAGAAGCAAGACGACAAAAAAGAAAAGCAAAACACAAAGCAAAAAGAAAAGGTAGAGTAGACCATAGAACTGGTAAACTTGGTAAAAGAAAATGACATTTTTACAAGGAATAGGTTTACTATTTACAGGCTTGACAGTAATGCTTATTTGTATTATAATCATGTCAGAAATAGAAAAGAGAAAGAAGAAGAAATGAAAGAGTTTCTATTAGCAATAGCAATATCTATGTTACTGATTTGTGGTATAGTTCTCACAGACTATCCTGAGAAGTGGTTTCAACATGGTATGAAGTGCGATGGTTCTATTGGTGGTGGTTGTGTTTGTACTGAAGAATCAAGAAGTTTTTTGTGTAAATGATTGAGTTTGATTACAATTTAGATTACAAAAATACTTTGTTTATGCCTAACGATAAAAGATATAGAATAGGTCGTGGTGAACAAGGTGTATTATTAGTCAGACCATATACAAACGATATTTGTCAGTATTGGCGGTTTAAGACGCCCTATGACGCCGCTATGTCGTCTATGAGAATACTTTATCTATATCATCAATACAAAGATCAAAAAGATTTTGTAGGTATGGATATGTGTAGAAAGTTTTTAGAAATGGGTTTTACAAGAGCAAGAAGATATGCAAATCACAAAGATGGTAAAAAGTATGATGAGAATGGTAAAGTAAGACCACAAGAAAAAGATTGGGCAACAAGTCCTAAAGCAAAGTCTGCTAAGGTATTCTATCAGGCAAGAAGTCGTGTTGTGGCCGACCCTAAATATAAACAAATGAGAAAAGAATGGAGACAGCGAGAGAATGCCAACATATAGATTTAAAGATCATCATACAGGCGAAGTATGGGAAGAGTTAATGATGATTTCTGAAATGGAAGAGTTTATCAAAACTGATACTATTGAATTATTGCCACCGACACAAATGAATATTGTATCAAGTGTGGGTAGTGTTGATAGTAAAACAGATTCTGGTTGGAAAGAGGTGATGTCTAAAGTTTCAGAAGCACATCCTAGTAGTCCACTTGCAGAACGATATGGTAAAAGAACAGTAAGACAAACACAAGTTCAAGCCGCAAGAAAGAAACGCATAAATCGTATCTTAAAAGGCGGTGGAAGATAAATATAACTGATACTATCGAGAAACTACAGCACGCCAGGCGATGGTCAAGAAGCTGAGTGGTCAATCCGATAATGTATCTAAGAGTGTGTAGCTACACCAACTAAAGGAAAAATATGGCAGACTTTGACTTTTTAGAAGGTTTTGATATGGATGGTGATTGGGGTTTTACCTCGGTCAAAGAGAAACCGTCAGATGAACAATCTAAACAAACAGAAACAGTTGTAAAACAAACAGCAGATAGTACTGCCAAGGCAGTTTCTAGCGATATAGTAAACAAATTAGATAGTAAACTAGATAAAGTTTTATCTTTAATTGGTTCTACTAAATCAGCAATCAACGAAAAGAATCAAACAGAATTAGATATTGCTAAAAAGCAAATGGATGATGAGTATGATTTAAGAAAAGATAATTTAGGCAAAGAACAAAAAGAAAAATATGCTAAATTAGAAAAACTTATTATACCATTATTAATTAAATTAGCAAAATCACCAGAGGCGTATATACATTGGCCTAACAGAGCTCAAGTTATAGAAGCACAAGTTAAAAAGATAATAGAAATCACAAGGGGAAAATAATGAAAGATAATCTACAAACAAGTTTAACAACAATACTACATCATGAAGGTGGTTATGTAAATCATCCTAAAGATCCTGGTGGCGAAACAAATCTTGGCGTAACAAAAAAAGTTTATGAAGAATATGGCGGCAAAAAAGATATGAAAGATTTATTAGTTGCTGATGTTGCACCTATTTACATAGACAGATATTGGGGTAAAATGAAATGTGATGACCTACCTAGTGGTTTAGACCTTTGTGTATTTGACTTTGGTGTAAACGCAGGACCAGGCAGAGCAGCAAAATTCTTACAAAGAATGATTGGCACCACAATAGATGGCGGTATCGGACCTAATACTTTGGCAAAAGTCAATGAATATGTCAAAAAAAATACTATTGAAGAAACCATAGAAAAATATCAAACTATGAGACAAGAATACTATGAAGATTTATCTACTTTTGCTACTTTCGGTAAAGGTTGGACTAGACGAGTTGAAGAAACTACTAAATTAGCGCTTGACTTAACCAAGTAAATCTGTTATAATTATATTATGAATCAAATGAATACTTTTTTAAAAGATAGGTACGACATGAAAACATTTAATCATGTTGACTTATCATCTTTCGACAAAAATCTTAGTTTACCAGACGTAACCACTCAAACAATCAAGGGTAAAAGATTTTATATTACACCTGAAGGTAATAAGTATCCTTCGATTACCACAGTTTTATCTGATAGAAACAAAGACGGTATAGTTAAATGGCGTCAGTCGGTTGGTAATGATGTTGCTAATCAAATTATGCGATCAGCCGCAAGTAGAGGTACAGCACTTCATACTCTAGTCGAAAACTATCTAAACAATGAAGAACTTTCAAAACAAGATGTGCTACCTGTCGCACTATTTACTATACTAAAACCCGAACTAGACAAGATAAATAATATTGTACTACAAGAAGGCGGCCTTTATAGCGACAAATGGGGTGTTGCAGGTCGTGTAGATTGTATAGCAGAATATGAAGGTAAACTTTCTGTTATAGATTTTAAAACCTCTTCAAAAGAAAAGAAAGAGGAGTGGGTAGAAAACTATTTTATTCAAGGTGCAGCTTATTGTGAGATGTACGAAGAACGATTCAAAGGAAAAATAGATCAAGTTGTAATTCTCATAGTCACCGAAGATGGTGCTACTCAAACTTTTATAAAAGATAAAAAAGATTATTTACCTTTATTAGAACCTGCAATAAAGGAGTTCAATGAAAAATTTAAGATTGAGTAATTTTATGAAGTTTGCTTTCATAATTATTTTTTTTATGATTATTACAAAAGAAGTTAGAGCAATACCTAATGCTGGACCTGAACTACCACCTGAAGTACCACAACCTGAGTTTAATTATAAAGGTTTATTAGAACAAAATATTCCTGTTTTTTGTGGCATAACAGAATTTGTCTTAGATTCTTCTTCTAAAATAATGGGAGAATCACAAGTGGCCGTAGGACAAATTAGAAAAAATGGACAACAATTTGGTGAACTTTTAGGTATATTATCTTTTGGACACAATGCTGAAAGAAATAGTGGTAGTTTTATAATGACAATGCCCGGTTTAGGACCTGATGGTTCAAACGTAAGTTGTATATTAGGTTATGGATTAGATTGGCAATTCTTTTATCATGACGGTACTAAAATACCACAAGAAGATTCTCTATGAAGATAATGAGAGTAAACAATAGGGACTAGGGGGCAGTACCCTACGCCTCCACCATAAAATTATGGGGGCGAAATAGGATCGACCGTTGACTAGAAATCGTATTGGAGAGGATAGTCGGAAGACTTTAAGTTCATTTTAAACGCAAACTATAATGAGTATGCATTAGCAGCCTAGGCTGTTAGGGGTTAGCCAGTACCTTGCAACAGAAACTGGCATTATATATAAGGAGATTATTATGTACGAAATATTTACCATTCTTTTACCAGTATCAATATTAATGGCTTGTGCTTATGGCATTGGATATATGTCAGGAAGTGAAGCAACAAAAGAGATTTATGATCCAACAATTCGACAATCAGACCTTGACAAAACTAAAAAAATATAGTATAATAGTATTATATGATAGTTACACCCAATAAATTTGCTTTACTAATTGAAGATATAGTAAAGACAAAAAGAATTAGTTATATAGACGCTATAGTCTTGTATTGCGAAAAAAACAGTATAGATTTATCTACAACAAAGTCTATGATTAATAAAACATTGAAAGAGAAAATAGCATTTGAGGCACAAGGTCTTAATATGTTAAAAGAAAAAACAGCAAAACTACCAATATAAGGAGATATTATGACAGGAGCAGAAGTAGCATTAGTGATATTCGGAACACTATGGATCATAGGAGTGCTTGAAGGATAGTGAATGGTTTTGAAGTATATAAAACATATTTGGCAATCAAACTCCACTTCACAAGTAAAAACCAATCTTACGACTTTCATAAACACAACGGTAGAACAACTGCAAGATTGGAAACTTTTACTAAAAGAAGGGATAGGTATTACTTTCATAGGCTTAGTAAATCTTATGACAATAAGTCTATTGTTAATTACTTCCTTAGTAATTTTGTTTCTAATACTAATCTATGGGTTGGCGACATCACTGGCAAAGCTGGTGATGAACATTATAAACAATGGTCTAAAAAAATAGAATCATTACATTATTATTATGAACAAGATATTGATTACATTATAGAAAGAATGACAACTAAAGATATAAAATTTAATGATTTATTTCTATCAGTAGGCGGTCAACACCCTACTATCATCAAAATGTTTCTAGCAAAAAAGATAAACTTTGAAACATTAATAATACTAGATGATATATTAAGATTCACTAAAAAATTAAATAAAGATATTACAGAAAAAGTATTATGGCCTAAACTATTTGATAGAATGAAAAGATATAAACCATTTTTGTCATATAATATTACAAAATATAAAATCTCATTGAGAGATAAAATGAAGGAGATATAATGAGTGAAGAAGGTAAACAAGTAAAGACACAAGTATTTACATTAGGTGAGATAATTCTTAAATTAGAAATGCCTGAACATTTTATTGAAGCTGTAAACAAGGCAATTGATGAAAGAGGTGATAGTATGCCTGACTGGAACCCTCAACTTGCAGGTAAAATCAAAAAAGAAAAATTACTTAATCCTATTTTAAATGATGATATAAAAGGTACCTTCATGATGTGTTTTCAAGAGTATATGAAAAGATCAGGCTCAGTATTAGTAAATACACATCAATTATCTTTAGACAATGTTTGGGTAAATGATATGTATGCAGGTGAATATAATCCTGCTCACTTTCATTCTAGTAAAAATAGTTTAGTAGGTTTATCATCAGTTTTATTTTTAAAAGTGCCAGATACTTATGGCGAAGAATATACAAACAATCATGAACCTGCAAATGGTCATTTAGAATTTATCGGTGGTAACCAACATTCGTTATCAATGTCTCAAATGAGAATAAGTCCAAAGGTAGGAGATTTCTTTGTATTTCCATATACATTAGTTCATGCTGTTTATCCATTTAGACAGACAGAGCAAATGAGAAGAACATTATCATATAATTGTGATATACTACCGAAAGTATTGGTAAAACCAGTATAATGTCAAACGTATGCCAAAACTGTGGATACGAGCATGAAGGTACACTTTGGAAAGAGTTTACTGATGGTGATGGTTTACCGATTATGATAGAAGTTTGTAAAAATTTTATAACATCGCTTGACAAGGGTCAACAAATGTGTTATAATACAGATAATGCAAAAGAAGAATAATTACCTTCTTTTTATAGTGCAAGGAAGAGGCTTTCACCAGAGGGTCGAACTTGACCGTTTAGGGGTTGTACCCAGGTTTGTAATCTTACCAATTATGAATCACATATCTGACAAGATGAAACGGGTTGTTGAGGGATCAGAATGGTATCTGTGTTCTCACTTGTGGGTAAATCCATAGTCCCACCTATTTCGCATTATAAATAATTATGTCGATTAATACAGACACATACAATAACATACGATAAAACATACAAGGAGATACAATTATGAATACAAGTATTGCGGCCTTAAAAAGGTCGAAGTCTAATCTAGACACACTCATAGGTGAACTAAACAAAGTCGCCGAACCTCAAAAACAATCAAACTCATATCAAGATGATAGATTATGGAAACCAGAACTAGATAAATCAGGTAATGGTTATGCAGTATTTCGTTTTTTACCTGCTGTAAAAGATGAAGATTTGCCATGGGCAAGACTATGGTCTCATGCCTTTCAAGGTCCTGGTGGTTGGTATATTGAGAATAGTTTAACAACACTTAACAAAAAAGATCCAGTTAGTGAATCTAATAGTTTACTCTGGAACTCTGGTGTTGACGCTGATAAAGAGATTGCAAGAAAGAGAAAAAGAAAACTATCTTATGTTGCAAATATCTTAATTGTTTCAGATCCTAAACATCCTGAAAATGAAGGTCAAGTAAAATTATTTAAATTCGGTAAGAAAATCTTTGATAAGATTACTGAAGCGATGAAACCTGAATTTGAAGATGAGAAACCTATCAACCCATTTGATTTTTGGGAAGGTGCAAACTTTAAACTAAAAATCAGAAAAGTTGATGGTTACTGGAATTATGATAAATCAGAGTTTGATAGTCCATCTACTATCAGAGATAATGATGAGGCTATAGAAGAATTATGGAACAAACAGTATCCATTAAAACCATTTCTTGCACCTGAAAACTTTAAATCTTATGATGAGTTAAAAGCGAAACTTGATAAAGTTTTAAGTGGTGTCAGGAATACTGGTACAGCTGAAGATGTTATGGACCCACCTACATCACCAACAGTTAGTAAACCAGTAGTAAACGAAACAGCAGATACTTCGGTTGCTAGTGAAGATGAAGATGACGGTGATGATACACTAGATTACTTCTCAAAATTAGCTGAGGAAGATTAATCTCTCCACCTGTTTCTTTATGTAGGGGTTAGGATATCGTGTCCTAACCCTTTTTTAATATAAATAATACAATTACATCATGCAAAGTTTGAGATATCAAATCATATAAAGGAGACTATATATGGAAATTATTACTAAAATAAAGGGTTGGGCAGCTGCATTAGCAGATGTAGGTGTTTCACTTATTGCTTTAGGTATCGTACTTGAAGTTCTATTTAGTGGACAAAATGTGCCTTTCTGGCCCGACATAAGTGTAATAAGTAATGTACAATCAATTATCGCTGGGTTTAGTGCTCAAGGTCTAGTTGGTTTAGTTGCTATTTGGGTTTTATATTCAATATACACAAAGAAGTAGATTATATTAAAATAGTATAAGAGGGGTGCTTCGGCACCCCTTTTTTTTAGCGTATAAATAGTTTATATTATGGATTTATTTTTTATACTATTAAAAGAATTTGGTTTACCTGTTGCAGCTTCTAGTGCTATGGGTGTCTTTATCTACATCATTCTCAAATATATTTTAGAATCAGTAATCGGTCAAGTAAATAGTATTCATGGTATCATCATGGGTCTTGATAATAGAATTAAGACTATGAATAATGACATGATAAAATTAGATGTTCAGATATCAGACGCTCTAGATTTAAGACAAGATGAAGATAGAATTGCTCGAGCAGATGGTAAGACTGACGCAAGGAAAGATTAATGGAACAAACAATAGAAAATTTTGAAGGCACAAAGATTGTGAATATAGAAGAAACTGGTAGTATGGGTGATGTGCAAGCAGGTATAGAATTTATATATCATATGAGAGAGCATATTTTAGATGTAGGAGTTGCAACAATTTATTTGTTTGCTTGTTATACTCTCTATTTGTGGTTGAAAAAAAAGATTAAGTAATTATGGATATTGTTGATATCATCAACCAATATGGTTTTGCCACTTTGGCAGCTATCGCTATGGGGTATTTCATATACTTCATATACAAGTTTACCACAGAAAATATCAAGACAAAATTAAGTCAAGCAAATACTGCTTTGATAGGTTTACTAGATAGAATACGAATGCTTGACAATGATCTTATCAGGTTAAGGTCTAAATTAAACACAGTTTTAGAAATGCAAGAAAATGAAAAGAATAAAAATAACAGATCAAGAAGTTCAAAGAGAGTATCTAAAAAGTCTCTCAACTAGTGGCATTATCATAGGTGCGACATTCACTATAATATTCACTATAGCAGTAGTATTCGATTATATCTTATTATAAATATTGGGTATGAAAGCACTAAAAGTTATGGTGCTAGGTCTATTTTGTTATGTGCTTTCGGCACCTAGTATCGCAAGTGAACTAGTACAAGAGTTCAGTAATCCATCATTTTCAGGTAATGGTTATTCTACTCATGTTCTATCACTTGAGCAACTCAGATATAGTAGAGAAAATAAAATTAAAGATGACGCTAAGTCAGCAACAGCTGCAGCTAAGCGTGATGAAAATAATACTACGATTAATAAGTTTATCAAAAATGTTGAAAGTAGAATCTATGCTAATTTATCAAAACAGTTAGTTGATAATATGTTCGGTGAAGAATGTGAAGGCACTTGTCCTACATCTGGCACTGCTGAAGTAGAAGGTTCACAAATTGCTTGGGTCAAAGACACGACCACAGAAATAATAACACTAACAATCACATCACCAGATGGCTCAACAACGGTCATGTCTGTGCCTGTAGGCGACTTTAAGTTTTAAAAATATGGATTTAGCATTCCCACAAATAGCAGCAGCGATAGCAATATTTTGTTTTGTATCAGGTTGTGCTACAACCACACCACCTGAAGGTTTCTATCAAGGTGAAACACCTTACACCATGGAAACTGATACTATGAAAAGACTAGAGTTGATACCTGAATTAGGGCAACCACAAATCACAATCGCAGTTTATAATTTTCCTGATAGAACAGGACAAAGAAAACCAAACACAAAATTTAGTCAACTATCAACCGCAGTAACACAAGGACCTGAAACATGGGTCATCAATGGACTTAAAGCAGTAGGTGGTAATAATCCATGGTTTATAGTTTTAGAAAGACAAGGTCTGGATGCTCTTATAAAAGAAAGACAACTTATTAGATCAACAAGAGAATTATATGATGGAGAAAGTGATGTTAAGAATCAATTAAAACCTCTAAAGTTTGCAGGACTTATAATAGAGGGTGGTATTGTGGGATATGACGCAAATATTACATCTGGTGGTGCAGGTGCAAGATATTTTGGTATAGGCGTAAATGAACAGTATCGCACAGATCAAGTAACAGTTTCAATAAGACTTGTTGCAGTTCAGACAGGTGAGATCGTTCTTACTGTGTCAGCAACAAAGACTATCGCAAGTTTTTCAAGTGGCGGTGATGTATTCAGATTTTTAGATATGAGTACAAAAGCGCTTGAAATAGAAACTGGTGTCGCAACAAACGAGCCAGTCAATTACGCCATAAGAACTACAATCGAACACGCTATTCATAATTTAATTTATGAGGGTATCGAAAAGGACTTATGGTCATTTAAAATAGAGGAGTAAAAGTATGTACGCTAAACTAATAACATTTTTGATATTTTTTGCCTTACCGGTAATGGCGAATGATATCTATGTTACACAATCAGGTGCTACGCTTGACCTCGACATTACCCAAGACGGACAAAACAACACAGTTGGTAACTCGACTACAGCTTCTACGGTCACAGGCGCAACGACCACAATAGACATAGATCAAGTTGGTAACTCGAATGTTTTGAAGTTTGATGTAAACGGTGCGACCTTCACAGGTACATTTAGCACAACTGGTAACTCAAACGATATCGATTTTAATTGTGATAGTTCAGGAAGTAATTCTTCTTGTGCTACTGCTACTGCTTCAATTGTATGGGCAGGTAATAGCAACGATTTAGATATTGATATTGGTGAGACAGCAGACGCTGCTAACGCAACAGTAAGTATAACAGGTGCTTCAGGGAGTGATTCAAACGTAGTCGCTGCCACAATAGATGGCACTTCTGCTATACTAACACTAACCGTAAATGGTGACACAAATAATTACTTAATTGACATAAATGGTGATGGTGATGTTAACGGACACACCTTAATTCACAGTCATACAGGATCTATAGCCGATGTGGATATTACACAATCTGGTGTTTATGATAATATGATAACTTTGACAACATCTGGTGATAACCATGATATCGATATATCACAAACTGACTAAGTGGACAATAATAATATTAATATTATTTTATGCTACCTCCTCGTGGGGTAGCATAGGTAACGTAGATCAACTAGAAGGTAAAGGCGTAGTTGATCGAAAAGATGGTGATAAAAATATCACTATCGAACAATCTCTAGACATTCTTCAATACGACACAGTAAAAACAGGCAACGGTAAAGTTGGCATATTATTTGTTGATGATACCAGAGTTGATGTTACACAACACAGTAAACTTATTATAGATGAATTTGTATTTGATCCTAATAGTGGTAAAGGTAAACTAAATCTATCAGCAAAACTAGGCACAATACGATATGCGTCAGGACAGATTGCAAAAAATTCAAGACAAGATATAAAGATTACAACACCTACAGCAACGATAGGTGTTCGTGGCACAGATTTTTCTATGACAATAGATGAACTAGGTGGTTCTACAATTATATTATTACCAAGTTGTGATGTAAATGGCAATTGTCTTGTAGGTGAAATATCAGTAGAGAGTGCAGCTGGTCAAGTAATATTGAATCAAGCATTTCAAGCAACACAGGTTATTGTGCCAGAAACTCCACCCTCACCACCTGTAAAATTAGATTTAGAGATAGATATGATAAACAATATGCTTATTGTATCTAAACCAAAAGAAATAGAAGATGAAAACTATGTAAAGAAAATTAAAGCAGTTGCAAACGCATTAGATATTGACTTTTTACAAATAGATGATTTAGAAAAAGATTACTTAGAAGAAGATGAGAACTTATATGTAACAGGTTTAGATATAGATTTCTTACAACAAAATTTCTTAGCAGACATACTTAAACAAATTAATGAAGAACTTGCAAAAGAAATGAGAAATGAATTTGATAAACAAGAAAAAAGATCAACAGATGGTATATTTTTAGGTAAAAATCCAGACACTGGTGTCATTATACTAGACGAAGATCCACAATGGGTCTGGATACGAGAGGATGCTTCTGGTTCATATATTGAATTAAGATTAGACAAAGAGTATGGATATATACTAAATATTATACAGGGAGAGTTTGAGATGTACGATTTCGAACTATTAGGACAGGACAATGAGATTACTATTCAACAATTTAATTAAAATAACTAAAGAATTATCAATGTTAATATTTTTAATTATCATGATATTGTTCATAAGCACAATAGCAGAAGGTAATGATTTAGATTTAACAATAGATAATCTTACAGACGGCGGTAGTTTAGACATAGTGCAAGATGGTGAAAATAATGATATAGACTTAGATATAGTTAGTATGGATGGATTCATCATAGACATTGACCAAGTAGGTGATAGTAATGTTCTCAATGTAGATGTAGATGGTAGAACATCTAACGGTTCATCTATGTATTTTAATCAAACAGGTAATAACAAATCTTACTCAAATACATTATGGTGTGGTCATTCATTTTGCACCATAACAGTTAATCAAAATTAGTATGAAATATTTTACACATTGGATGACAGCGTTCATCACATTGTTTGTATTGACTTATATTGGTCTACAAGATCCTTGGGTCAAAGAAGTTTTAAGACTAAAATCGTTTGACATTCTTTTAGCAAACGAAGATAAATCACCCTCACAAGATATAACAATCATAACAATAGACGAAGAAGCAATCGAGAAGTATGGTCAATGGCCATGGCCTAGAGATAAGATAGCAGATTTAATTGTAAACTTACGACAAGCAGAAACAGGTATTATTGTTATGCCTATATTGTTTAGTGAAGAAGATAGATTTGGTCAAGATGATTACTTTTGTGAGACACTAACATACGGCACAGTTATAGCACAGACTGGCACAATACAAAAGAGAACATCTAATCCTGTGCCTAGAGGTGTTGCAAAGATAGGTGATCCACTTGCATTTTTATATGAGTGGTCTGGTATGGTGGGTCCATTACCAAAACTTGCAGACTGTACAAATGGTGTCGGTGTAATCAATACAGCACCTGAAGTTGATGGTGTTGTAAGACGAGTGCCTTTATTAATGAAAATAGGTGATGAAATTTATCCTAATATGTCAATTGAAACTATACGAGTTGCAGTAGGTGATCCTAGTTATCAAGTAAAAGCAGATGACTTTGGCGTAACTGCCATGAGAGTGCCTGGTTATGATACAATTAATACAGACGCAAACGCAAGAATATGGTTGAGATGGAACAAAGAGTTTAACACAATATCTGCTGCTAGTCAAGACTTTTCTGAGGCTGCAGGAACTACTGTAATTATTGCCTTGACAGCAGAAGGTTTATCTAGTATAGTAGCAACCCCTACTGGCGAACAATATGATTATGTCATAAGTGCTAATTCACTACAAACAATATTAGATGGTGAGACT
>VMHT01118242.1_pt1 | contig 13382 bp, 16 predicted proteins | sample 4693611 | NCBI WGS metagenome assembly VMHT01 (sample SAMN12280063, study PRJNA550983) | marine metagenome | isolation source: seawater sampled from same location over 5 years 0.02-0.2 micron viral filtrate | place: USA: collected off the coast of southern California halfway between the port... ... | reverse complement strand
TGTATGTTAGTAACACCAGCTGAGTGTGGTTGACCGAGAAGCTTTTGTCCATGTGAATTCGATTCACAGTTTAGTGTAATTGATCCAGAGTTTGAACCACCACCACGAATTTCAACGATTTGGTTTCCAGCAGAAATTTTTAGGTTAGCAGATGATCCTGATTTGATACCACTACTACCATCTATTTCTGGGTCGGTTAAAGTTTTGTTTGTTAAAGTTTCTGTACCAGTGAACGTAGCAAAGTCATCTGCGCTAAGAGCAGACCCATTACCGAGTTTGGTATAGATTTCTACAAAGTTGGCGTTGAGTTTGCCTGCACCAGTGCGGAGGTCATCACCTGTTCCGTCATTTGCAGCCGAACCACGCCCGATTGGTTGATATGCCATTTCTGGTTTCTCCTATTAAATTATTATACCTTTATTTATACATTTAGGTCAAAGGTATTCTGTGGTTTAAGTTATTTATATTACGTTCCTTCATCATATGTTACTGAAGATGATATAGCACCACCTTGTGCCTCATCGAATTGTTCAATAACCATATCGAATGTGTAAGGTGTTTCAGTATCAGAAGTTTCAGTAACTAGTTTTCCACCTAGAGCATCTTCAAGTGATGTGAAACTTCCAGTATCTTGATTAAGGAATATGAAACTTCCAGCATTTGTTCCACTTCCATCTGTACCATCAAGAAGAACATTAGAATTGTCTTCAAGTAATTGATTGCCTGGCGTACCATCAAGTAACATTCCAAACGCAGTAGAGTCGAATAGTCCAGCAAGTGAACCCACATCGAATAGTCTAGAGGTTGAATCGAATGATTCAAATCTTGTTGCAGATGTATCACGAGGGAATATTCTTTCATCGAATGTTGCTGGATCAAATGTAACATTGTTTGCATCAAACTTGACACTGTTCTGATCAAATCTATTAACGGTGAAGTCAAACTTCAAGTTACTAGTATCAAATCTATTCGTTCCGAATGCAGTAGCCTCTGAGAACTCTTGTCTGTTGTCATCGAATGATCTAAACGTATCATCAAATCCATTAATACGAAGTCCTCTAGAAATAAATATCTCGCCTGGAGGTGGTACGTTAGTTTTTGTTCGATATGCAGAAAGAGGAATAATGATATTCGTTTCGTCAAATGAATTTGTTTCAATCTGGTACTTATCTTCTTGGTCAAATTTTATACTTGTATTAGAAAAATTTGTTCTTCCAGTAACATCAGACCTTACTGATACTTGATCGACTCTGATATGTCCAAACTGATTTAGTGTATAGTATGCACCCTCATTATCTGCCCTGATTGCTCTTGATCTAAATCCATCAGAGCCAGGATAGTGCTGTGCATATGCAACACTGTCGATTGGTGGTTGTGTAAATGCATACTTGGGTAACAAGTCAAGAGTTGGGCCAAGTGCTTGTGGTGAGTTACCAGCAATCCCACCACTAAATTGCACAGATACACTAACAGAAGATGTAAGTGTTAGTTCTCGTGTACCAGATGATAGAGGTGCATCCTCTTGACCTTCTCTAGTAATATCTCTACTAAAGATAATATTGTCACCAGTTTCAAGAAGAACATCATTTCCATCTTCAAGTAAAAGATCACCTTCTTCTGCTCGTAGTGTTGTACCATCAGTCTTAGTACCCAACCTTCTACCAAACACTTCAACAAAAAGTGTTCTGAGTGTAGATGCAAGTTCTGGTGTAAATGTTTGAGTATCACCTGTGAAGTCGATAATATCACCAGCAGCTGGGTTGCGAATACGCAAAGAATTAAGTTGTGCATCTGCTAAGGATGTTGCAAATGATACCTCACCAAACACGTTCCACCCAGCTGGGTGAATTGAACGTCTAATAGAGTCACGCCAAAGATTAATTGATTCACCAATACGAACAACATATGAATAATCTTGATAGTAGAAACTATCTTGAACCTTCATAGAGTTTTCGCTTATGTGTCCTCTTTCAGTTACAAACTGTCCACCAGTATTTGCAATTGCAGTAATAGCAGTTGTAGCCTTTGAATGCTCACATTGAACAACTGTACCAATAGCACCACCAGCAGTTTTAATAATATCACCAGTAAAGAAATGTTCTACTGGTGTTTCTAATTCTAAAATCCTATTAGTAGGATTAAAAGATACGATAGATGCAGTATGGGTTGTTAGTGTATCACCAATCGTGAAAGCGCCAGTTATATCTTTAACTATAATATTTCTGTTCATGGTAATCTTTGGAATAGAACTATAGCCTAATCCAAGATTATTAATCTGAATTCCTAATACTTTACCAACACCACTTCTTGATAATGCCAAAGAAGATACATTAGAACCTATACTAGAACTTATACTAATAGTTGGTAGTGTTGTATATCCATCACCATTAGATATCATTCGTATTTTAGAAATAGAGGTAGCTTCAGCTGCAACACTCAAGTCAGTAAAGGTTTGTGTCTCAACGATTATATTGTTACCATCTTCTAATATAAGATGGTCTGTTTCTGTTAACTGTTGTTCTTGGTGTAAGAAGAACTCTTCTGATTCTTCTCTGAGAAGTTTCTCAATACCCTCACTTCCCTCACGAATAATCCTACCACCATCTTCAAAGAGTAGATCATCACCAGCATCTGCCCCAGATGTATTAGACTTATCTAGAAGTAGAGTATAGAACTCTTCAACAATGTGATCACCATCTTCAAATAAAAGTTTATCAACATGTTCTAAGACAATATCATTGTGATGCGTTTCACCTTCATATACAATGTTGTCTACTTCTGTTTCGTCTTCCAAAACAAAAGAACCACCAAGGATTGTAATCCTTGCAGATGCACCAGCACCATTTGTATTTGAATTATTAAAAACAACTTCATCGTCATAAGTGTAGTTTACACCACCATTCTCAATATGAACTTCATCAATACCGCCTGCACCTACAGCAGAAACGGCAGCCTGAACTCCGATACTACCTAAGAGTTCAAAGTTAACTTTATCGCCTGCTTTATAATATGCACCTTGTTCTGTTACTGTTGTTTCATTAACAATACCAGAAACTTCTGCACGAATAAGTTGGTCAAGTTCATTAGAAACAGCGTTGACAGTTTCACCAATAGTGAACTCACCATTTATTGTTGTCCTATCAAGATTAAGTTCAGCAATAAGTTGTGCGCCTTCTTTATACTTGATAACTGTTTGGACAACAGCAGTAGCTTCAGATGTCTCACCTGTTATAACTCTACCAACAATCTGTGAGTAATCAGATGTACCAATCTCTGTAACACGCATAAGAAAATCATCAGACCACTGACCATCAGATATCCTTAAAACATTTTCTCTTGGGTAAATGAGAGAGGACTCTTCATCAAAGAGAATTCTAAAAAATAGTTTGTGTCCTTCTTCCGTACCTTTTGTCTCATACAAGTCTCTGATGTTCTTCATCAGATTTCTTTTTGATATCCCATCTGCAACTGTCTCTGGAATAGATTCCATAATAGCTGCTTTGAACTTATCTAAGAATGCATAAACAGTATTGTCAGTATCGGCATACGCAAGAAGTTGTTGAATGTTTTGTACTGGATTTGCTTTGTATGAAACAACTGGGGCCTTTGCACCAGAGGTTTCTCCTACAACATTCTCTCCCTCTTCAAATCTTTGTTGGGATGTAATGTAAAGAACTTGGTCTGAATCATAATCGTCTACAAGAATAGTGGCAGTATAACCACTAGTCTCACCACGAATTATTTCACCAGCCTGAAACTTACCAACAGACTCTTCAAGAACAACTTTCTCTTCTATCTGAGAAAGAATATAGTTTACACTATTTGTTTCTTGAATAACATAATCGTTTGAACCGCCCAATTTAAGTTGAGCAGCTTCCATGAACTGAAAATAATGTTTCAGAAATTTGATAAATTGTGGGTGTTCTGACTGAACGAATTCAGGCAGTTGACTTTGAATATGAGGTGAAATCTTATTCGTTAGTTTTGGAGTACGTCCATCCATTTAAAAAAACCTATCAATAACCAGAGGAGCTGGAAGAGTGACTATGAGAATCAGAACTTGAAGAACTTGAACTTGAAGAAGAGGAACTTGAAGTTGAAGAGATTGTTGTTCCACCACTTGCAGCACCACTTGTAGCTTTACCGAATGTACCAACCACAGTATGAGAGCCAGGCGAAGGAGTACTTCCCTGTTGATCTGTCTGTGCAGTAATTCTTGAACCACCACTATCAATACTTAAAAGTTGATTTCTTACTGGAACGATATCATTTGAATCTGGAATTGCAAAGAAGTGAATTGTACCATCACCATTCATAGTAGATGTGATCTGTAAATCATTTACAGTAATTGTACCTGTAGTATAATTGATATCACCAGCGTTTGCATTTATATAAACTCTTGATTGTGCGACTACCTGATAAACTCTTACGATACCAGAACCATCATCATCAATGAAATGTGTTGCAGTAGAACCAGCGACAGTAAATCCTGTTGATGATATTACTGGTGGTTCATCATCATGTGGATGATAGATTGAATTATAAAATTTTATAACATATTGTTTCTTAGTATTAATCTGAGCTCTTTGTGATTTGTACATTCTAATATTAGAAATGTTGCTAATGATAGAAGTGTCGGATGTATCAATCAATCTAGATATTTCTGAGAAACGATACATACCGTCAAACTTTTCTAGATTATTATCACTGTATTCTGAAATTGTATTTGCAACTATTGTTTCTAAGTCACCAGAACTCTTAGTAGTTGTTGTCGGATCATATCTAAAGTTTACATCCATGATGACGTAAATGTTTTCTGGATCAACAATAACTGGACGAACCGAAGCAATGTTATAAGATTTTAATTGTGAGACAATATTTTCTTTTTGAGCTTCAGTTAAGAATGTTCCTTGAAGTGGACTAATAGAAATATAAACCTGTCCATAAACTGGTGGATCATTATCTTCTCCACCCCACACTTGGATAGTTTTAATGTTGGGATATATCGTAGGAAGAATTTGTTTATAATCAAATCCAGTGACAGCACGTTTCTGTGCAGTATAACTGAGAGGTGCATAGTACTTGATTGATTGAATTGTTTCTGCTTCATCACCACCAGATGCAGATTGAATAGTAGACACCGCAACATTTGTTTGTCCATTGATAGATGTTACAGTAAATTGGTTTGCACTATTAGCTAATGTTTTATTTGTAACAACGTATTCCATAATAATAATGTTACCATCAGAAAGTTTCTTACCAATTACATCATCTCCAAAGTAAACTTCAAATCTACCGTCATCTGTTTCTTGTAGAAAGTATACTGGATCAGAACCAGTTGTGCCTGTGATTTCACTGGCAAGTGCAAATGTTTCCAATGTAGTATCTGTGGCAGATTTCTGTACTGACACTTTAAGTGTTGTCGTATCAGCTCTATCATTCGCCAACAAATATTTCTTTTCTGGATTGTTATAATCTACTGTGTACTTTGTTGTTGTGAGTGTACCTTCATAGATTGGAATGTTTGAAAAGATAAGAAGTCCGTTTGTAATTTGTGTTGTGATATCTTCATTAGTAACAAAACCATAAGTCGAGTTGTTTACTGAAGTTGAAAACTTTGTACCTTTAGGCATTGTCAAGTTTGACAACTGATTATTAGTTACAGTAATCTCTACTCTTGCAACTGGAGCCCTTGCAGAACGTGGAGTATATCCCAAACTCTTTGCGTGTGATACAACTGAACCACGAGTTGTCGCACTATCCAAAAACATTTCATTCGTTGCAAAGTTGGCATTCATTGCAAGATAATGAGTATTGTATGCAAGTAAGTCTATGATAGTTGAAAGTCCAGAACCTTCAAAGTTATAATCAGAGAACTCTGACTGGCCCTTCATGTATGTTTTTAAATTATTTTTTATTGCATCGAAATCTAATTCGGTAACATTAACTTCTGATTTATTTGCCATTTATCTAAGTCTCTCTAAAAATACGTTTACAGTCTGAGCACCAGATGGAGAGTTTACAACAAAAAATTCTATGGTAACATTGTATGCGTTTTGATCTACGTTTGCTGTTGATGATACGTTGATAAGTTCTACTCTAGGTTCAAAGTTTGTAATGACATCTTGAACGTGCCGTGAAAGAACGCTCTCTACGATTGGTGTTACTGGTTCAAATAAAACTGCACGAACATCAGAACCAATCTCTGGATGAAATGGCCTTTCATAGAAGTTCGTATTAATTAAATTACGAACACTTCTCTTCACTGCTTCAACATTAGTGAGCTTAGTTATATCACCAGTAAGAGGATGAGCAACAAAATTTAAATTCAAGTCAGAGAAGACTTGTGCGTTTCTATCTGAATCGTTTGTTGCAGACGCATCTCTAAATGCAGTTGGATTAGCAGCCATTTAATTCTCCTTAATTGTATTTATAACGAAATTACAAAACGACTAGAGCTCTATTCTTTATATGTTCTTCTTCTATGTCATCTTTCGACTGTCCATAATATGCAACAGCATGATGTTCTGATATCATCTTATCATTAAGAATACTTCCATCAGTCAATTTAAATTGACCAAGTATCCTACCATATTTACCCTTCCCATCCTTGACAGTCACAAGAGTCTGGTTAGAACCTACAGGCATATGTGCCTTAACATATTCCTTTGCAGCTGTTCCATACTTCTTTTCTTCCAAGTCTCTCGTTCTAGATTCTGGTGTATCAATACCATAAAAACGTATACGTTGTTTTCTCAACCATACACCAAACCCCAAGTCAATGTCAACGTCTGTTGTGTCACCATCAACCACTCTTAATATCTTACAATTATATTCGTACATCTTATCCTCCAGCGAATACGTTAGACGAACCAGAGTTGGATGCATTAGGCACCCATGAACCGTGGCCACCTGTTGCGTCACCTTTTCGATGAACGCCTATACCATTTACAAATACGGTTGAACTTCCAGCTGTTGCTGGATCTCCGCATGATGTTGTGTCTCCAATCCTAACAGTCGCTGCACCATTTGTAAATACATTTGGTGAACCAGCTGCGTATGCGGTTTGGTGAAACGGATTAGGTGTAGGACTTGCGTGTCCTACATGATTATCTAATCCAACTCTTGTTACTTCAGGCATAATTATTCCTATGCGTATATCTGATAGAACTTACCGTACTCTTTATATCTTCTATGATTATAAAAAGTTGCAATATCAAATCTATTACCAGACGGTTTAAGTGAAATGTGTAACCAAGGATTACCAGAACCACCAGTTTGATATTCTAGTAAGAATTGATCGTGCGGTACATTTTCACGAACCCACAATGCAATATCATAATACTCAGACCTTGATGCACCACTAAATTGCATATCAGCAGCCATTCCTCTTTCATGCTGAGATGCACCTTTCGCTGGGCGGAAACCAGAAGTGATAAACATATTTGGGTATTGGTCTTTTATTGGATCAAGAACATTAGTTGCCAAGTTCTTGAGATTATTTATTATGTCTTCTAGAGTTAAACCGTGTTGTTCTACTATCTTATGTCCGAACGCCGCATTCTTTGATACGTCACCCACCTTATAATGTTTTGATATCTGTAGACTATAATCAACACTCTGTTCCGTAAGTGTAACCTGTTCAACAGCTCCTACTGATTGATTACCAGCCTCTACAGATGCTATGTTTGGATTTTCTCCTGTTTCTGCACCGTGTTCCGTAATGTCATCTGGAACACTTGGCTCTGCAATTAATCTTCTTGACGCACTTTCCGTATTATATCTACCCTCAAGCGCATTGAAAGAATAATCAGAGAATGATGTCGGTAGATATTTTCCAGCTGCAACCGCAGCTTTGATTTCATCTTCACTCTTCTCAACATCATCGTCACCCATAAACTCACCTTCATCTGGCAATTCTATTCTTGGTTTCTCATCAAGGACTATTGCCTCAGGTGGTTCAGTAATCTCTTCACCTTCTTCATATGTTGGAAACCCACGAGAGTCTTTGAACTCAATGTCTGGAGCAGCTATCACCGCAGCTGCAGCTCTGCCCGCTTTGTTAAAGTCTATTGTAGAACCAACCAAGTCCATTGCACTACTAGATGTAATATTCATCGTAGTACCAGCATTAATATCCATAATTGTAGAAGTGATAAGATTAATATCATCACCAAACATATAGACACCATGTCCATCACCAACAATATCCAAGTTTCCTTTAATATTTGTTTTGTAATCCCCATCCACATTGATAGTAAAGTTTGCCTGTGTCTGTAGTTTTATATCTGCAACAGCTGTTGCGGTAATGTTTTGTTGGGAAGTAATCTCTGTGGACTCATTTGAATACATACGAATATTTTTGCCCGCATGGAACGTAATGTTTCTTCCGACATTCCAAGTCATGTCCTCATCTACTTGTCCATTGACAGAACCACGAACATAAAGATTAGTATTACCGTCAACATATAAATCTACATTACCACGAACACGAACCTTTTTGTTCTTGTGAACGACTTCATAGTCCTCACCAATAATCTTAGTAACCTTTGTTCCGTCAGGATGAACTTCATAGAACGTACCAGAACGATGATACTCATGTATCCGTTCATGGCCAGGCGTATCATCAAACTCTTGAATGTGACCAGACTCAGTTTCCCTTACATGGTTGAATGGATACTGTGCATTGAACGGAGTCTTTGGTTCACCTGTCAAATCATCCACACGTTTCTTTTTGAAATCTACTACTGGATGTTGTTTAGATAAATCATTTACCGCAAGTCTGTTTGTGTCTACCTCATTTACCCTACGAGGATAATAAGAACGAGGATCACCAAACCCATTAAGAGTCTGTTGCGTTGAAACTGTTACTTCAACTTCCGTACCTTCTCTTGGTGGTTCATCGAATATGATTTTATTATCTTCAATTTTATATGACATTATGATACCTCAGTGTTAATCCCTTTTTCCTCTGCGTATTCCTTAATACTTTGAGAACCATTCTTTAGGGAAGTAGGTGGGCCTTGTGTAAACTCAGATGGATAGAAGTGTCCAACATCATTTGGAATATCATTCTTTAATTTAAATTGTCCTAGTGCTGCAACTGCCCGTGAAGTATAGTTATCACCACTTGTACCTGTGTCGTACTTTCCGTTTGGTAGATAGATAAGAAGATCTATTGCACATCCGTAATTGTGCCATGAAGAACCAGGCCGTGCAGCTCTGTTTTTTGTTCTACCAGATTTATAATCGTTGTAAAGTTTTCTTTGTTCTGCCATAGATCTGTATCCGTATCCGATACTTGCATCATAGTCTGGATTATCTTCAATGAACTTTACAATACCATTCGCCCATCTATCACGCAACCAAGGAACAAGACTGTTCAGTGCGTTTGCAGTTCTGTTACCATATCTCGATCTACCGAAGTCATCTGATGTATATGTTCTACCACCAGAAAACTCTGGTGCTTGTGCTTCTGTATTGATTGGTGATTCTGATGGTCTGTTTTCTGCTACATCTGATTCGCCATCTTTTGTTACGAGAACAGTTGAGTCCATAGTTCCAATTGGTGTTGTGAATTCTGTAGTGTTACCATCTGCAATAAAAGAAGTTGTCTGAACTTGTGCGGCTGGTTTCTGTTGATCGTCAGAGTAATCAAATGGAGCTCCACCTTGTGGTGCAGCGGAAGCATTAATCTTGCCTGGCAATGTTCCGAATACCATTGGTTCTTGCATGAAGTCTGGATCACGCCAGAAACCAATCACCCATGTACCTTCAATCGGCCCAGTAGGTGACATACCAATACCACCAGATGATGCAGAGTTCGCTGGTTGAATACAAAACGCCCAAGGCAAATCACCAGTAGGAAGTTTTGTTTTATCTTCTGTGTGATATCCGAATACACGAACACGAACTCTACCTAGTGCCTTTGGGTCGCCTCTATCTTCTACGACACCAATCCACCAGATAAACCCATCACGCCCAGCAAAATAAGAAAGATTTTGTTCCATATAGAATTCCTTTCAAGTATTTATACTGTTGTATCAAAGCACCAAACAGGATTTATTTTTTATGGCTATAAAAATATTCAGCTGTATCTAATAAGTAATAGTCGCATATAGACTATGCGTAATCAAAGGATTTCAATTACATGAAACATATAATACTTGCTGCAGCATTGGTTGCAGGCACATCAGCTATGGCCGAGGATGGACTTTCTTGGGGTGGCGAATTAGATACAAAATACAAAGTTGATGCAGAAACATTAACTATGTCATTAGAACCAGACGTAACATACACATGGGGTTCATCTGCTTTAACAGTAGGTATGGACATTCCAGTATGGAACTCTACATCTGCTGATAATTTTATATTACTAGATGCATTGGATGCTGGTAAACAGCCTGATCTAGATATGGAAGTTACTCATCAGCTACGAGATAACATAGAGTTGTCAGTAGGAACTGCATGGGATTTAAACAGACAAGCACGAGAAGAGATTACACTAGGCGTTTCTTTCTCATTCTAATATAATAACAAAAGGGAGCCCGAACAGGACTCCCTTTCTCTTTTCGTTGGTCGGAGATGCTGGATTTGAACCAACGACCCCTTGTTCCCAAAACAAGTGCGCTACCAGACTGCGCTAATCTCCGTCAGACACATGGAAGATTTTCTACAGTGTCAATTAAATCAATCACCGAATCTTTATTCAGAAAACCATTCACCGTATCTTCATCATTTGTAATGGGTGGAAGCGAGTACGGTTCACCATTACGAGTCAGCATAATTTCAAACAGACCCATCTTGCCGCCATACGACATGTCGTGGCGTACAATTGATAATCCATATCCATTATCAAAGTCAACTTCACCACCATACTCGCTTCCTTTCAAACTATCCTCTTTAAAAAAAAGATAGTCCGAAACTTTATATTCCTTTACCTTATCAAACATCTTAGTAGCATACAATCTTGGGTGTCTTACTTCCGTCAGAGTGATAAACAAACTTACTCCAACACTGCTGGATACCCATACCGTTACTAATATTACCAGTACCTATAGCAAACTTCACTTGATTATTAATATTCGACTTACCACCAAGTAGTTGTTGAAGCACCGATTGAATCAGAACTTGTTTCATCACAGCGTCATTACTCTGTATCTCAAAAGCATTCGCATTACCTACAAGCCCTAAACTCAAAACTATTCCACAAATTATTTTTTTCATATTCATCTCCGATTGACCTTGACCGTTTTTTACATTCCTAAGTATTCTGTTTTCAGAACTTCTAGACGCTGCGCTGCGATATCCAATTCCTCATTCAAAGCAATACGTCCAGCTTCTCCGTAAGTTACATACATACGTTTTCCGAGATTTGCCTTTATTGCTTCCTCAGTATAAACTTTCACAGCACCATCATTGTACATTACAGTGACAAGTGTATCACCGTATGAGTCATTGTGAATAGAAGTGATTTCACCCTCTGCAACATAATCACGATAAACTCTTACTACTTCCATACCAACTTCAAACATAATGATTCCTTTTCTCTCTGATTACATGTATATTATACGTTATAAGAACAACAATGTCAAGCACTAAATGTAAAAAAGATTTCCTTATAAAACAATGACTTAGGAGAATAGTGACGAATAAGTTTCAAGTTTCTTTCTCTTCTTATCCATCTGTACACGAATATCAACAGGATCTATACCTAAGTGATTCGCTGTAAGGTTCATCATAAACTGTAAGTCACCTAATTCCTTTGTCAACTTACTTGTATCATTCTCAGGAAAACGAATCAGTTTAGAAGCCTCTTGTATCACCTCTGCACATTCTTCCATAAGAATCACCAGTAGTTCTATGTGATTCGAATCAGTAATATCCCAGAACTCTTTCTGTTCAGCTGTCTCTGCAAACGCCTCAATATCTTCTTTACTTATTGTCATATGAATGTTAAACCTATTGTCGCTCAGTTTTAGGGGGGGGTTATTCAGAAGTATCCTCAGTGTCAGGGGGCGGCTTCTTCTTTGGCATCTTAAAGTAATAATACGAATCATCCATACGAGTACCCTTAGTGTATTCTGTGATGTCTATCTCTTCTTCTTCTTCTTTATCTTTATCTTTATCGGACATGAAATATATCTCTGTATCTTTATTGCATTTATAGATTGTGCTTGTGCTGTCAGTTTTGGGGGTATACCCTATACGAATCAGTATACCACAGAATCACCTCAGTGTCAAGCACCCATCATGTAATATCCCTTTGCAGCTACATCCATTGTACCATCTCCATTACAGTATGTCTGATACAACTCCGTACCAGTGAAGTGTATACACGCCTCACAGTATTCATTGAAGTGTCTCACTGGAATGGTTGCCTTGATGGGCATCTTCCAATCATCCATACCCTTTGTAAGATAGTTAAACCTTACTCTCAGGTTTCCTATATGTAGTTCATCTAACACTATGCACAAGCCCTTACTAACCTTTGTAGATCCTTATCCATGAAGTCTCCCTTAGAACACCAGTTCCTCATAGCACTACACTCAGTACCATTAGACATACATGCATTCATCATAGGACATGTATCACAAGGGCAGTCTCTTTTGTTCTCAGGCCCATAGTGCATCTCCTCATGGTTAATAGCACTTCTCTTACTAGAGAAGATACCTTGTCCAACACTCGTAGATAACTCATCAATAATTAAATTCATCATATATAAACTCCTATCTCTTATCCTCTAACATAGCTAGTATACCACAACCAGCCCCCATGTCAAGGCCTTTTTAAAGAAAAATAGCTATTAAATACAGAAAAGATATTCCGTAGATAATAGCCAGTAAAAACAATAACTTAAGCAGTAGCTTCATACGCCTTATCCCACGCACCTACACCCACACTCATGTAATATGCAGTGTGAAAGTAGTCACTTTGCGAATCACTTTTGTCGAACCACAACTCATCAGCAGTACCAGAAATAAAAGGTGCTGTCTTGATAATAGTTACGATACGATCAAAGAATGTCTGGTACTTGCCATACCAGTGTGTATGATAGTGGTTAATGTTGTGTCCATCATCACCATTAAGGTCGACAGTCTGATCCTGTCCATGATGCCACACAGTCTGTACTTCAAAGGCAGGGCCCTTGGTAACAGTTACAGCAACCTCTGAATGGTGTCGTTTCTTTACACTGAAACGATACTCAGGAAATGCTGCTTTCAAAGCAAGTCTAATTGATTTAACTTGTTCTGCGTTGATATATGCCATGTTTTTTCTCTCCGAATCACTCACTCTATACTTACAGTATACCCTGATTCGGTAGCAATGTCAAGCCTTTTATGAGAAAAAAAGTGAAAAAATAGCTAAAAAAGTCCTTGACT
>VMHT01102670.1_pt1 | contig 13384 bp, 9 predicted proteins | sample 4693611 | NCBI WGS metagenome assembly VMHT01 (sample SAMN12280063, study PRJNA550983) | marine metagenome | isolation source: seawater sampled from same location over 5 years 0.02-0.2 micron viral filtrate | place: USA: collected off the coast of southern California halfway between the port... ... | reverse complement strand
GATACTGGTGGAGATATAAACGATTACGTAAGTTTAAATAGAGATCTAACAAAGTTAGATGACTCTGAAATACTAGATGAGTATTATAGAAAAACTAAATCTCATTTATCAGCATCCGAAAGAAACTTTTTATTAGAAGATAAATTTGGTTTTGATGAGGACGTAGATGATGAACGTACAATAAAATCAAAAAAGATTGCCTTAAAAGAGCAAGTTGCTGAGGCGAAGTCCTACTTAGACGGGCAAAAGTCTAAATATTACGAAGAGATTAAAGCCGGAAGTAAGCTCACAAGTGAGCAACAGAAAGCGGTTGATTTCTTCAATAGATACAATAAAGAATCTGAAGAGACTAAAAGACTTACAGACTCTAACAAAAAAGTTTTTCAACAAAAAACTGATAATCTATTTAACGACAAGTTCAAAGGTTTTGAATATAACGTCGGAGATAAGAAGTACAGGTTTAATGTTAAGAACGCAGAAGATGTTAAACAAACTCAAAGTGATCTGAATAATTTTGCAAAAAAGTTTTTGGACAAAAACAATCAGATGAAAGATGCAGCGGGTTATCACAAGTCTTTATATACAGCAATGAATGCTGATGCTGTTGCTCAACATTTTTATGAGCAAGGAAAAGCAGATGCTATCAAGGATACTGTAGCTAAAGGTAAGAACATCGATGTTAATCCTAGAGGTACTCATGGAAGTGAACAGACTAGTGGTATGAAAGTTAGAGTGTTAGGTGAAGACTCAAATGATTTCAAATTCAAGATTAGGAAAAAGAAATAATTAAACTTTAAATTAAAAAATTATGGCAATTACTACCCCTTCAGGGAATGGTGTATTCACACCAACGCCGAGTAAAGCTACTGTAGCTAGTGCGTATATTGATTTCACTGCAACTGCTACAGCTGGTTGGGCTCAACAATATTTACCAGACCTAATGGAGAAAGAGGCTGAGGTTTTTGGAAACAGAAGCATATCAGGTTTCTTAGCTCAAGTAGGTGCTGAAGAAGCGATGTCATCTGACCAGGTTGTTTGGGCAGAACAAGGTCGTTTACATTTATCTTATACTGTTACTACTGCTGGTACTGGTACAACTTTCGATGTTACTCACGATGCTAACGGTACCGCTATAGCAACTGCTGCTGGTTATCCTGCTGCAGCTCCTCTTGGTCACGGTATTAGACAAGGTGATATGATTTTATTAGCTGATGCTAACACTACTATTAAAGCTTACGTTTCTTCAGTTGATGCTGATGGTACAGTTAACTACCAACCTTATGGCGCTAACCATGGTAACACTGCTGGTATTGCAGATGCTACTGGAGTTAAGTGTTTAGTGTTTGGTTCTGAGTATGCTAAAGGTGATAGTGGTAGACAAAATGGTAACTCGCCGGAACACAAGTCATACACTAACAAGCCTATCATACTAAAAGATATGTTTGAAGTTTCAGGTTCTGACGCTTCTGCTATCGGTTGGGTTGAAGTTTCTGGTGAAGACGGTCAGAATGGTTACTTATGGTACTTGAAAGCTGAGGGTGATACTAGAGTTCGTTTTGGTGATTACTGTGAAATGGCAATGATTGAATCAGAAAAAGCTGCTGGCGATGGACTTACAGACTTAGCTGCTTTATCTCCAAACGGAGGTGCTATAACTGGATCAGAAGGTTTGTTTGCTGCTATCGAAGATAGAGGTAATACTGCTACTGGTATTACTGGTGTTAATGCTGCTACTGATTTAGCTGAGTTTGATGCTATCTTAGCTGAGTTTGATAGACAAGGAGCTATTGAAGAAAACATGATGTTTGTAAATAGAGCTACTGCACTTGCTATTGATGACATGTTAGCTTCTATGAATTCTTACGGAGTATTTGACAACGACGAAGATATGGCTTTAAACTTAGGTTTCTCTGGTTTCAGAAGAGGTTCTTATGACTTCTACAAATCTGACTGGAAATATCTAAACGATTCTTCTACTAGAGGTTTAATAAATGATGTGAACACTGTAGGTGCTATTCGCGGAGTTGTTATACCAGCTGGTGTGTCTTCTGTTTATGATCAAAACTTAGGTAAAAACATGAAACGTCCTTTCTTACACGTAAGATATAGAGCGTCTCAAACTGAGTCTCGTAAAATGAAAACTTGGGTTACTGGTTCTGTTGGAGCTGCAACATCTGATTTAGATGCAATGAATGTTCATTACTTATCTGAAAGATGTTTAGTTGTACAAGGTGCTAGAAACTTTATGTTATTAAACTAGTGTAAGGTTGGGGCTTCGGCCCCACCTTATTTTTTTAATTTTTATTATATTATATTATGGCTAAAAAGAAAACAAAATCCGCAGTAGAAGAAACTGTGGTGAATGAACAGGTTGTTGAAGTAAAAGAACAACCTATAACTAAAACTCCAATTAAACCTAGAGGTAAGGTACATAAAAAGCTAGATGATGGTTGGGAAGTTAAAGATAGAGTATACGTTTTAACTAGCGGTAAAACACCTTTGAGTTCTCAAATAAAAGCAGCGGACATTTACTACTTTGATGAAAAGTTAGGTCATGAAAGAGAGTTGAAGTACACTAAAAATCAAACAAGTTGTTTTGTTGATGAAATGAAAGGTGATCAAAGACTGGAGCATATAGTATTTAGAAATGGTACACTTGCTGTTCCTAAAAACAAAACTGTTCTTCAAAGATTACTATCGATTTACCATCCGCACAGAAACAAAGTATATAGAGAGGTTAACGAAGTAGCAAAAGCTCAAAGCCAGTTAGATGTTATGGAGTTAGAAATCGAAGCTCTTATGGCTGCTCAAGGTTTAGATATTGACATGGCAGAAGCCGTACTACGAGTTGAGGTTGGATCTAGAGTATCAGAGATGAGTTCTAAAGAACTTAAAAGAGATTTATTATTATACGCTAAAAGAAATCCTGAACTGTTCTTAGAGTTAGTCAATGACGATAACGTACAACTAAGGAACTTTGGTATTAAAGCAACTGAACTAAACATTATAAAGTTATCATCAGATCAAAGACACTTTATGTGGGGATCTAACGGTAGAAAACTTATGACAGTTCCGTTTGATGAACACCCTTACTCCGCGCTTGCACAGTGGTTTAAAACTGATGAAGGTATGGAAGTATATACTAATATAGAGAAGCGGTTATCATAACCGTTTTCTCTTAATTATTAATTATTAGATAAAAATAAAATGGCATATAAAAATTATTTATACTTCGCGGAAGATGATGTTGAAACAGTTCAAGATGCGATGCTGTTACCATCGGGTTCTTATAGAGGATGCGATGCTGTTTCAGGAGGCGTGCAATTAATGTTTGAATCTGTTAGCGCGGAGCCTACTAGAGATATTATCAAGTTGCATTGCACTAATGGTAATCAAAAAGCAGTTTTAAAGGGTTTTGTATCTTTGCTAAACGCTACCTCAGGAGGTATGATTGTGGTAGCTGACTTTAATGTGGCTAACGGTCAACAAGCCGTTGGAGGTCATCCAATTTTCAACGGTCTTGTTACTGACTGTACAGTAGAATAGTTTAATTAAAAACTTTATAAATTATTAAAATGGAAAATTATTTATACTTTGCAACTGGTGATGGAGCAGATGGCGCCAATGAGATTGGTATGTATCCAGCTTCTAACTTTTATGGTGTAGAACCTAAAGATGCTGACAAAACTTATATCTGGTTTAAATCACCAATTAATAACACTGAGACGGCGAATATGACAATTCCTGGAGCTAGATTGGTGGGAGATGGGAGTGACTTGTCTCTCGGTGGTGGTAGAGGTGATATAGTAATAGTAACTCATGCTGATACTCACGAGACAGCTGGGTCTTACCATAGGTGTAAAATTATAGCTAAAGCCATGGCTGAAATTGCTAACGCTTCACCGACCGGTGAATTAATCAGTGTTATAGATTTAGATAACAATATTATTTCTAAAGGTCTTGCTGAAGTGTCGAAAGATGCTAATTTTGCTTTATCTTTTAGTAAAGACACTTAAAATAATATCACACTAAATAAGCACAAACCCCAACCCTTAATCCTTAATCCTTAATTCAAAACAAATTATTTATTAATTATTAAACAAAAACAAAATGGCACAATTTCCTTATTTGTATTTTCAGACTGGTGCGGATGACGCGGTAGCGATTCCAGTAGCAGCAATTGATGGTATTGACATTGGTAGTACTACATTAACTGTTACAGCTACTCACAACTTTACCCAGTACAAAGCAATTTTAACAGTTACAGCAGCTCAAGAAGAGGCAGCGCTTAAAGCTTTAATCGCTTTAATCAATCAAGGACCGCACTTTGACGGTCTTATAGTTGTAGCTGATGATGCTAATAGCGTATACTTCCATGCGGGAGTAACAGCTTGTGCGGCTTTATCAGCTGATATTACTCATGCTAGTTAATATCACGCTTAACTTAATATTAATAGCCATCCTTTCGGGTGGCTATTTTTTTTACCCTATACTAACTCCTCGCTTTACTATGTAACTATATTATAGTAAAAAAGAATGTTATGGAATCAAAAGGATTAGGAGACTCAATAAGTAAATTCACAAAAGCTACAAAGCTAGACACGTTTGCTGAAGTAGCAGCTAAAGCTGTGGGTGCAAAAGGTTGTGGATGTAATAAAAGGAGAAAATGGTTTAACAAGCATTTCCCTTATAAAGCAAAATAATATGGCTGTAAGTATAGATAACGTCTATCAACGGGTTTTAACTTTAGCTAACAAAGAACAGAGAGGTTATATAACTCCTCAAGAATTTAACTTGTTAGCGTATAAAGCTCAGATGGATATATTTGAATCGTACTTTCATGAGTATGGAACTGAGGTTATTAGACCTGATGTTGATACTCAGATTGTTACTAATGATGATATATTAAAGCAGAAACTACTTATATTTAGAGATTCAGTAGTTTTATCTAAGAACAACCTAATAGATATGCCATCGCTTTCAGGTTTCTCTTATGGCGTAGATAATACAAAGGTATCAGGATATGTAGTACCTAGTAATGTTTATTACTTAGAGACAGTATCAAATTCTCTATTGAGTATAGCTAATGAAGTTGAATACGCAGATTTTTGGAGGATGTTAAGTGTTAGTAAGCTTAGGCCATTTAGCGTATTAAAACCCGTTTACTGTAGAGGTCCAATACCAGGTTTTAATGTTAGAAGTACTTCTGTCGAAGGTAAGGATAAACCTTCAGTAACTACAAGTACTAGTGTTGATAGTTCTAGCAATTCAAACTTGTTTATATCGCCAGGTCATGGACAAGATTTTGGAGAAGGAATAGTTGCTTCTGATGGTATAGTACTACATTACGTAAGAAAACCTATAAAACCTAATTGGGCTTATATTGTAGTTGCGGATAAACCTCTTTATAATGCTAATTTTGCTGTTAACTTCGAGTTGCATGAATCTGAAGAAAGCACTTTGACTAACAAAATATTAGAGTTAGCTGGCATAGTTATAAACAAACCTGCTTTATCAGAGTTAATACTTAGAAATGAAGGCATGAAAAATGCTGTTAAAAATAAATAAATATGGGTTTATTAGGTCAAACTACTCAAAGCACTTACTACAATGGTACCAATAAAGGAAACTATACTTTTGTCAATTTAAGAGAAATTATAGACACGTTTATGGTTGTATATGTTGGAGAAGGTAAAATACTAAATAAAGTAAATGAAGTAGACGTACAATTCCACGGCATGAGAGCAATACAAGAATTGACTTACGATGTTTTAAAATCTCATAAATCTTTTGAACAAGAAGTACCTGCTACACTTGTTATGCCACTACCTCAAGACTACGTTAATTATACTAAAGTAGTTAGGATAGATTCTAATGGTATTGAAAAACCTATATATCCTACAAGTAAAACTTCTAATCCATTCCCTATAAGTCAAGTCGATGGCGTATATCAATTTGAAGACGATGGCTCTTTATCTAGTAGTGGTAAACTATCAAGCGCAGACTCTTATACATCGACTACTCGCGAAAGATTCAGCAACATACCAACTAACAACATTAATAAAGACTATGATGATGTAGACTCATTAGAGTTAAGTAATAGAGGTAGAAGATATGGGTTAGATCCTCAATACGCTCAGAGTAATGGGACTTTTTATATAGATGAGTCAACTGGCTTCATTCATTTTGGATCTGATTTAGCAGGTGAAATTATTACATTAAAATACATCAGTGATGGTTTAGGTACTACTAGCGAAATGATAGTTCATAAATTTGCTGAAGAAGCTGTATACAAGCATATAATGTATGGATTAATATCTGGTAGAACTGGTATACCAGAATACGTAGTTGCTAGGTATAAAAAAGAGAAGTTTGCTGAATCAAGAAAAGCAAAAATAAGACTTTCAAATATCAAGATAGAGGAGTTTACTCAAGTTTTAAAAGGTTTAAGTAAACCTATTAAGTAGTATTTATGGCAGAAATTAAACATACTTTTCAAAAAGGTAGAATGAATAAAGATCTTGACGAGCGATTAGTTCCTCAAGGTGAGTACAGAGATGCTTTAAACATAGAAGTAGCTACTTCTGATGATGACGATGCTGGTACTGTTCAGAATCTTTATGGTAATATAGAATTAAGTGAGCATTTTAATTCAGATTTAGTAAATCCTACTATTAGTTGGGAAGGTGAAGCTAGTTATTTCGTAGGTAGTATAGCTGACGAACAAGCAAATAGTTCTTACTTCTTTTTGAAATCCCCAGAGTTAGATAGTTTTAGCAGTAGGATTTCTTATAATATAAATAAATCAGAAGAAGATTCAGATCCACAACCAACCTTAAGAACAAATCCTATATCCACTCAAGGTTCAATGTTGTATGATAATTACAATGATGATGGTGGAGCAGTGGAAAGCGATTTATCTATTACTTGCAATTGTTACTGTGCGGGTATTAGCTCAAATAGAATTAAATGTAGTGGAGGAGGTTATGGTATGTACGCAGCTTGGGACTGTGATCTATGTTGTGATAGATTTTGTTCTTATGAGAAAACAGAAAACATAGACGATAAAACTATAAATGATGGTAATGTTACTTATACTATAGAAAGTGTTTCAGTAAATCCATATACCACTAAGAAACAGATAGAAGATTTAAATGCTAATAGATTCGATGAAGAAGGTAATCCTGTAGTAGGAAAAGAATTACTATGTAAATGCACATGTGCTGGACAAGCTTGGCAGAGTAATATTAAATGCACTGGATTGTTAGCAATGGATTGTGTAACTTGTTGTGATGCTTATTGTTCAAATAAAGAAACTGAAGTAGGAGGAGAGATAAATGATAAATACATTTACTCACAGCAGTCAGATGGTAATAGTGGCACTAGTGAAGAAGTGCGTAGAACAAATATAAGTAGTATCACCACTTTAGAGTCATTACAAAAATCTGTAGATGAAGGTGAAATATTAAACGAAACAAAGTATTGGAAAGACATGATTATCAAGTATGATAGTCATGATAATAAAGTTAAACCAGTATTAACAGATATATATAGGATAGAAGTAAGTCTAGAAGACTTTGAACCAGAGGGTGATAAAGATAGCTTAGAGGATCAACCAGGAGGAAATCTAACAAGTTACGATAGGTTAGAAGTAAACTCTAATTTTGTTCAACACATTAGACCTGGTATGTCTATAAGAATACAAAACGTTAGCGGTAACAATTTGATGTTCTCTTATTATGACGGTGAAGATTACCCTTTAAACAATATGAGTAATCAAATTACAATAAGACAAGTTGATGGCAACTTTATTTACTTTGATAGAATGGTTATTGGTAGTTTATCTAGCGCTTTCAAGATAACTTTGCAGGCAGATAAGGTCTTGAACTTTAATGGAGACTATATAACTGGTATAAATATAATAAATGATTTACTATTCTGGACAGATAATTCTTCAGAACCTAAGAAAATTAATCTAACTAGATGTGCTGGTGGTAAAAATTCACCTTATACTCCTTCATTTAATGTGCACTCTAAACTATTATTAAACGATCCTAATAATAGTGTTATTGGATCTTTAGGATTACTTGATAATATAGACATTGGTTCTGATTCTTCATTAAAAGAAGAACACATAACTGTTATTAGAAAATCACCTAAGACTGCACCTGTCATAGATATGACTGTTAGGTCAGATGGCTTTAAAGATATAGCTTATACAGCTACTTGCACTTTTAACTTTATTGATCCTTCGACAAGCAACTTATACTTGCTAGATAACCTTGTAGAATTAACAGATTCTGACAATAATTCAGCTATACTATCCGGTAAAAAATTTAAACAAAGCGATGTTTTAGAATTTATTTCTATAAGTGATAGTTCTTTAAGAGTCGTAGCTAGCGTGCAAAACCCTAGTGTTCCTAGAGTTAGAATTAAAGAAATAGATCCATTAATATCTTCTTCTGATACTTCTTGGAACGTAAAAGTTGTAGAAAAAAACCCTTTATTTGAAACTAAATTCGGTAGGTTTGCTTACAGGTACAAGTATCAAGATGGAGAATATTCTACATTTTCACCTTTCTCTGAGCTAGCATTTATACCAGGAAAGTTTGATTATATACCTAAAAAGGGTTATAACCTTGGTATGCTTAATAACATAAGATCATTAAAAATAAAAGATTTTATTGTAGATGATTTTCAAAGACCAGATGATGTAGTCGAGGTTGATATATTATTTAAAGATACAACATCACCCAACGTTTATGTAGTTAAATCTATAAAAAGAGGTTTCGATCCTGAGTGGAATGAGTCTACTTCTGGTAAATTAAACTCTGGTATTATAGACATAAACACAGAGATGATACATAGAACATTACCTTCTTCTCAAATATTAAGGTCTTGGGACAATGTACCGTTAAGAGCCCTAGCTCAAGAAGTTACAGGTAATAGAATTGTATACGGTAATTACACACAAAACTATAACTTACAAAATCCAGTAGTAGTAGTTCCAAATTTATTAGACGTATCTCATCCTGGTTCTCCAGATAAAGAAACTGTTGAAAGTTATCAAAGTAGATTATTACCTTTTAAGTCTATTAAATCAGATAGAACTTATAAGATAGGTGTAGTTTTTGGAGATGAATATGGTAGGGAAACACCAGTAACAGGTATTGGTGGTATATACAGTGCTAACTTAAATGTTCCTTCTGGATTTGTTCCTCAACAAACTATCATACCTGATAGTGTGAGTGTTCCTAAAGAAAATGCTGGCAAAATAAATAAGTTAGTTGCGTCTCTTGAATGGGGTAAATATAGCATACCAGATTGGGCTGATTATTACAAGTATTACGTTAAAGAAACAAGTAACGAATATTACAATCTAGTAATGGATCGTTGGTACGAAGCTGAAGATGGTAATATATGGATTTCTTTTCAGTCTGCAGATAGAAATAAGCTAGATGAAGAATCGTATATAGTATTAAAAAATCAGCATGGTAATGAAAACCCTGTAAAAGATAATGCTAGATATAAAATACTTGCTATTAAAAATGAAGCTCCTAGCTTTATAAAAACAGTAGACAAAGTATTAAGTGAATTTGATATTATAGACGAAAACTTAGCAACAACTCAAGTTATAGATCTTAACGAAACTGAATTTAATAATTCAGGTTTAGGAGAATATGTGTTTGAAGGTGTTGGCTTTGCTAGAATAGTTGGCGAGCTTAATAACGTAATGCGTAGATCCGATTGGGTTAGAATATCTCATATAAACTCTACTGCTAAAACTATACATTTAGTGGAAACTTTTGACGGTTCAGGAGACATGAACTCTGCTTTAGCATTTGGGGTTTCAGCAGGTGCTGCAGTCAGATTGGAAATAAAAGATTCGGTTGTAGAAAACAAGCCAGAATTTGAGGGTAAGTTTTTTGTAAAAATATTCAACGATGCTGTAGTATCTAACAATATACTAGAAACTTCTTCTAGTGGTTACGCTGTAAGAGCTACGAACACATTGAAATATATTTCTACTAAAGATCTAGATAGTGATGGTAATACAACAAATCCAGCTAGTGACACTGCTAATTATTTAGGTGATTTTGATAATGCGTCAGGTGCTGACCTTATAGATGGTGAAGTTAGTGCTAGCAACTTTTCTGCAACTGACTGGGCTGACACTGAAGTTACAGATGGTAGTAATTTAGCAAAAGTTGATTTTTTCTCTGAAACTGCAAAGTTCTATAAAAACACTATACAAGTAGGTAGTTGGTTTATTGATGAGGCTAGAGTTGCAATAGCAAATGGATCTGATAACACTATAACCAAAGGTCTTCATTCAAATCCAGATTTAGATATTTCTAACATGAACTCCATAACATTATCTGTCTTAAATAATAGTGTAAATTGATATAGTTTTGATCCAGAGAATTGGTTTTATGAAAATCTCCAACAATGCGGGTTCTTTAGATTCAAGGGTGATCCAGGAAATGGCGATGGTGAACCTATTGTGTATAGGATTAGAGCTATTTCCAATACTACAATTTTATCTAATTACCATGCTTCCGATGGTGATACTGCAGGTGGTGACGCGTTATTTGTTAATGATCCTAGGTTTAGAGTTTCTATAACTATTTCTTTTGAACGAGCGGATATTCCTGGCACTGGATTAGACAACAACGTATGGGATCCAAGGAGCTCAGTTAGATGTGATGGTGGTAGCAGTTTACAGATAGAGGTTTTAAAACCTGACTATATAATATCTAATAATCCAGATATACTAACCGGTAATGCTGTGTGGGAGACTGAACCTAAAGAAGACGTAGGTTTAGATTTATATTACGAAGCTACTAGTGCTATACCTATGAGACTAGAGAATAAAAATATTCAATCATTCGCTCCTAATTTGTCAGAGGTTTCTATAAGTAGAACAAACTCTAGCGCTGGTAATAATATATCAGATCATTATGCTTTAACTAATTATGTAAATAGTACTACTGAAAACTATGTTGGTCAGCCAGTAGTTCACTCTGCTACTAGAGATATAGTTAGTGTTAGAGATGCAGAATCTAATGATGTATTTCCATACATGATAGGTGTTGGTAATAAAATAGAGTTCACTCACAGTAATGGTATGTCTGTAGATGCAACTGTGATAAGCCACTGGAGTCCAGTAGAGTCTTTCAATAATGGGTCTACAGTTTCAACTTATAAACCTTCTTCTACTTTTAAAATAGTTTGTAATTTAAACCCTAATAACATTGATGAAAACGGAATTTCGTTTGTTACAACAGGTGCTACAAGTTTTGATAATAACCCTGATTTTAATACTGATAACAATAAGACTTACCAATTAGTAAGTGCTGAAGGTGTAACTTTACCTTCTGACTTCTTGAATGATGTTTTTGTCTATAGAGGTTTAAGTACTGTGAAAGGTATAGACTCTAATGACAACAGAATATACCTACAAAGAGGACCTACAGGTACTGATTATAGTATTCAAGATGATATTCAACCATTCTTTCCAGCAGCATTAAGCGTTGAGCTTACTTTTAAAGAAGTTACTGGTTACTATAGATTAAGTTATGAGACTTACGATAGTGAAGTAGTTTTACCGTGGTTTAATTGTTACTCATTTGGTAATGGATTAGAGTCTGATAGAATAAGAGATGATTTTAACGCTCCGCAAATAGACAATGGAGTTAAAGTGTCTACAGGTTTAGATTCTTACGGAGCTGAAACTAGATCTAGTGGTTTGATATGGTCTGGTATATATAATTCTAACAGCGGTGTTAATAGGTTGAACGAGTTTAATATGTCTCAACCTTCTACTAAAGACTTAAATCCTACCTATGGATCTATACAAGCTTTAAAAAGTAGAGATACAAATTTAGTTAGCTTCTGCGAGGATAAAGTATTAAAAATACTAGCTAATAAAGATGCGTTGTTTAACGCTGATGGTAGTACCAATGTTACAGCTTCTAATGCCGTACTTGGTCAAGCCACTTCTTTCGCTGGCGACTACGGTATATCTAAAAACCCTGAGTCGCTATCTGTTGATGCGTATAGAATGTATTTTACAGATAAACAAAGAGGTAAAGTTCTTAGACTTTCTCAAGATGGTTTAACTCCAATATCAGACGTTGGTATGAGTTATTACTTTAGAAGGAATCTTAAAAAATATAATACACTACTAGGTACTTTTGATGAAGTTAAAGGAGAGTATAATGTAACAATGAAGGATGGTTCTACTGATAGCAGAACTATATCTTTTAATGAAAGCACTAAAGGTTGGGTTAGCTTTAAATCATTTATACCAGACACTGGTTTATCTATAAATGCTAAATATATAACTGGTTCTATTAGTGTAAAAGATAAAAAGTCTGGCACTGGCTTATGGGAGCACCACTATGGTGAACCACAAGGAGATGGTCTTGTTGTTAATGTAAACAATTTTTATGGTGATCAATACTTCTCAACAGTCGATGTACTATTTAATGATCAACCTAGTTTAGTTAAAGGTTTTTCAACCGTAAACTACGAAGGTACTCAAGCTAGAACAGGATTATCAACTCATAATGAAACGTTTTTAGACGTTCAAAGTAGATTTGTTAAGGATACGAGTAAATCTACTTATAACTTAAACGAAAAGAATGGATGGTGGGTAAGTGATTTTACTACAGACTTACAAGAGGCTAGCGTCCAAGAATTTATAGATAAAGAAGGTAAGTGGTTTAGTAGTATAGATGGTGTCTCTACTACATTAAATAATTTAGATACCGCAGAGTTCACTGTTCAAGGTATTGGTTTTGCTGAAAATGTTGATGTTACAGTTCTTGAAGGCTGTGTAGATCCATTAGCTGATAATTTTAATATATTTGCTAATCAAGCATGTTCACATTGCTGTGAGTACAGTATTAAAGGTTGTACTAGTGAAACAGCTATAAACTATAATCCAGAGGCCACAATAGATGACGGGTCATGTATTGAACCATTAGAAGGATGTTTAGATTTTCATGCTTTAAATTATAATCCACTAGCTAATATATCTAATCCTTCTTCATGTATATATCACGAAGGACCTGTACGTGGTTGTACTGATCCTGACGCTATAAACTATAACTCTAGTGCAACTGAAGACGACGGGAGTTGCTATTACAGAGAGGAAGGTTGTACTGATCCTTTGTTTAGTAATTATAATCCACTAGCTAATTTTGATGATGGTAGTTGTGAAGATGGACATATAGAAATACCTGGTTGTACGAATATAGCATCAATTAATTATAATCCATTAGCGAATATAGATGATGATTCATGTATTGATAGAGTACCTGGTTGTACAGATCCAAATGCATTTAATTTTGATATAAATGCTAATGCAGACAATGGT
>VMHT01193181.1_pt1 | contig 13386 bp, 6 predicted proteins | sample 4693611 | NCBI WGS metagenome assembly VMHT01 (sample SAMN12280063, study PRJNA550983) | marine metagenome | isolation source: seawater sampled from same location over 5 years 0.02-0.2 micron viral filtrate | place: USA: collected off the coast of southern California halfway between the port... ... | reverse complement strand
GATGGGCTTTTACTCCTTGCGGAAAATTTGTTCTAGTGAGTTCGGCCGCAGTTAAACCAACTCCTCCTGTTAAAGAATGTGTGTGCATACTTCTCCATGAGTCACCAGTATAGTAAGACACTGTGATACTGCCAGAATATGGCGTTACTATTGCGTAATCTTGAAGTTTATTTCCATAAGAAGCATAATTATATAAATTACGTATACCAAGACTTTGTGTTCCGTCCCCACCAGCACCATCGCCTATTTCTGTGGATGACACACCAGAGACATGATAAAAACTAAAATCTGATTCAAATGTAGCAGGGCTATTTATTATCGCAGCATCTTGTCCATTATTTCTTCTCCTGTAAGCATACGTGTTCATTAAATAAGGAAAAGCAGTCGGAGTTTGAAGATTATTCGCTTCTTTATTGTATATAGTAACTGGCGTTAATAACATTTTGTCGGTATCATCAGTGGTCGAAGAAGTGCCTTCTGAAGTTATAGACATTAAAAAATTTTTCGGGAAACCATCCGTAGCGGTTGTTCCAGTAAAAAAATGTGAGTCATTTTCAGTAAAAGCTAATTGTCCAGTTTGTCCTGCTCCTAAAGTAATTGACTGCACGGCAGTACTATTTACCCCATCTGCTCCAATCATTCTACTTATTGTTTGAGTTTGAGAGTCTAAATTTAAAATGTAAGCCCTATGTGGAGTTGTTCTTGATGTTGTAGCCTTAAAAGATGCGCCCGCAAAACTAAATGGGGCCATAATGTGGTTTCTGTCTGACCTTGTTAAATTAGCGTATTTGGTCGCCCTATAAAATTTACCAGCAGTTACATTTATTGTGGTGTTTTGGGGCTTTGAATTCGCAGATACAATCTTAGTCCCTTCTTCTGACCCAGTAACTTGCGCCCAAGTTTCTTCATAAATTTCTGTATTAGGAAACGGCAAAGCAACCTCTACACTAGCGCCACTAAAGCAAACCCATTTAAAATCATTGTTTCCAGTTTTTTGTATTACATCAAATTTTTTAAAATTTCTGTTTCCACCTGGTAAATCAATTCCATGGCTATTAAGGTCATTTTGTAAAAAGCTATAACCATAGGTTCTTAATAGTTCAATCGGCGTATTAATATCGTAAAGCGACAGGACTGGCTTTATAAAACCTTCACCATTATTTAATACAGAAGAAACTGTATTGTTAAACAAAGATATATCAACTTTATAAACATCGCTACTTAAATCAACAACAGTGTAATCGACAATTTGTGATCCAGAAAAGTTTTGATAAATCTCGCCACCCAAATTTATTTCTATCCCATTTTTGGGTGATCCAAAATTAAGATAGCTCGTGTCCCCAGTAAAAGCTTGCTCTCCAGTTAAAGCGCCAGTTGTTATACTTTCTATATAATTTAATAATTTTTTTGTTCTACTGAGATTGTTTATAAAAGATAGTTTTGATTTTAGTCTTAAATTATTTAATCCCATTGGAGAAATAAATTGATAAAAATTAGAACCTTTCCATGATGAATTTTCAGCCTCAAAAGACATTTGTGCGCCATAAGTTGGCGTAAATATATTAAATCCTAATTGTGTTTTTTCTGTTGATGATAATGTAGATGAGTCTAAACTAAAAAAATTAAAATAGCTAGACATGTAATTTTCCACACCTAGTCTTTGTGAGGAGGTAAGCGTTTGTGTTGAAAATATAAGTTCTTGGAATTCGCCCTTACCCATATCTGCGCCAGCAGCTGTAGCAAACGAACCTCCTCCAATCAGATGATATTTAGGAGTTGCACTACTAGTAAAAGGTGCTGGAGTAGATAACACCACTCCATTGTCTAATTGAGTGGTTGATCTTATATTGTTAACCTTAAATCCAACCGTATTTAAGTTGGTAAAAGAAGAAAAAAGTTTCGATTTATTATATTCAACAGCTACTCCAGTTAATACATTTTGGCTCGAAGAGCTGCCCTTTCGTTCGTAATAGAATGCATATCTATTATTTGGGGTATCAGCAAGTTCTACAATTGCCATATCCTCTACGAAATTAAAAATATGACCACCTAAAATTGTATTATGTCCATAGTAATTTGCACCCGCGTCCACTTGATCTGTTCTTCCGTTTATATTCTGTGCATTATGAGCGCCATTTCCACTTACCATTCCAACAAGAAATGTTTCACTAACTCCAGGATTGTCTGAATGTAAACCACTTGGTTCTCCATTTGCCTCCTCTCCTCCGTCAAATTGCATTACCCCACTTCCTGTTAGCTTAGCGGTTGGTGCGCCATTAGTTGTCACAAGCGCTCCACCACTTACAACTAACGGATTAGTGTGATTTGCATTTCTACTTGTCCTCAAGTCCCTCGATGATCGATAAAGAAACCCAGTATAATGTACTAAATTTATTGCGTCACTAGGGGTTGCTTGCCCAATTCCGCCTTGATCATAAAGTATTTCTAGCTCTCCATCATCAGATCCAATCCAAGATGATAAAGTTCCAACCAATGCTTGGGTATTTATAGTATAGCCAGTGGAGTTTAATGATAGTTTCCCATCTTTATCAAATTTAAAATCAACTAAATTATCATTAGATTTTTTTCTTAATCTACAACAATATCCAGCATAGTCTGGGTGTATTTTTCTAAAACCATAAGCATGGTCTACAAAACCTTTAAGATTACTTGGTATAGAAATATCTAAGACTGTGTCTGTTATTTTATCTCTATTATAATTAAATTTTTCAATAAAACTCATTACTTATTCCTCGTAAATAGTGATCCAGATACCCTCTTTTCTTCATTAATTACGTTAAGAACAACATCTTTGACTTTCTTTGTAAATTCTTTCGCTTTTTCTGGGTCTTGTTCTCCAGATCCAGAAGTTGAAGTAGAAGCTTCTCCATCTTTTTCTATATTAATTTCTATATTTAGAGTCCCAACATCAGCTTTTTCTCCGCCACTCGCAGTTGACGCTCCAACTGGACCACCGTTTGCAAAGTTCATTGTGTTTATGCTATCTAAAGTTTCTTTTCCTAGCGAGCTTGAGGCATCAGATCCCATCACATATTCGCCATCCATAAGAAGAGCATTTGCTGAGTTTGATCCTCCACCAGACATTAGTCCACCATTTGCAGCCCTATTCATATTGCTCGGATACTGAGTATAATAATCCGCTGTGTTCATAAACTGGTTTCCTACTTGCATAACATTTTGAACGCCAGAATTAAACATACTACCACCCTTTAGTGCATCTAAACCAGCTGAGGTTGGTCTAATTCCAAATTGATCAATACCGAAAATACTTCCAGTTTTGAACTTTTCAGTCATCCCATCTATATTCATCATACTGGTGCCCTCTTTAAAAAATTCACCACTACTACTCATAAAATCAGATGTTAAATTTAAATTTTGTGTAGGAGCGGCGCCGAAGAAAGAACCACCCTTGCTGACATTACTAATTCCAGCAGAAACTCCAGCCATGGTTGCATTTACAAAAGCCCCAATAACAGCTTGCTTTAACGCGTCCTTTCTCGCTTTTTTCGCATCTTTGTTCTCTTGTACGACTCTTTGTTCTTCAGCTACAGATCTTTGATACAAATCAAAAGCTTGCCCTTGAGCCTCTTCTAATGCTCGTTTTGCTGGGCTATCTCTTCTTCTTCCAAATGCGGTTAATCTCGCACTTTGATCTTCTAGATTAATGGACGCCCCACCAGCTCTACTTGAAATAATATCAGTCGAACCAGAAGTAACACCTTGCTGCGAGAAGGCTAATAAATTTTCTTTACCTACAATTGATCCAAACCCTCTTTGACCTGGAACAAAAAAGTCTCTCTTTTTAGCTTCTTCTAAATAGGCTCTAGATCTTGCCCCGCCCTCACTGTAGCCACGAGGATCTGACCAAAATTTACCAGTTCGCGTATTATCTGCTCCTTGAGTAATCAAAGAACCTCCGTTTTGAAGGCCTTGTATTCCTCCAGAATTTAATCTATCTAAAAAGTCTACTCCGTATTTTTGAACTGCGGATTTTTTAATAACATATTCTCCACTAGTAAGTTTTGCTGGAACATCGTCTATGACGCCACCGCCACCAGTAACCATCCCTCCAGAATTGTATCCACCTACTGACTGTACTATATTTCCTGCTCCCTGCATCAATCCTTTACCGACACCACTACTAGTAAATGATTGTACTAAATTTTTAGCTACAGCCGCGCTTATTTCTTGCTGTAAGGCTTTCCCAAAATCTAATGCGATATTTAAAAATACATCACCAAGAGAATCATAAGTTCCGTCGGCTAAATTATCCATTGCGTTAGCTATAGAATTTTCTAGGTTGTCTGCTAATCTCTTTGGCACATCTTCAGATAGTTCTTTTAAATCATTTTTTCTTTTTTCGTTTGCTGAATCTAAAGGTGACATATCTGCCATTTCTTTTCTTTTATCTAAGATATCTTGTGTTAATTTATTTTGTATCTCAAGTTGATTGTTTTGGTCTATATAGGAATCGGTGATTCTTTGTAATTCTTTTTCTGCTTCATCAGAAATTTCTCCTTCTTCTCTTAATATGTTTATTCTTCCCAAGACTTCCTCAAAACTTTTTCCTTCTTTTACAGCAGTTTCGATAGCTTTCGCCATAGCTGTATTCGCTGTTTTTGTATCTAAAGATTTAAGTACCGCTCCTCCTAGTTCTGAACCTAGTTTTCTAGCGGCTTCGGTTTGCGCCATTTGAGAGTCTAATATAGCTTTATTTGCCACGAGCCTTTCTCTTTCTAAACGACCTAAGTCTCCAGCCAATTTTATTGCCATTTTTTGTTGTTTAACTATATTTTGCGACGTTTTGTTTGTGCCTCCAAACTCGCGCACAAAATTAGGAACGCCTTCCGCTATAGATAGTCCCTTAAATCTACTAGCCGCCCCAGCCCTTTGTGCGTTTTTGATAGTAGTTGAATCAAAATCTAATATACTTAAAGTTTTACTTGCCCCAGCCCTTTCCTTTTCTAGTTCTTCTGTTGTCTTTGGTAACTCCCTACCTACCTCAGCAAACAATTCAGTTATTGCCTTGTCAAAACGTACAGCGTCTATAGTTCCAAGAATTTTTCTTTCAAATTGCGCTAAAAATTCTTCAAAAGTTTCATCTATTTTACCTTCAGCATTTAATTGATCGAAAGCTAAAGCTTGAGCTGCGAACCTCTTTTGTGTTGGTTCATCAGCTGCTCCAACAGTTAAACCACCGAATAAAAACCTTCTTGTACTAAGTCCTAGACCCGTGCGAAGCGCTGATTCGTCGCCAAATCTCGTACTATCGTCTCCGCTCTTCGCGTCCCTAAGAAATGCTTGTATGAGGTCTTCGCCAGGATTTACTATTAAATTTGAATTTGAGTTTTTACTTGCGTTGTCAACAGATTTTACGGCTTGCCTAGTTAATGTCTCTGCAAATCCTTGCATACCTTCTGGAGTAAGTTTTGAGAAATCGATAGAATCTATTGCTGCAGCCATACCCTTAAGTCCGTCTTTTGTCGCAGTCATAGATTTAGTCAAAGCTAATGTTGCTGCCCCAAGTCCTAACGCTATACCCCCAGGTCCAGCCAAGAACCCCGCGGCAGCGGCGCCACCAGTTGCGAGCCCTCCTTTGATGCCTCCCATTCTATTACCAAGGCTTCTACCAGATGCGTTTGATACAAATTGTCCACTTGCGTTTCTAAATCTCCTTGTACTTCTATCAAATGTAGAAGTCGTCCTTTTTAATGAGCTAGCTGTGTCACTCAATCTAGTTTGAAAGGTTTTTAATGCTGGAGTAATTAATTGAAAACTAAATAACGCCGTAGTTAGCGTAGTAACAACCGTAAGAAGTTTTCCCATAGCACTCTCTGCGTCAACAAAACTAGAAGCCATTCCGCTTATAGCTTGTACTACAAATATGCCCCCTATGCCGCCACCCATTCCGTCGCCCATTCCTCCTTTATTAAAGTTTGGAATTGCTCCAGTTGGCTCGTCTCTAGTGTTTGTTACAGCAAGTCCTTTTGGGTTTTTAGCGTTGCGGAGTTTCCCACTTTGATTAACTCTAATTTGATTAAGAGGAACTCCAGCTTGATTTTCCCTACTTATAGCTTCTTCTAATGCTCCGCCAAAAAAGTTTGGAATATATCCGCCAGCCCCTCTATTAGAAATAGCTTGATCAATAAATTTACCTTTAGAAAGTACGCTGTTTTTATAGTCACCAACTTTATACTTTTTTGGAAGTCCAAAAATTTCTTCCAAAGCTGCAGTATTTCCAGAATTAAAAGCCACGTCAAGAGTTCCAGCGCCATCCCTATTAGATCCACCAACAATCATTTCAATGATCGCCTCAAACATAGCCCCTCTAAATGAACCAAATGCTCCAGCTCCACCTTCTTGTAGGAATTTTTCTTTTGCTGCTTTTGAAGTTATCGGAGGCGTCGGACTTGTTTTTATAGACGGATAAACTTTACCAATAATGCTATTTATAGAATGAGCCATAGCTGATTCGAGCTCGTCATCCAAGCCAACAAGGCTTCCAAATTTTGAATCGCTTTTCAGATTAGGATCTATACCAAAAGCTTTACCAATAAAACTATTGTAAGTTCCTTTTTTTCCTAATTTTGGTTTTTTAAATCTAGTGGCTAAATCTGCACCCCTAACGTTAGTTTGAGGGACAAGCATGACAATACCCTTTTGCTCTGCGTTAAACGGCGTTCCTCCTCTACTTGCTTGATATGCCGCCAACTCTTTCTTCTCTGCAGATGTCGGGTTTGCTTTTCTAGATATATTTCTAAAATAATCTGGAGTACCTTTCGAGGCAAAATTTGGTATAAATCCACCAGCCGCATTTAATTTTTTAGCTCCACCTGGTAGCCCCATGGATCTAACCATATCTTTATTAAATATAGCATCTCCTCCACCCTTATAATTTGGAACATAATATTCACTAGTGTTTGCGACCATTGTTCCTCGTTGTCCTCCACCAAACGCAAAGTTTGGAATAGACACAACTTTAGAACTTGCTGGCGCACCACCAACTCCACGAGAAACATCACGAGACTCTGCGGAAACATAACCTCCAGCGCCTCTCTTGGTAACGCCACTTTCTCCGCCTCTCATACCTCCCTTGAAAAGTCCAGGAGTTACTACTGCGGCAGCTTTTTGTACTCTAGCTAAAGCGGCGGCTTGTTGAGTGTATATTTTTAAAAGTAATTGTTCTTGAGCTACTTTATTTCCTTCAAGAGCTAAAATTTCTCTTTGAATACTTTCATTCTGTAGTAGAGTTTGTAATACAGATTGTTGAAGAGAATTTTGTAATTGAGAGGCTTTATTAATTCCTAAAATTTGTTTTAACGATGACGCACCAAACTTAGCTAAGTCTACAAATAATTTAATAAATATCGCACCAACTAAAGCAATACCTGGAGTCAATGTTGCGCCAATGCCTTTTATTAATCCTTTTGCAAATTTAGAGCCTATAGTATCGCCTTGTAAAACATCTGTTATAGAATTAACAATATCTCCAAATAATTTAAGCAAGTCTTTTGCTTGATCTGTAAATCCTATTTCGCCCAATACTGAAGCTAGTTTTTCTCCACCCACTGTTAGATTATTTATTAAGGCTTCTAGTGTTTGATTTAACTTTTGATTCTTTGAGTCCAATGCTCCAGCTGCTCCAGCTGAAACTTCTAAAGATTTTGCAAATTGACTTTGACTAGAATTTAAATCTTCCACCAAACTAATTAAAATATCACGCTGTCTAACGCCAGCCACTTTTTGAATAACTTCTCCAGCCTCGACGCTTTTTAGTCCGAGTTTATTTAATTCTCCAGCCAACTCTTGAAACAAAGGAATAGCAGATCTTACATTGCCTTCCGTGTCTAAAACACTAATTCCTAAATCTTGTAGGGTTTTTAAAGTATCAGTTCTTCCAAGTCTAGCAAAAATAGTTTTAAATGCATTACCAATAACAGCACCACCACGTTGCGTTCTTTCTTGTACTGTCGTGACGGCAGCGAGTAATTCGTCGAACGAAACACCAGCTACACGAGCAGATGCAGAAGCTCTCTCAAGTCCGTTAATTAAATCTTCAGTAGATACAGCAAATTTTGTATCAACTTCTGCCAACTTGTCTCCAATTGCTGCGACAGTTAAACCAGCGCCCTCAAAACCTTTAATTGCTGCAGTCAAACCAGCTACCGCTTGCTGAGAATCAATGCCAGCAACACGAACTAACTTTAGAGCAGTTTCTACTCTAGCTAACGATTCAGCAACTCCTAAACCTTGACGAGCTAATTCAAGAGCACCTTCGGCCACTTGATCAAATGAAGTTGCTGTTCTTTGCGCAACTTTAAAAATTCCATTTCCAAATTCTTCAATTTCTTTTTTTGTACCGCCAAGAATTGTATTAATTTTAGCAAAAGACGCCTCTACTTTTACGGTATTGCTCACTAACGCTCCGAAAGCTTGAGATAATTTATTAATTACAGCAACAGAAGCACCGAAAGCTAAGACACGGGCATTGGAAGCTTCTAAAGATTTTTGAAATTCTGAAGCTTGTCCAGTAATTTTTCCGAGTGGTCTGGATAGCTTGTTAATAGATTCAGCGCCTCCACCGAAACTAACCCCTTTAGCTTGGGACTGAATCCTCGCTATAGCCGCCTCGACTTTCCTACTATCTACAGGACTAAACTCTACTGGTACATTTGCCTTCGCCATATAATGGTATTACACCTAAACACCATGCAAATCCATGAATTCTTTCATATTCAAAGTGCCTCCTCGCTTCTTCATTTCATCTGTTAAATCGACAGCATCTTCATCTTCCGCCTTCATTTGAGCAATATCTTGTTTATTAGCTCCAAAATAAGTTGTCCCACCGTCTCCATCTGAGCCCTTTTTTGAGCTTTTTCCATCATTTTTCTGAGCTTCGTGAAAATCTAACAACAACTCTGGATCTTTCGCTACATGAGTGGGAATTTCTTTAGTTGCATTTTTAAAAATATTTAAAAATGTTCTAGCGTACGTCAGTAGTTTTAATTCAAATGCTGACAAATCTTTTATAGGCTTTCCATACATATCGTGCACATTTTCACTATAAGATAAGTATGGAGAAAAAAACGGCGAAAGGGCGGCTTTAGAAATATTGTCGTCAGACATTCTTGTAAAGAATTGCTCTTGCAGCATATTAAACTCATATTCTTTTTCTGTGTCTGAATAGATTAAATCCCTAAACACTGATTTTTTAAATTCCTTATCTTCAAATAATAAGTTTTCAAAGAAAATCTGGTTAACTTTTTTCTGTGCGTACTTCTCTGCTGTTAAACCAACAAGTGTCGACCTTTCTTTTTCTAATTCTTCGAGAACTCCCATTTCTCGTTTTATCATTTTTTTATGTTCTTCTCTTTTGGAAGGTATTTTTATTCTGCCAAGCCCTTTATTTAAGTTCTCTATAAATTTTTTCTTTTTTTCCACTGACTCTTCGGACTCTGGGGTCCACATCTCGTCTTTGTATAAGAGATCTAAAGATTCTTTTTCTGACATAAGCCCTCTATTTTTGGCTTGCTCTAAATATTTTTTTCTTTCAGAGAAAGTTCTTCTTAATTCTAGCTGACCAAAATGCCTAACATAAATGGGGCCAAAGCTTGAATTCAAGACAGTGACCCCATCAAATATCTCGGCTATAATATCTGCTAAATTTTCATCATTCATATGCTTGTTTCACAAACGCTTCAATTTGTTCTTGTGTAGCGCTATTATTGTAAAACCAGTATGATATTGCTGTCATCATTTCATTAAGAGCTTCTTTTTCTAGGTCAGTTCCGTCTTCGTCTTTTTTGTAAAGGTCTTCTAATTGATCTTCGTACAAAAGGCCATCAAAGAATAAAACTTCTTGCCCATCTTCTATTTCTCTAGCGAGTTGGATTGTGTACCAAAGTAACATAGCCCTTTCTGATCTCGCGTCAGCAGTGTGATCGTAAACGCCCTGCATCGACATTTCAATATCTGTCAAATCTTTTCTTAAAATCAAAAGCTCTGAATTGAGTTCCTCAATTTCTTTTTCATTCTTTTTTTTGTCTGTGGCAGAAAGCATTTGGATTTTATTTGCAACCTCATTACTTTTTTGCAACTTTTTGACCATATCTTTTGTCTCTGCTTCGGTCAACGTCCCGCCAGTATCAGCATACTTTTTTACTAGCATGGCTTTTGTTACAATACCCTTTTTGATATTGTTGCTCATTTCAATGGCATATTGAGCCTCAGCTTCGTCCATGATTCGACGAGTAGGCTTTTTAATAACAAATTCAATTGGCGTTTTTACTGTTTTGTTTTGAACAACAGTTTCCATCTCGCCAGTTTCTTTATTTTTGCGTTCTACTTCTACTTTTTTCTTTTCTTTAGTTTCTAAAGTAAATTTATATATATATCCTTGTGCCATTATTGTTTAAATTTGAATTCAACCGTTAGAGTTTCTAACTCGTTATTATAATCTCGCAAAACAGAATTTCCAATATCTAGAATTTTTTTTCGATACACCTCGTAGTGTTCTTTATCGAAATAATCTGCCATTTCGACAATCCCTTGATGTTCTTTTGGTAGATGTTCGTATAATTTAGAAAAGTTTATTTCATGAACACTTTGCATTTCCTCAAGTGTGTTCAAAAAAGCCTTAAATAAATAACGAATGTGATGATCAGAGCGATCATACAAAAATTCTTTTGCAATCATAAATATCCTTATACCTATGTATATTTACACACAAAAGCTATATTATGCCATAAAAAGCCGTTCTTAAAACTTTTAGAGTTTTTTTGCAAAAAATAATAGATACTTCATTTGATATGTTATATTTATTGTTTTCGTACTCGTGTATCAAATCTTTGTCATATTTATATTCTTTTAAAAATTTTAAAAAATCTTCTCCAGATATTCCAATAAACATAAAATAAAATTCGTGATTATTTTTTTGAAAAATGCATAAATAATCTGCCCTGTATTTATCTATTAATTTATATCTAACCCAATCATAAATTTTTTTACTATATTTTAAATGCTCGTAATACTTATCAAAATTAGATATAAAATTATTAAAAGTGTCAATTATAAAATAACCTCTTTCTTGTAATTGGGTGGGTTTTTCTGTATATATACTATTACTTCTTTTTACCGTGCCATATACATTTTCGCCTTGTACTTTATCATAATAGTAATAATCTGTTATAAATTCAATGTTGCCTCCATTTTTTTGTCTTATCGGTGATATCTCGACTGAATCTATAATTTTATTATTTATATTTCTATCTTTAGGTTCGTAATTATACAACTCCCAGCTATATTTTCCGTTAATATTTTTAACCCCATAAATAGTTTTATTTTCAGAATCACTTCCATGCCAATCAGAGACAATTTTTGATATAGAATATAAAATTAAATTATTTTTCTCACATGTTTTGTACAAAAGAGATCCAGAATTTTTTCCACTCAATATAACATCTTCTTTTCTGTTATAATTGTAAATACATTTTATGTTTTTTGAGTTTTTCCATTTATACCTTTCCCATTCAATTGGATACAAATATTTATAATCTGAGGGTGGGAAAAGTATTGCTTTTTTACTACCTTTTGTTACGCAGAGGAGTCCCCACTCTTCATCATAATGTAGGGGTGTTTGGTGATATTTAGGGCAAACTCCAAAATTGTACTCAAAATTTTCATTTGTTTTTAAAATTTTTTCTGGTACTTTTATTTTTTTAATTAAATTTTCTTTTAATTCTTCATTTCGATTTAATCCTTTGTAGTTTTTTAACGTCCACAAATACTCTTCTTCTTTATCATCCTCAATAAATTGTTGAAAAGTCTTTTCAATCATACCAGATTTTTTTTCATTATAAGCCCAAACTGATATTTTTGCTTCGGGCTCTATAGAATATTCATCAAATTTTATATTATGTTTTATTATTTTAGGCTTTTCTCCAATGTCGACGTGCGTCCAAAAATTTGCAAAATAACAACTATCATAAGTTCTAACATAATGCCACCATTTTTTAGGAATCAATAAAGCCTCTCCTTCTTTTATTTCAAAATGTTGCGGATGAGTTTTTTTTAAATTTGGATAATTGACATAATCATTTAAATTAGGATTCTTTTTGCAATCGATTTTGCTAAAATGCCCATATAATGATTCATCTTTACTATGATGCCGATTGATTGCATTTTTTCCAACTTTAACGCTACCAAATTTTTTTGGATTAAATTTCCCTTTTAAAATTTTTTCATACATAATAACTAATTTACACAAAAAGTGTAAAAGTAAATATGCCCACTTCTCTCATCTCAGACTCTCAAAAAAACACCATTAGCGCTATTATTGACGATATCCACGAAACTTTTGCTAGAAGCATCACAGTTTACGAAGAAGGAAAAAAAGTATTAATTAGTCTTAATCGACAATTAACGGTAAGTGGTTTTACTGGCGATAACGCACATTTAAATGGAACTTATACACAAACAAGCGCTAACTTTTATACCCAAGAAAATGGATCTGGTGATATAACTCGTGTCGAGGAATCTGTTGGAACTGAATCAGATCCTAACCTTGTACAATATCTCTGGGAGATAACAGATGGCAGTGACAACGATCCTGGCATTGGGGATGCAGTATCAAACTATATATCTAAACAGAGTACTGATCCATCAGTATCGCAACCATATGAAATGACCTGGAGCAGCTTGACACTTACAGAATTTGTTATAGGAGACACATTTAATGGAGTATATGGTAGGAGCGTTTTTGGCAACAAAACGACCACAACAACCGCTGTTCAACACACTATAAAAGCAAGAATCAAATACATAGACGCCAAAGAAGCAAACCTTGCTGACGGGGGTATTAATAGTCAATTAAATATAGAATTAGTCGATGGTTCTGTAAGAATAACTGTAGATGCTGCAGGATTTAATTTACTCAAAGAAGCAAAAAGATGTGAATTTGAGGGAGGTAAATATGAGATTGTATCTAAAGGAAATCCAACTGGTATATTTGGGCCTCAATACTACCACTTCTACCTAAAACCAATAGAAGAACTACAAGACGCTTCGGTATAATAATGGCTTTAAATCCTCAAATTATAGCTAGTTTAAAAAGGCAAACACCTAAAGTTGCCAGAGTCCAAATACAAAAACAAGGTAAAGCGGCTTTTCAGAAAATCAAAAATAAAATGATAGCTGAATTCTTAAACCATCCAGTTACAAGAGAAATCAAACAGGGAGTAAGCTCGGAAAATATAAGCGGGACTTTGGGAGGAGCTACTAATTTATTTTCTTTTATTGGCTTTGAATCGGGGTTTAGAGACCCAACCAAAGCTATTGAAGATATACTGCAGCAAACTCGCTTTGAAT